>Ga0214192_1000773_pt1 | contig 18992 bp, 30 predicted proteins | sample TroBogEpilimnion_44_FD_153030 | JGI IMG/M metagenome (GOLD analysis project Ga0214192, IMG submission 153030) | Freshwater microbial communities from Trout Bog Lake, WI - 29JUL2008 epilimnion | ecosystem: Environmental > Aquatic > Freshwater > Lake > Epilimnion/Euphotic zone | place: Trout Bog... | reverse complement strand
TTCTTCACGTGTAACGCTAATATCCTTTTATCATATCATACTAAATCCATGATAAAAAGTAAAGGGGCCGAAGCCCCTTTGTTTAATCTTTTTCGTTCCTTTCACGAACTTCGTCAAGAATTTGTAAAGTTATAAGAATAACAAATCCTTGAAAAAGATCATTAGTTGTAAAAAGTATATAAAAACCTAAAATGTTTATAATAACATATCCAATTATACGCGAATATGTGAAAAATTTATCCATAAAATCAATCACCAACACTAAGCAGTCCCTTGAAATCTGCCGGGATAATGATGGTTAAAACTTCAATTTTTATAAATAATTATATGATTAGCTAACAAAGGAATTCAAATGAAAGTATTTCCATATGTGTATAAAGTCACAAATAAACAGACGAATGAATTTTATATAGGGTATAGGGAGGCTAATAAATTAAATCCCGAAATGGACATATTAATATACAAAACATCAAACAAATTTATCAAAAACAATTTTGATATTTTTTATCCAGAAATTATAGCCGTATTTTTCACAGAAACCGCAAAAAAAGACGCATATTGGTTCGAACAATATTTGATAGAAAATAATATACAAGATTCTTTATGTATGAACAAATATTTTTTCAAAAACGGAAAGAAACAATTCAAATCTAGAAAAGGAAATTCATTATCAGAAGAATCTATAGCTAAAATGAAAATATCGAAAAATATGATAGATCCGGTTAGTGGGTTGACTTCAGCCCAAAAAGCGGGTTTAAAGTTTAAAGAAACTCTTAAACAAATAGATCCAGTAACTGGACTAACTTTGAAAGAAATAATGACTTTACGCGCTATTGAATCAAAACAAAAAAACGGATCAAATACAATAGGAGGACGTAAAAGTTCAATAACTAAAAATACCATTGATCCAGAAACTGGACTGACTAACGCGCAAAAAGCTGGGAAAAAACAATCAATAACTAAAAATATGATTGATCCAGAAACAGGATTAACAAATTCAAAAAAATCGGGAATTAAAACATCAGTAACTAAAAATACCATTGATCCAGAAACTGGACTGACTAACGCGCAAAAAGCTGGAAACAAATTAAAAGAAACGCTTAAACAAATAGACCCAGAAACCGGATTGACGTTAAAAGAAACGCAACTAATTAAATGTAGAGAAACGAAACGAAACAATCCAATGATAGAAGAAAAAAACCCAAACGCAAAACATATACAAATATATGATGAACTTGGAAATCTTAGATATGATTGTATTGGAACTTTTGTTAATGTTTGTAAATCTGAAAATCTATCGTATTACGCTTTAACGAATAGCTATAAAAACAATAAACCAATTACAGATAAAAAATCCCAAATATTTGGTTGGTATGCGAAATTGATACCGAAAAATATGGGGGCATGAAGCCCCCATATATTTTAATCATTAACGTTTATGAGTCCCCTAAAATCATACGGAAGAAGTACGGTCTTAACGCGACCTTCCTTAACACCGTCAGCAATCTTATCGAGAGCATTTGCCCTGATATAATCAAGATTAGCTTTATTAGCTGACAATAGTGTTACTCTTTCAGCTTCTTTTTTGGCGGTCTGAACTTCATATTCCTTAGACTTCAAAACATTCTGGCTAATGATAACAGCATTTGCGCTATCCATAATAGCCTGACTCAACTGAAGGTTCTTGATAAAGATCTGATGAATATCAACTGAATCTGCTAGTCCATCTTCTTTAAACATACTTTCAGCTTGAGTCTTGATTTCATCACGAATCTTTTCACGATTCTGATTTGCATCCAAAGCATCATACTTACTGAATACGTCTGTCGTAGCAGTCTTCACTACGTTCTCGACATAATACGCCAAGGGATAATATTCACGGTTGTCACGATCATAAAAATCACGACCCTTATACTTCACAACCAAATCACCAATCTTTGATGGATTAATGCTATAGTTATAAGAAATATCAAGATCATTCAGAGACGATCTATCCTTGGTTTGAGGATGTAGATCGTCCAACTTCCAAGTAATTTCATTAGCTACATAGGTTCTTACATCACCAATAAGAGTTTGGTGAAAGCCAGTACCCAGTTCTTGGGGTTCTACGTTACCGCTAAAAGTGGTACGAATACCAACGTGTCCTGTAGAAATTCTTTCACAAGCAGTAAAAGTAAATAACATAGAAATAATCAACAAAAATCTCATATCACATTCTCCATTAAAAAATCCAAATTTACTAAATAATAGTATACAAAACTTTAATACTAAAGTAAAGTATTTTTCACAAAAAAATGTCATCCACGGAACGCCAATTCCCGATGACTTTAACGTAAAACAGGTACGTCAACATGTCTATTTATACTCCATTCACTTATCTTATTGGTTGGACTGAACATAATATTTGGTATTATGGTTGCAAATATGCAAAAAATTGCCACCCAAATGACTTATGGACTACATATTTCACCAGCTCAAAATATGTTAAAAAATTCGTAAAAGAACACGGAAATCCCGATATTATACAAATTCGTAAAACTTTCATAGATCCATTAGATTGTGCTATTTGGGAACACAAGGTATTAAGAAGAGTAAACGCTAAATTAAATCCTAAATTCTTAAACAAAAATAATGGAGGTAAATTCTATTCAGATACCACGGGAATGGTTACGACAAAAGATAAAGACAGTAATTATTTTTTCGTTTGTCTTAACGATCCTAGATATATTTCCGGTGAATTAGTTCACGTTTTTAAAGGATTAGTCGTAGTTAAAGATAAAAACGGAATAACCATGTCTGTATCAATCGACGACCCTAGATATATTTCCGGCGAATTAGTTCATAATACTAAAGGATTTATTACAGTTAAAGATAAAAATGGAAAAACAATGTCTGTATCAATCGACGATCCTAGATATATTTCGGGTGAATTACTTGCATCAAACAAAAATAAAACAATATACAAAGACAAAAATGGTAATAATTTCTCTTTGGATATAAATGATCCCAAAATAATTACAGAAAATTTAGTAGGAATCCAAAAAGGATTAGTTCCGGTAATAGACAAAACCGGAACATGTATAAAAGTATCCGTAGACGATCCTAGATACGTTTCTGGAAAATTAAAACACGTTTCTAAAAACCTAGTTGTAGCAAAAGACCAAACCGGGAATATTGTCAGCGTATCTTCTGATGATCCTAGATTAAAATCGGGAGAATTGGTAGGATCAACAAAGGGATTAATACCAGCAGTAAATAAAAACGGAAAATTCAAACAAATATCAAAAGAAGAATTTTACTCACAAACAGGACCAAAAGAAGATAGAGAATGGGTTTCTAATAGATCATTCGAAGGAAGACGAAGATTGGAGTTAAGTAGGGAATAACCCTACTCACCGACTAGAAACGCCATAAAAACAATATTCAAAAACTTCATAACATACCTCAAACATCAATTGAAAAATACAACAATCAAGAACATCAAACCAAAAGTTATTGTTCCTGATAATAGACTAATCCCAAGTACAGAGGCAATTCTCTTCCAGTTGGAACTATTTGACCAATCTGGAAGATGCCAAAGAAGCATGAAATTAATAAGAAAAACCATCAATGGGAAAAAATATCTCATATTACGCAATAGCAATAGGGTTAGGCCAAATTTCCTTAAACTTTTTAGTTAAAGCTTCAATAAGTTCTGGTTGACGGCATTCATAGATATCGGGAACGCTGATTACATGAACAGGTACAGCATTAGCTTCTGTAGGTGAATCATATGCTTTATTCAACAAATCTCTAACAATCAATTCTTGAACGTCATCCATTACAACAATTTCGTCCGCCCAAAATACCAACGCTTCGTCAACAGGGATCAAAGCGTATTCTGGCGTGCATCCTACAGCCCTAGTATTAAATCCCCAAGGTTCATTACTAAGAATCCAAGCAGCAGTAGGACTACGAAGCAAACCAGCAGAACAACAACAAAGAACTCGCTTTCTCGCTCCTTGATACATATTCCTACTGTTTGCCATTCTATTTCTAAAAAAACTCATATAATACCTCTCTAAAAATTCTTCACGTGTAACGCTAATATCCTTTTATCATATCATACTAAATCCATGATAAAAAGTAAAGGGGCCGAAGCCCCTTTGTTCAAATAACATTCAAAGACGTACCACACTCTGTACAGAATTTAGCATTTGCCTTGTTTTTCCTACCACAGGTCTGGCATTCAGGTTTATATTTGGTTGTGATGGCCTGTTCCACAGGTTTGTTATCTACTGTTTCACCAAGAAGTTTCAAGACAATGGTATGTTTCTGACTTTCTACAGCAAAATCTGAAGTTCTAGAAAATTTCTGGTTCGATTCAGATCCAGGAACAGTAATTCCAACATCATTTGTTGGTTGAACTGATGCTGACGCAGGTGCTATTGATACGTTATTAACGGAACAATATGTTCCAATTGTTGTATTATTAGTTATATCAACTCGTCTTAATGCAGAGGAAGGACTGAAATCGCAATCTTGTGCAACAACACCATAAGAATTGTTACCCCAAATTGGGTTTGGTTGGTAAGGCATATTAGTTGTTAATGGAAGTTTTTCAAATTGATAACTGATACGTACCAATCCATCTTGTAACTTTACACCTCTATGTTCTTCGATTGAACCTGTTCTTTCAATGAATTTGAATTTATTGCCTTTTTCAAGATTATTGTTCTTAATGCTTCTTTGAAGATCAATTTCTTGATTAGGATACAGGACTAATCCACCCGGAACAATATCATCACCGTCTATGGTTATATTAACTATAGCTTTTACTGAATTGAGGTTCAGTAGAAGGATACTATATTCTGATCCAAATGGAAGATATACAGTATCTTTAAATTCGCGTAGAATTTTGCCGTTGCATTTTATAGATGCGACTAATTTTTGATTATACACCATGTTATACTCCTATTGTACGGCATACTGACTAAATGCCTAATGTTTAAAAGTCAGTTTAGAGATGGTTCAAAGTACCATCAAACTTATTTATTCATAATATTTTTTAATCAAATCGAAATCGTCTACTGAAATTGTGATCTTCTCATTAACATCGGTGTGAACACTAGCCAAGGCAAGAATAGATTTTACCTTATATTCATTATCATGAATATTTACACAATCGAAATAATAATCTGAATATTCTCCAGTAAGCCAATCACCTATATTATTTTCAAGATGATGGATGGTCGATGCTCTACAACGTTCCCACGTCTTCTTGGTTGGTCCCCAACCTTCGGTGTAAGTAGAATACTTGTTGATCCACTTCTCAAGATTCTCCTCTCTACGATCATCGCGTTCTTTAATATACTTCTCACAAGCAACAATGATATTAAGGCAACGAAAAACTCTACTGGTCATACCAATACTCCATCGGTTTGCATATACTGTTCAAAATGAGCAGGACTACAGAATTTAGACATAGCAGCCATGCGATTACTAATAAACTTACCACAACATAAACATCGATTATATTGTTTAGGTTTATTCAAATTCTCTATCAAAGGTAAATCCGGTGGTTCTTCTCCGTCAAGTTTTGACGCTTCGATAATCAACCAATTAATAAAGGTTTCAATAGGGATGCTTAACAATTCTGATTGTTTCACACCAAATCCTCCAACAAATTCAATAAATTGTTCAAGAATATCTGATGCGCACATGTATTTGTTAAAATCTCTAATTGTAGTGTGTCTGTATATTACTTTAGCATTACTATCATCAATAGTAAATCCACCAGTATCATCTACAGTTATCACGCTACCATCAGCAGATGTAATATTCCAACCCCTTTTAAGTTCTAGCTTCTTATTCTTTGTATCAACGCCATATGTCCTCATCATAGAGGCTACAATATCATCGGCATTGTCTACTTGAAAATACACCATCAATTCGCCAATGATAAGTTTTAAACTATCTTCATTGATACCGTTAACATCAAGTAACTCGGCTGAATTGTAGATCAACGAATTGATGGAACTCGTTATGGCATATATTGATGTACCAGTTCCTACTGAATATGACGATGTCTGGAACAACCCCGTACTGGATGATGTTCCTGATGACCAAGCACTACCTACGCTTGGAGTTATTCGGGATTGTGTATAATAACTGGCTGACATATTCAATTACCGTAGTTAATCCAACGCTCCCTTAGAAACATTGAAGTTGATGCAGTCTTCATCCTCAACGTATTATCATTCCAAATACGTTCTGTTTTAGCCAGAACAGAATTTGTACTCCTACTATCCCAACGTTCAGACGTTACCACGCCTCGTTCTATTACTCTACAGTGCTGATGGCCGCAATGAGGACAAATAATTTCATGATTACCATCAATATCATAATCAATGATTGCAATAAAATTCTTAGCGCAATCATGGCAATACATACTTGTCTTTACGATACCTGAATTAATATCAGCACCGTTTGCTATTTGTCTATCCCTATTAGCCGACATACTATGTCCTCAATTTATTAATTGCCGCCTGAATTGTACTCAATAACCTATTGGATGTTTTACCTTGTTTAACTGTATCTACCATATGTTCATATTTTTCTGGAGTGAACTCTGATACTTTCAACTGTAAAGACTTAGAAACTTTCTGTGCAGCTGTCAACTGGTCAAAAACTGACGCATAATGCACACCGTCCCTAGATCCCTTCTTGATAACTCTATCCCAAGGAAAAGGTGATTTATCGTGCCAAGTCCATTTAATACTATCCTTCTTGGATGAGTCCCAAGAAAAAGTTTCTTTAAAACCTTTCTCTGGCATAGCATCTCTATATTCTACTATGGGGTCAGCTGATAAGTCAAACATCATATAGATAACACGACCTCCTTCTGTGGATTGCACGAAGATCATTGATCCATCGTCATGCTCAGCCCAACAACCCATAGCCAATTTATCATTATTATAGGACTTATGTCCTGGCACATCATTAGTAGACATATTACTTCTTAACCTTCTCGTACAGCGTGAAAAATCCCCAAATGTCCCATTCATACTCGTTTGAAACATCAAATTTTTCACCATTAATTTCAACGTATTTTATATAAATTGATCTTTTATCAATCCTTGATATTTCTATTATACTTGGAATAGTTGTTTTTTTACGTCTAGATACGAATTTTACTCCTACCTTCGCTTCTTTAAGAATGTAAAATCTTACATATGGAATAAACCAAACATACAAAAACCAACTATAAAATACAATTATAGCACTAATAAAAAATATTTTAACCATTTCAAATATCCTAATTTATCTGCCACTTTTATAAAACACATGTTCACCGATTTTAGCTGTTTTCTTCATCTTATCATTCCAGTATGGATCAGAATAAGAAGCATGATAATGATCGGATTTCTCTAAAGTCTTAACTCTTACTCCATTAAGAAAAGCATTAACAGCATCTTTCGACGCAAACCAAGCGGGACCACTAGGTTTCTTCTGAGCCTTTAAAGTCCAAGAAAATTGACTGTCGGCGTGTATCACTTTACAGAAAGAATGTCCCCATTTACCAGATTCTGCTCGATTTAATACAATCTGCAGGACAGATAACTTACCAAGATAAGATTGATTACCCGCCTCGTAAAAAACATTCTCAGCTAAACACTGAAACTCAGTCTTATCATTCAAAACAATTTTAGTATGATTATTGTATAGTCTTGGTCCATAATATTCCTCTTTTGGAGGGGATTGAATAGGTTCCAAAGAAACTTCAACTGATCCTCTTTTATGGAAAGCGAATCCTAAAATTACTAGGATAATGATAAAAATCAAAGGATCAACAATCATCGACGCAAAAGCAGATTTAACGGTCATCGGTTACATCCTCTTGGAAAACTTAAAGAGGATTGTAACTTAAATTTAACAAGAAGTCAAGCCATCAAACAAAAGTTGCTTGCCAATCTTCATTTTCTGAGAAAAATCTCATAACTTTCAATGGCTTATCTGAACTGTAATCGAAAGAATGAACTACATTGCTATCAATTTCAATATATGTTCCGGGTTTACAATGGATCTGTTCATCATTGATAGTGAATGTGGCTTCTCCTTCTAGGAAAAGCCTAGATTCAACATCTGCGTGATAGTGTTGCTTTAGATCAAAATGTTTAGACGTTTCAAAAACGTCATGGTTATCATAAAATTTAAAGACTTCTAGTAAAAAATCTTCTATTTCGTCCAAGTCCACTTGGACTAAGTTAAATTGATTCATATATTTGTAATACAATTAAAAGATTATTTAGTTTGTACCATATCAACAGGGTACATACTCATTGTCGTTGTCCATGGAACAAAAGTCAAGCATTTTTTCTTCTTGACTTTCGTGAAAAAATAGGTTACAATCTAAAAAAACGTAACCCAAAGAGGAAATTAAACGATGTAATACAACTCCCACACATTTTCCGGGAAATTGTTTTTTCTCCTTCCTTTTAAATAGTCTCTTAAAAAAGCAGCATTTTTATTTAATGATTTGGCGGCTTCTTTAACTGTTCCGTTTAATCGTACTTTTCTCGCTTTTGGGTTGTTTTTTCCTTTTGTGTGGTTATATTTTGGTCTATTTGGATTAGAAATGCATTGATATTCGTGTGTGATGTTTTCAATTTTTCCACAATGAATACAAACTTTTTCCCTTTTGTTTTGATGATCTACGCCGTATTTTTCCAAACAAGTTTGTTTTCTACTTTCTAATATTTCTGGAGATTTGGATGGGTGATCTACTCCATAATTCATTAGACAAGTTTCTTTCTTTTTTTCTTTTATTTCCGGGATTTGAGAAGGATGCTCGTAACCGTATCGAGTCATATTTGTATTTTTGTATTTTTCCCTGTTGTTGAAATTTTTATTGCCGTATTTTAATATCATTAATTTTTCAAATTCTATGTTCCAAAAATATGCTGCTTTATTGTTGTGTTTATTATACCAATAATCAGATCCAGCACAATCTAATGTTTCAAGAAATAAAGTTTCGTAATCATACGGATGTAAACCGTCACAAAACGTATCAATTCTTAATATCTCGAAAATGCCGAGACCAAATTCATTTATTAAGTTTTGTATTGTTGGGCTACTTGTTTGATATCCTTCTGGAGTCATAAAAGTATCTGGATGACATCCTTTACCCCATTTAGATCCGGCGTACATTATTCCTGTTAATTTATTACGAATAATGTAAAAATACGGCGTGGTTTGATGTGAATAAGTATTCATGTTGATTGCTCCATTAAGCGTCAAAGCCATCGGATGTTTCCAGCATCGCGGGTGGCATTTTTTATGAAAAAAGACTTTACTTCCTGATCGAAGTTTAGTACAATATTATTTAGTAAATTTAAAATTTTTAATCATATTTTAATAGGTAATATTATGAGTCTCCGCGAATCGAAAAAAATTCTAGCAAAATTGCTCGCTGAAGAATCGATCATCGTTGAAGAACGTAACACTGCGAACAAGGAAGCCTTTTTTGACGTTGAGAATAGACTTTTAGTCATCCCAGCGTTTAATGACGAAGTTTCAAACGATGTAGTTGATCTAATGATCTCGCATGAAGTTGGTCACGCCTTGATCACAAGTAATGACGTATGGCAAGATGCGATTATTGAAAAGAAAATCAACAAGACTATCCTCAATGTAGTTGAAGATAAGCGAGTTGAAGATCACATTAAACGTAGATATCCGGGTTTGAAGCCAATTTTCGTTAGAGGCTACAAAGAGTTGATGCAAAAAGATTTCTTTGGTCTTTCGAAAGTTGATATCGATGAAATTAATCTGGCTGACAAAATCAACCTTTATACTAAAGTTGGATTCATTCCGGGTATTGAATTTGATGAAGAAGAACAAGCGATTCTTGATAGGGTAGAAAATGTCTCTACTTTTGACGATGTTATCGCTGTTGCTGACTCAATTCAGCAACATATGCGTAAAACGTTTTCCATAAAGTTTAAAACGAATAAAGATGATTTGGTTGAATATTATCACGATTCTATCGGAATAAGAACTTCGGAGTTTAGTGGCTCTCAACACGGATATGCACCGATAGTAAATGGTTCTTCACTACCTATTGAAACTCTTTCTAATTTTTCAGAAGAAGATCCAGAGCCAGAGCATATCGATCACACATTATATGAAAAAGATGAAGAAGAACTAATTCTTGATTTTGACGAAATGTATGAAAAGTGTGAAGCTAATTATCTGAAATCAAAAACAGATATCAACTTCAAAGCTAATCAAACTTTTTTGTATGACGATAATACAATCACCAGCGTATATGTTGATATTCCCGATATCAAAACTAAAGATTGTATTGTCCATTATAAAGAAATTTACGATAGACTATCGAAAGAAGTTTATTCCTATGATACGCTTGTTACAAGCGATGAGTTTGATATTTTCAAGGCCCAAAATAATGCTACAGTAAATTATCTTTTGAAAGAATTTAGGTTGAAGAAAAACGCTGTCATTAGACGGAAAATTCGTGAAAGTAAAACAGGCGATATCAATATCAATAAACTTTATTCTTATAAAGTAAATAATGATATATTCAAAAAGGCAATTAAAGTTCCTAAAGAACAGAGCCATTCAATGATTTTCTTCCTTGATTGGTCTAGTTCGATGCAGAAAGTTATCAATGGGACTATTAAACAGCTTTTGGCATTGGTTATGTTCTGTAGGAAGCAGAATATTCCTTTCGAGGTTTATGCGTTTTCATCAGTCAATTTCCGTACTTCTGATGATAATTATTACAACCCTAAACAAAGAGCCAAAACTAGAGAAATGGTATTATCGTCGTTTAGTTTGTTTAATCTGCTGTCATCAAAAATGACCAACACGGAATTCACCAAAGCGGCAAATATCCTACTACAATATAAACATTATAATTTTTATGATAATAATGGCAATTATGTTTGCGCTTCTCCAAGATGGTTCTGGCTTGGTTCAACTCCCTTGAATCATACAATTATCATGTCCCGTCAGATTTCTGAAGAATATAAAGTTAAGACGGGAACCGATATTGTTAATAACATATTCTTGACTGATGGAGAATCACATTCTATCTTATTCAAATATGACGAAAATAATTTTGATAATTTAAATTCAGATTACTTTAATGTTTATCTCAGAGACAGAAAACGTGGATTGACCCAGAAAGTTAAGAAGGCCAATTTTGGAGAAACCAATAGTTGCCTTGATATTGTGAAGCAATCTTCTGATATTAGAGTTTTCGGACTTCGTATTATTGATTATAAAGAACTTAAATCAAAATGCTTTGACCTTTTTGGTGAATGGGATTATAAAACTTATTGGAGTATGTTGAAAAAAGGTCATGCTCTGAAAGTTGGTAATAATTCTTATGATGAATTCTATATTATTAAACCAACTGATAATGTTGACGAGGATACTGAATACTCTATGCCAGAAAAAATGACTACTGCGGCTATTGCTAAAGCATTTAGTAAAGCTATTAATAATAGGATTGAGAATAAAGTATTCCTCAATAAGTTTATATCGTTTATTAGTTGAGGATATATGTTTGCAATGGATTTAGAAACGCTTGGGACTTCGGAAAAATCCGTAGTCCTTAGCATCGCGGTAACTCATTTTGTTCCAGAAAATGATTATACTTATGAAGAACTTATAACAGATCGCACTTGTTTTGTTAAGTTCAATGTTAAAGAACAGATGAATGATGGCAGAACTTGTGATAAAGATTCTGTAGAATGGTGGAAAAAGCAATGTGATATCGTTAAGAAGAAATCTCTGTTACCATCTTCTGATGACGTTACCGTTGTTGAAGGATTAACCACGGTAAAAGAGTTCATCAAAAAACATCGTATTGAAAAAGATTACGTGTTCATTAGGGGTAATCTTGATAACTTTTGTGCAGATTCTCTTTGTAAACAATACGATGTTCCTGTATTATTTGATTATTGGGAATATTTTGACTTCAGAACAGCAATAGCATTGACAAAGGAAACAAGTAGTGTTCATGGATATTGTGATGTTCCTGGGTTTGATAGGAATTTGGTTTACAAACACGATCCTTGTCATGACAATGCTCTTGAGATCATGATGTTGTTGTATGGAAAATAATCCTTTACTTTACCGTCTAAGTAGTATAAAATACATATAACTTCGATGGAGAATATCATGAAACCCGTCTTTTTTGCGTTGTTTTTGGTGTTGACTTCTTGTACTGTATATCAAAATCCTCCACTAGGAGGTGTCGGTGAACCTGTTGCCATGGGATATGGTGGATATGGTGGATATGGTGCAGGATATCCTCTACTTGGATTCGGTGGATATGGATTTGGTTGGGGAGGCGGTGGATTAGGAATCATGATTAATAAGAGTTCGGTGAATAACTATTCTCCAACGTCAGTAAACAATTCCACTAACATAAACAAGACTGGCGCAACTGCGACTAAAACAGCAACAAATCCTGCAGCTACAGCAAACCTTCAAAGAGGTATGATAACTGCGCAGCAGAGAGCAATGGTAAGAAGTTCTGGATCTTTCCATCATCATAGATAATAGGTAAAAAAAAGTGTGTAAATACGTTGTAGTTTTCGGCAAGAATACGACTCCTGGAACATCCGGTACTCGTTATGTGATTTATGATACTGTCACCTTTAATCCAAAAAAGGATTTGGATGGGCAAATGCGAAAGTATGTTTATAGGCAATTTTTTAATCAAGGAAAGAATGCTTGGCGATTGCGGGATGAAGTGTTTTGCCGCAAACGTAATGTTCACCTCCATGATAATACTATTTTTGCAGAAAAAATTAAGATTTTTGATCACGAAATTTCTAATGAATATTTCGGATTTATTCCCCGCGAATGTTTTGATTTTTAATCAGTAAAAATTCGTTTTATTGAATTTACCCAAGCGCCTTGGGTAACAGAAGGTTGTGGGTCATCCTTCCATCCAACAAAAACCCACGCTATTATTACGGAGATGAAATGAAAATTGTTAATACACTTCTTTATAGTATTCTTGGAATTTTACTAAGTAAATTTGATCTTGGTATTGTACAACACGGTCCAGAATTTGTCAGCATCGTATTATTAGTTGTTGCTATTGATTTTACTGGAAGACTTATTAACAAAGGATTATATCATGACACTAAATGAATACATTGATGCGCTCCAAGTTTTTATCACCGAAAACCCAAAATATGGTGAAATGCGGGTGGTATACTCTTGCGATGATGAAGGAAATCGTTTTGATAATGTTTATCATTATCCTACTGCAGGATACTTTGAAAATGATGATGTGTTTATACCAGAATGTCATTTCGGTGAATGGGATAACACTCTTGAAGTGAATGCAATTTGCGTGAATTGATGAAGACATTTTTTAATCACTTATATTGGATCATTCGTTACGGTGAATGGAACATTGGTTGGGAATGGTATAAGGGCAAACCGAAGTTTGGTTTGTATTTTGGATACTATAATGGTCATATTATTTGTTTTCATTTCTTTAAGTTTTGGATTATGGTAGAATATTGAAGGAAAGGAGATTTATGTGATAACTGAAGCATTTAATGAAATAGAAAGAGTTAATACAAATATGGAATCATTTGTACCTTTTTGGATAAACAGCACAAGTATCGATACCAAGTATTATTTCGCTGACAAGAATACTGGTAGGATCTATGGACATATCGTACAAGATGCGGATGTTTGGAATGCTGTATTTGATTATAAAATACTAGGAAAATATATCAGCAGTGAGTTTGCGCGTCTAGCAGTTGAGCGAGAAGTGAAAAAATAAATAATACTAGAATCGCAAAAAGGGAGGATTCTAGATGTTTATTTCAACGGATATAATTTATTTCATTGTTACTGTATTCTGTGGCGTATTATATGGATATTATTGCCATCGAACTGGCGTAAGAGTCGGAGCACAGAACACTATAGAATACTTGGAAGATATGAATTACATTATTGTTGATGAAGAAACTGGCGAAATCTCCAGAGTTAGCGATAGACAATATAGAAAATAATTAATTGGTGTTTTGTATGTTTGCATATATTGGTCCATATAAATCAGGTTACAGGCTTTGTAGAAGAATTGCTGATTTTCTAGAGAATTTCTGCGTTCTTGAGCGTGATCGTGATGCAATTTATGATTATCTGAAAAAAATTGAACTTCTCGATAAGGTTGACAAGTTATTACCAAGCTTTGGCAGGACTGTCTTTATCAAGACGCATCGGTATGATCACTGGAACGCAGATAGCACTATGGCTATGCTTTGTCTTCCCATAATGAAAGATCTAAAGAAGGATAAACATGGTTCTGGATTTATCAAAGACGAAGACGTTCCTGAAGAAATTCGTTCATATAACGCACCCCCAAAGGAAAATGAATGGGATACTGACGAATTTTGGTTTGATAGAGCAAATTGGGTTTTGGATGAAGTTATTTGGGCATTAGAACAACAACAACCTGGTTGCGATTGGGAAGAACAATATTGGATTGTACAACCAGAAATTGATTTTGAAGAACGTCCAGAAGATGACGGTAAAACCTCAATTCCTCTCAGATGGAAAGTTGAAGGTAAATGCGATTGGGATGGTAGAAACGCGCACGAAGAACGTATTGATAATGGGTTGAGGTTATTTGGAACTTATTGGCGGAGTTGGTGGGATTAATGAAGTTAGTATCACATTTTACTAGAGAACTAAAGCAGATAGGACTATATGATACATCAAGCAGACTTACTGAAGCTGTTATGGGAGTTGCTAAATCAATAGATGATCAGGATTTGACTGATTATGATATGCTTAAATGTAAAATTGTTCTTGAAAAATTAATAAAACAAGAACCATTAACTCCTTTAACTGGTGATGAGGATGAGTGGATTTCTGATGATGAAACTTGGGATAAAAATCTAAGATGCCCAAGAGTATTCAGAGAAAAGTCAACTGGAAATTGTTATGACATTCATGGAAGAATGTTCATTAAAAATGTTGATGGTAAACAAGTATTATCAACTAACAAAGATTCTCACGTTTTAATTAAATTCCCATACACGCCAAAAACTGAATATATACATATTTCAGATAATAAATAATTTTATTTAAACGTGTAATGACAACAAATCTTTACGGTAATTTTGTATGGTGGATGGGGGAAGTCCGCAATAGAGTTGATCCTCTTGGCCTTGGTAGAATGCAAGTCAAAATATTTGGTTATTATGACGGAATCGACGATGCAGACCTTCCTTGGGCTCATCCAATGTATCCTGTTAATGGATCTATGGCATTTTCAGCGCCTAAACAGGGAACTTGGGTTATGGGCTTTTTTTCGGACAGGGAAAATGGTCAATTTCCTATAGTCATGGGAGTATTACCAGGATTAGTTGATAATTCTGATTACGCTAAGTCAATGAAGAGTAGTACATAATGGCTGATACAACATCTACAATAAATATCAACACTGCCACAATTAATGCTGCTATATCTGGTGACTTCAGTAAAATAGTCACCACATCATCTTCATCAGAGTCTTCTGGAATTAGCCAATATAATGTAAATCTCGCAGGTACTGTGATATCTGGCGTCAACATCATAGAAAAAGCTCAACCAAAAGATCCGTATTCTGGTCCTTTTGATTTTGCTGGCTTTGGTTTTGGACTGCCATCTACTCCAAGAACATCAAGAGGTGTTGTTGAAGGTACACCAATAGCAAAAACAAACATAGATTTATCACATGGTTGTATGATATTTGCTGATTTCGCTTCTCTCCTTGGTGGAGGTTTGATATCAGATATTCAACAATTATTAACGCTTCCTCCTGCCAGAATACAATTATCTGCTTGGTTAAGAATACAATTTAGCGGGATAATCCAAGAATTACAAGCGGCAATAAATGCTATTCTTGAGGCTATTGGATTTGATCCAACTGGTATGATATCATACATGTATTCTCAAGCAAAGGCTTTGTTGAGAATGATTAATTACTGGTTAAAAGATATTAAACAATTAGCATCAGATATGCAAGCAATAATTATGTTTGCAAATCAATTATTTTCTATAATTCAATATCTACTTAGTTTACCAGCACAATTACTATCGATGGTACAATCATGTATCTCTAGTTTTCTTGGTTCTGTTATGGGAATAGCCAAAAACTTTGAGAACATACCATCAACCGTGGAAAATCAATTGACTGGTAGCGTTTTCAATAGCATAGGTAATTTTGCTAATCAGTCATTAAATACAATAAACACGAAAGCAAATAACTATAAACAAAATAATCCTAATTACAAGAATCTTGATATTACAACTGCAACACCCGCTCAAATACAAAATTTAATTTCAAGCGTAGCAACGACAAATACTTCAACACATTTAGCACAAGTCAGCAGCGTAGCTAATTCAAATGCAATAGCTGCTGCTCAAAATCCAACTTCGTATGCTAGCGGTATTGTATTCAATACAACTTCCACACAGACTCTTGTGGTTGGATCTATTGCATATGATACAATTTACGCAAATAATATATTTGCAAACACTATAATTTGCGGTAACATAACGGTTAATCAAAATACCGTATCCAAAAATGCCACAATAAATGTATTGAGCACTAATGCTGTATTTACAATAACATCTAATTCAGTACCTAAAATATCAGGTAATGGTGTTATCGCGCCTGCTGGACATGCAAATCCAGTTAATAATCAAATAGCCTATAATACAATAATAGCAGATTCTATCTCTGCTAATAATATAATTTGCGATTACTTGGTTTGTAATAACAACATCAACATTACAAATTCCATGAATACCCATAATATATCTGCTGTTAATTTGACCTCTAATTCTACAATAATAACGACATGACATTAGCGAAACCACAAGGATACAATGGATGGATTGAACCTGCTTCACCAGCTACCGTAAATGCAAACTCTGCGCCAATTTATCCGTATAATAATGTACTAATACACGATGAATCTGGTAATATAATTGAAACCGATTCAACACCAGACAGAGAAAGAATAAGAGTATCTCACCGTAGTGGTACATTCATAGAAATGCATCCAAATGGCGATGAAGTTCATAAAGTGTATGGTAACAGTTACGCCATTACAGTCAGTGATAATAATGTTTTAGTACAAGGAAAATGTAACATCACAATAGAAGGCGATGCTAATATTGAAATATTTGGCGACAAAACAGAATTAGTTCATGGAAATTACGAATTACACGTCAAAGGTTCCATGAGCCAAACAGTTGATGGTATTGGTTATATTCTATCACAGCAAGACATGAATGTCGGTGGCGGCGGGATGACTGGTGGTAGCGTGACAATGAGAACTGGCGATCACCTATACCTTGGTGGTGATTTGACTGTTGCTGGTGAATTTCAAGCTAAAAAAATAACCTCAGAAACTAGAATTGATGCTGGCTATGGGGTTAGTGCTGGTGCTGGTGGGTTTAGTACAATGTCTGGAGGATTATTTATTGGCATTCCAGGATTTGGAATTCCAGATCCATTAGGAGTTCTGAGAGACGAGCCAAATCCTTTAACAAATATGATATTATGTAATGGGCCAATTTTCTCCATGGGAGAATTAGGAATTGTTTCTGCTGATCTTGCTGTCGTATCTTTGTTTGGATTATTGACTCTAAACAATCTTATTTTTGATGTACATTTTCATGTTTCAATGGTAGGTCCAACAGGACCAGCTATTCCATCTTTGCCTTAAAATAGTCTTGACTTTTCTTTTCTGATCGTATACAATACTCCTAAATTGAACTTTAGGAGTTAGACTTGCGCAATTTCCCTCTGATAGAGTTTTTAAATTCGGATTTGATGAGAATTGACGATGGATATTGAAGAACAATACGGCAATAATATAGTTTGCAGGCATATTTTCAAGAAAGATTCTATACAGATTGGTTCTCGTTGGCAAAGTTCATCGGGTACTATTGTTACTGTAGAATCAATCTGTGATTTGGGTTTTATAACTTATTCCTGGGTAGTAAATGGAATCAAGAAAACCAACGAAAAAGAATGTTTTGTGTTTCAATGTAGATATTGTTTGATTTTGGAGGATTCTAATGGCTTACTTTAGTGACGATTTTTATAACAAGACTAATCCTAATTTCCAGGAATTCATGACAAAATTAGAGAAGTTGTCCCGTAAGTATGGTGTGGTTGTTCATGGGAACTTCGACATTACTGACAACCCTAAAGAATTTAAGAATGTGGTGTATGACAGAGATATTAGTTCAAGCGACATTCGTGCGACTGGATATTGGGAAGATTAAATCATGAAAGTGTTCGTCTACTTCAATCTACGCAAGAAACTGTTTTCAGCGAAAGCACTGGAAGGTTCTTGTAAAGGTAAAGTGATAGCACATCGTAGACGATTATCATTGCGTAATGCATGTTTCAAAGTATCAGAGGCTGGAAGACAGCGAGTGTTACGAGAGCGTAGAAAGAATGTGCACGCAGGGGTTGTTGGTGAATGGTTCGATGGTTTGATTTTGGTTGAAAATAGAACGGAAGTAACGTATAATCCTTACAAGTACGAGACGTTTGTGCTGAAGTTTAATGAACATCCTATCACTTCAGCATCCACAGCGTATTTGATTGATAAGAAGATATTTGTTTAGTGACCCTTTACTTTCAATAATTATTCATATAAGATACGATTTCCTTTTAACCGAGAGAGAGAAGAAAGATGAACGCATTACATAATTTCGTAACTATCGCAAAGGGCGTATATCCTGATTTGGGGGACACGATTACTACAAAGCAGATCAAGCATATTGTGGATCAGAGTGGTATTCCGTGGCCTACCGCAATCACTAATCCGATGAATAGGATTGGTAGGGGATCATATTCTTTGGCTAATCTTCAGAACATGGCATCTGGCGGTTATGATCTTGATTACACACCACCACCAGTGGAAGATCCAGACACTATTAGG
>Ga0214192_1000772_pt1 | contig 19009 bp, 16 predicted proteins | sample TroBogEpilimnion_44_FD_153030 | JGI IMG/M metagenome (GOLD analysis project Ga0214192, IMG submission 153030) | Freshwater microbial communities from Trout Bog Lake, WI - 29JUL2008 epilimnion | ecosystem: Environmental > Aquatic > Freshwater > Lake > Epilimnion/Euphotic zone | place: Trout Bog... | reverse complement strand
ACAGTTACTCGGATTAATGAAAATGAAGGGCGAAAAGGGTATGATTTAATATTGAAATCGCTGAGCTCAATATTAAAAAAACAACCTGAAATTAGTTTTCACTACGTATTGTGTGGTAAATATTCTATAATTGAATTTCAAAGATTATCTACCATGATATCAGAATATAATCTTACGAACTACGTTTCCATTACTGGATTTATAAAAGAAGAAGAATTAGTAGATCATTACAGACTAGCAGATATTTATGTAATGCCTAGTAAAAAAGAGGGTTTTGGAATGGTGTATATAGAAGCTGCAGCATGTGGTTTGCAAGTTATAGCAGGAAATGCAGATGGAAGTGCTGAAGCATTGATGAATGGCAAAATTGGTCATCTAGTGAACCCAGATAACGATAATGAAATTTATGATAAATTATTAGAATTACTTCAAAATCCAATCTCAAAGTCTAAAGAAATATCTGATAAAGTGTATCTGCAATATAATTTTGAAACTTATAAAGAAAGGTTGCTGAATGTTATTGAGGAAGTATAATAGACTATTTTGAATGCTTGATTTTTACTTTAATACTGAAGACTTTATTATCATTATTTTTATCGTTAACTGTTGTGTATTCAATTCACTAATTCGTTAATTCATTAAACCGCTAATTCTTTCATCAATTGCTGCTTAATTTCGCTATTATAGGTTGTGGAAGCATTGCAGAGCGGCATGCAAAGCAGATTGGTTTGTGTGGAGGGATATTAATTGCCTGTTGTGATATCGATAAAGCTAAAGCTGAAAATTTTGCGTTAAAACATCTGATAAGATATTATCAAAGTGCAGAAGAAATGTTGTACAATGAAAACAATGTAGCAGTAGTAGCAATATGCTCTCCTAATGGCCTACATTATAAACATAGTATTTTAGCACTGGCTGCAGAAAAACATGTTGTTTGTGAGAAACCCATGGCTCTGTACGTTGATCATTGTCAAAAAATGATTGATCTGGCTTTCAATAAACAGAGAAAATTATTTATGGTCATGCAGAATAGGTTCAATCCACCCGTTATGGAACTTAAAAAAATAATTGATAATAATTTATTAGGGTCAATATATAATGTTCATTTATCCTGTTTCTGGAATAGAGATGCTAATTATTATAAAGAATCCTCATGGAAAGGGACTAAAGAGCTTGATGGAGGAGTATTATATACTCAGTTTAGCCATTTTATAGATATATTATTGTGGTTATTTGGAGCAGTAGAAACGGTACAATCCATAATTGATAATTTTAAACACCCCGGAATTGAAATTGAAGATTCTGGGGTGATAATATTGAAGTTTACCAATAAAATACTATGTACCATTAATTATTCGGTAAATGCATACAATAAAAATTACGAAGGATCATTAACGGTCATTGGTGAGAATGGTATAATTAAAGTAGGAGGGCAGTACCTGAATAAACTTGAATTTTGTAATATCAATAATTATATTCCAGCCATATTGGAAAATGGTAGCGAAGAAAATAATTATGGTAATTATACTGGATCAATGAGTAATCATCACCTGGTATATGAAAACGTTATGAATGTTTTTAATAACAAAGCTGACATTGCTACTACTGGTGCTGAAGGGCTGAAAACGGTAGAATTGATTCGAAAAATATACCAGACAGCATAATGGAATTAAATGAGCCTACCTTTTTCAATGCTGCAATTGTTAATGTAATTTGGGGCAAGAATGTAAAAGTGGTTCTTCCTGTAAATTTATATGGTTGTACTATTTGCGACAATTGCTTTGTAGGACCTTTTGTTGAAATTCAGAAAGGAGTTACCATTGGCAAAAATACCAGCATCCAATCACATAGTTTTATTTGTGAACTGGTTACTATTGGGGCAGACTGTTTTATTGGTCATTCGGTAGTTTTTATAAATGACACCTTTTCGACAGGAAAACCATCGGGAGGAAATAAAAATAACTGGAAACAGACTAAAGTTGGCAATAATGTTTATATAGGTAGTAATGCTACTATATTGCCGGTGTCTATTTGCGATAATGTAGTAATAGGCGCAGGAGCAGTTATTACAAAAGATATCATCATTTCGGGAAAGTATGCAGGCAACCCTGCTAAATTGATAAAATAACAATATGACAGCAGAAATTCAAGAACAATGGGATTTAGAAATTAAACCTCAAAACTCACTATTCGATTTACACCTTAAGGATGTATGGCATTATAGAGATTTATTATGGTTGCTGGTAAGAAGAGACTTTGTTTCTTTTTACAAACAAACCATTTTTGGCCCATTATGGTTTTTTATTCAACCCATTTTTACCACTATTACTTTTACGATCATTTTTAGTAAGATGGCTAAAATTTCTACTGGCGATGTTCCTGCACCATTATTTTATCTAACAGGAAATATTGCCTGGAATTATTTTGCAGATTGTCTAAATAAAACCTCTACCGTTTTTAGAGATAATGCAAATATTTTTGGAAAGGTTTATTTTCCCAGATTAATTATGCCCTTAAGTATTATATTCTCCAACTTAATTAAGTTTGGAGTACAGTTTATACTTTTCATACTATTACTAATCTATTATTCTTTTCAGGGAAATGCAGTCCATCTTAATATGTATGTGTTGTTTTTTCCAGTTATTATAGTATTGATGGCGCTTTTAGGATTGGGTATTGGGCTTATAATTACAGCAGCAACCACTAAATATCGTGATTTGATATTTTTAGTAACTTTTGGTGTTCAATTGCTAATGTACGCTACCCCTATTATTTATCCATTATCAGCTGCTCCTTTAAAATATAGATCTATTATTGCTTTGAATCCTTTAAGCGGTTTAATTGAAACTTTTAGATATGGATTTACAGGGAAAGGGGAGTTTTATGCAGGTCCATTCATATATAGCATAACGGCTACTTTAATTATATTTTTATTAGGATTAGTAGTGTTTAATAAGGTGGAGAAGGATTTTGTAGACACAGTATAAAACAGGCATAGAGGCAATAGGCAAGGCAAAGAGTAAAAAGTTGTAGCAAGAAAAATTAGCTAATTTGCTAATTCGATAATGTGCTAATATATATCCAATGCAGGGCGTTAAGAGACAGAAGATAGGAGTTGGGAGAATACATAAGTTCAAAAACTAAAACAACTAATAACTAATAATTGAATACAGGAATAAGTATCATAATTACTATTTTCCTTGCTTCGCAGTTCTGAGAAAATGATTTTTACGCTGTTACTCTTTTCTCCGCGGTTCTCTATTTGTATTTAATTCGCTAATCCGTTAATTCGCTAATCCGTTAATTCGCTAATTCGTTAATTCGCTAATTCGTTAATCAGTATATTCGCTAATCCTTTATTCCATAAATTTATTTCTTTAATTAGCTCATCGGCTAATTATCAAATTATCAAATTAGTATTATGAGCATAGCTATAAAAGCAGAAAATATTAGTAAGGCTTATCAGTTGGGACAAATGGGTACAGGTACAGTGACCCGAGATATTGAGAGGTGGTTTGCTAAAATAAGGGGTAAAGAAGATCCATTTTTAAAAATTGGGGAAGCAAACGATAGAACCCAAAAAGGAAACAGTGACATAGTATGGAGTCTGAAAGATATCAATTTCGAAATTCAGCAGGGAGATGCGGTAGGCATTATTGGTAGAAATGGAGCGGGTAAAAGTACTTTATTAAAATTACTTAGTAGGGTTACATCTCCTAGTACTGGTTCTATAAAAGTGAAAGGAAGGATTGCTTCTTTGCTGGAAGTAGGAACTGGATTTCACCCGGAACTAACGGGGAAAGAAAATATTTATCTGAATGGAGCTATATTAGGAATGCGAAAGCAGGAGATAAAAAGAAAATTTGATGAAATTGTTGACTTTAGTGGAGTAGAGCGCTATATAGACACCCCTGTAAAAAGATATTCTTCCGGAATGTATGTTCGCCTTGCATTTGCAGTAGCCGCGCACCTGGAATCGGAAATATTGATTGTAGATGAAGTATTAGCAGTAGGAGATGCAGAGTTCCAAAAAAAATGCCTGGGCAAGATGGGAGAAGTGAGTAAAGGAGAAGGCAGAACTGTTTTGTTTGTTAGCCACAATATGGGTCAGATAATCACATTGTGTAATCAGGCAATTTTTTTAAAAAATGGTACAACCAAAAATATCGGTGAGGTAAATTCTATAATTGATTTTTATAGACAAGACATTAGTTCATCTACAGAAAGAATTTGTGATATTAAATTTAATGGACCTATTGCTGGGTTGTTTAATTTTCTTAGAATAGATATAAATGGAATTGAGATGGGTACAGAAGAAATTATAGTTGAACCAGACAAGGATATAAATATTGAAATTCAATATATTGTTAAAGAAAACATTAATTACAGACTTAATTTAAGTTTTTATAATAATTCGATTAGAATTTTCACAATTCACGATATTCCTAATTCTGGACCTGCAATAAATTTAAATAATACTTATTCTAATTTTAAAATTCCTGCCTATAAATTGAGACCAGGTTATTTTAATATTGGATTGGGTGGTATTCAAGATGGAGATAGTAGTAAGTGGGTTTGGAATGAAAATATTTGCTCCTTTACAGTGGTAGAAAAATGGAGTGATAAAATGGAAAGAGCAAAAGAAGGTATTGTTAATGTTGAATCCCAAAATTCAAGATACTAAATATACAGGACTAAAATAGTTTTTTTATTAAAGTACTCCATTTTTTTGGTAATGGCTTATTTTTTATTTATAGAAAAATATTTAGAAGCTATTTGAGTTAATTTTTTATAATTTTTTTGTTGCGATTATATGGAGCGAAATGTTCCAAATTTTGCAAAAAAAGTATGAAATTTTAGCCAAAAATTTAAAGAGGTTCAACCTAGATAGTGCACCATAAGAAATATCAAATATTTATTTAAAACAGTTTCACTATATCTAGTTGCTTTTCAAAAATATTTTGTCATGAAATAAAATTTGATTTAAAGTTAAAAATTATAGTTTTTATTTAATAGTTATTTAAAAATATAATATTTCTTTATCAACATTAACTAAAGTTATTTATTTTGAAATCGACAGAATTAGTTATGACTCAATGTAAAGAAAGAGTTCAATTGGTTGACCTTGCTAAAGGGTTAGGTATGATATTAGTGATCATTGGTCATTCTGGTATACCAATTAAGCTTCAATGGTGGATTTGGTCTTTTCATATGCCTCTTTTTTTTATAATCTCAGGGTTTCTTTACAATCACAATCTTAATATTTCATTCATTGGTATTTTAACAAAAAAAACAAAATCATTGTTAGTACCTTATTTATATTTTACTTTAATAATACTAGTCTTACTTTCAATTATAAAGCCAATTTTTATTCTAAATATCTTGAAAGATGGTTGGGGGGGAATTGCACTTTGGTTTATTCCTGTCCTATTTGTTACTGAATGTCTTTTCTTTTTCTCAATTAAATACCTAAACTCTTATTTGCTAATCGCCGTTACAGTTTTATGTTCTTTATTAGGATATTATTTTGGTAAAAAAAATATTCATGCTCCTTATCAAATGGATGTTGTATTGATGGCTTTATTTTTTTATGGTTCTGGTTTTATTCTAAAGAAAGGAATCAATTTATTAAGGAATAAAGGTGGTTTTATCCTATTCTTATTATGTGCGACACTTTTATTAGTGAATATAATTACATGCTTTTCAAATTATACTAGATTTGATATGTGTACCAATACAGTTGGCAACTATTTTTATGGTGTTATATCTGCCTTTTCAGGGGTATTTTTCATATTACTTATTTCAGAACTTGCAGATAGGGTTATAAATAAGAAAATAAAAGAAGCGATATTGTATATTGGGAAAAACACGCTTATATTATTGTGTATCCACCAAACTATTATGTTGTTGCTTATTGCATTGTTTAAAAAAATCAGTATTCACATAATAGCTTCAACCGTTATAAGACATGGATTATTTTGGACAATACTTATGGTGTTAATATTTATTATTAATGAAAATTTCCCCTTTTTATTAGGCAGAAAAAGAATCAAAAAAATACATTAAATGAGAATTGCATTTATTTCTTTTGAATACCCAGCAGACTCTCACTATGGGGGTATTGCTACTTATGTAAAGCAAGCGGCTGAAATGTTTACAGAAATGGGACATAGTGTAGAAGTTTTCTCTTCTTCTCCATTTAAAGGATCATCTGAAATGCAGGAAGAAGTCTTTGTTCATAGAATAAAATTAGAAAATAATAAATCAGATCATCATCAATTCAGGGCTCTAATTGTTGAAAAATTTACCGAAAGGCATAGTAAAATACCATTTGACATTGTAGAAACACCAGAGTATTTTGCTGAAGGAATGGACATTAAAAAAGCTTTCCCATTATTGCCAATGGTTGTAAAGTTTCATACTCCTACTTTTCTATTAGAAGAAATGTATTATGGTAAAGTTACATTTGCCAGAAAATGTAAGTATTATAAAAATTATTTACTTTATGATATAAGATATGGGAAACAATTTGAACCATTCTGGAAGTATAACAAATCAAAAGATCCAGAGTTTATTTTTACCTCAAAATATGCTGACGGTTATTGCACGCCTTCTGCAGATTTAGGTAGAATAATAGCGGAAAGATGGAGTATTAATCGATCAGATATTATTAATTTACCCAATTTATTTGTACCATCTATTCAAATGCTACAAATCCCTGTAGAAAATAGAAGATCAAAGGAAAATGTTATTGTGACATTTGTTGGAAGGCTGGAAACACGAAAAGGGATTTATACATTAATCGATGCCATTCCATTGGTTTTAGCTAAACATCCAGACGTAATTTTTAGATTCATGGGTGCTGCTCAGGAAAGTATTGTAAAGGGATTGGATGTAGGAATGTATTTATTGAATAAATTGTCTGAATATAAAAATAGTCTTCAATTATTAGGCAAAATAACATACGATGAGTTGCCTAAATATTTAGAGGATACTGATATTTGTGTATTCCCTAGTCTGTGGGAAAATTTTCCCAATGTATGTCTCGAAGCCATGTGTGCTGGTAGAGCAGTAGTAGGAAGTAAAGCTGGAGGTATGGCAGATATGATAGTACATAAAACTTCCGGTTTATTATGTAACCCGAATGATATAAATGATTTAGCTAATAGTATAAGCTGGTTGATAGAAAACACTCAAGCTAGAATTAATATGGGGATTAATGCCAGGAAAAAAGTATTAGAGGCATATAATAAAGAGGTTATTTATAATAAAACTATACAATTTTATAAGAAAGTAATTCAAGATAAAATTTAGCTGTATAAGCCCATTTAAATCATTGGAAATTTCAAAATATTAATATGTATATTTCAATAATTGTTTGTTGTTACAATAGCAGCTTCAGGCTTCCAGAGACTATTAAATACCTTGCTAATCAAAAAGTTAGTAATGATGTCAAATGGGAAATAATAATCGTTGACAATAATTCCAATGACAATACTGCTGAAATTGCAAAAAAAGAATGGAACAAATATTCTACTTTGGCTGAATATAGAATCGTTAAAGAAACAAAACCAGGATTGACATTTGCCAGAAAAAGAGGGATTTTAGAATCTAAATATGATGTTCTTATTTTTTGTGATGATGATAATAGTTTTAATGAAGACTATATTATGGAGTCTATTCAATTTCTTGAAAAATATAGTCATGTGGGGATTGTTGGAGGAAAGAGTATACCGGTTTATGAAACAACTCCAGAAAGATATTTTTTTGAGTCCAATGGGCCGAATGCTCTAGGTTGCTTAGATCTTGGTAATGAAATATTAATTACGAATAATCAAGGTCTTTTAAAAGAGTATCCTACAGTAGCGCCAATTGGAACGGGAATGGCAATCCGAAAATCGGTTGCATTGCAATACTTAAAACGTTTAGCGGAAAGTAATACTGAAATTACCGATAGGAAGGGTGATTCCCTTTCTGGAGGAGGTGATAATGAAATGAATATTATTGCTATTTTAAATGGTTGGGAGTTAGCTTATAACCCTAGAATGGTATTAAATCACATAATATCAGCTAATAGATTAACTATTCCTTACCTCTGTAAAATGGCCGAGGAAGGAAGCATTTCCTGGGTTTTACTATTAAATAAATATGGTATTTGCCCATGGACACCAATTGCATCATGGACTAAAGAATTAAGAAAAATTAAAGCTTATTTTTTTTACCAAGCTTGGAAATCTCCAACAAACAAGATAAAATGGAAAGGTGCATGTGGTATAATAGAAGGAATTTCTAATATTAATAAATTATAAACAAATAGAGTATGAAAAACCTATTAGATGAATATGTAAGAAAACCCAAAGCTTCAATTCTTAAATTGATGAAAACAGGTGTTTTCAATACAATTGCAATGAAACAAGGTCAACAAGAGATGATGACTTTTTCGGACAACTTAATATGCGAAAACCTTCCTAATCGAGAAAATATTTCAGTACACTTTTTAACTGGTAAAAAATATTGGTATGAAACTGCATTTTGTGCTTATTCCTTAAGTAAAGTTTCAGGAAGGAATATACAACTGAATCTTACGGATGATGGATCAATAGATAATGAACTTAAAAGTAAAATTTTGAATCAATTTCCTAATTCAAAAATTAAATTAAAGAATGACTTAGATGCAAAAGTTAATGAGTTACTTCCAGAGAGTAAATATCCCAATTTAAGGAGACGTAGAACAACTTTAATTTTAATGAAAAAGTTGATAGATATCCATTTGGGAACAGAAGGCTTTAAACTTTTTTTAGATTCAGATATGCTATTTCTAAAATCTCCAAGTGCCATGTTAAATTGGTATGATAATCCTGTTGGAGGTTTTTATACAAATGACTGTTTAACAGCATATGGTTTCCCTCAAAAACTTATGTCTGAATTAGCAGGGTATACTATTCATGAAAGAGTAAATTCTGGCTTAACTGGTATTAAAAGTGAAAGTATAGATTGGGATAAATTAGAATATTGGATAGAAAAATTAGAAAAAAGTACAGGAAAGACTTCATACTTTTTAGAACAGGGGTTAACTGCTATGATACTATCAGGAACTGATTGTACAATTGGTGCGGAAAGTGAATACATTGTAAAACCAAACAAAGACCAAGTTTTAAAAAATATAGGAACACTTCATCACTATGTGGATTCTTCAAAAGAATTATACTATAGATGGGCTTGGAAAAAAGTAAATGGAATATAAATGAATTATTATCCATTAGTCTCTGTTTGTATTCCAGCTTACAATGCAGAAAAATATATTGCTGAAGCTCTTGATTCTGTTTTGAATCAAACGTATAAAAATATAGAAATAATCGTATGTAATGATGGTTCAAAAGATAATACTGCTATTATATTGGAGGGATACTTTGCTAAAGGGGTTAAAGTAATTCAACAGGAAAACAAAGGGCAATGTGCAGCTGCAAATGCTGCATTTTATGCCTCACATGGTGAATTTATAAAATTTTTTGATGCAGATGACATTTTATCTCCAAATTTTATTGAATTACAGGTTCAAAAAATAAATGGAAAACATGATGTAGTAGCATCTTCGGAATGGGGTAGATTTTTCAAAGACGATAAAAATACCTTTATTAAAAATCCTGAAAATGTATGGAAAGATATGCAACCAATAGATTGGTTAGTAGATTCTCTTTCTAATGGCCAGAATATGATGCAGTGTGCTTTGTTTCTGATTCCAAGAAAATTATTGAAAAAATCTGGTCTATGGGACGAAAGACTTTCTTTAATTAATGATTTTGATTTTTTTATCCGAGTATTATTGTCTGCCCAAAAAATACTATTTACTAGGGATGCTGTTCTATATTATCGCTCTGGTGTAGAAAGCTCTTTATCCAAACAAAAAAGCAGGAAAGCTTATGAATCTGCATATCTTTCCACTGATTTAGGTATTTTAAAGTTATTGCAAACTGAAGATAGCCCTAGAACAAGGAAAATTGCAGCAGATCAGTTTCAGATTTGGTTATATCAGTTTTATCCTAATTTTCCGGATTTAGTTTTATTAGCTGAATCTAAAGTGAAAAATTATGGGGGTTCGTCCTATCCAATTCCGGCAAGAAAACCAATTCAAGTTTTAGCAAAGTTAATTGGTTGGAAAAATTGGTATTCTATAAAAAAAATGATTAAAAAATAATATTAATGAATGTTGCAATTGTAGTTTCTCACCCTATACAGCATTTTTGCCCTCAGTATATAAGCTTTTCAAATATTCCGGGAATTAATGTGAAGCTGTTTTTCGCATCTATGCTAGGGTACAAAAAATACACAGACAAAAATTTTGGTCAGGAAGTTATATGGAATAATTTAAGAATGGATGAGTTCGAACATGTATTTTTAAATGGAGATCAAGTTTTACTTTCAAATAAGGAATTAGATGCTATTAGGCTTGATGAAGCATTAGATCAATTTAAACCTAATGTAATAATAACCTATGGATATTTTCAAAAGGTACAAAAAAGAGCTCATAAATGGGCCAATAACAAAAAAGTACCCATAGCTTATATTTCTGACGCAGAGAATAATCAAAAAAGGGAGCAATGGAAACAAATTGTAAAATATTTTTATCTTAAATGGTATTTTAAAAAAATTGACTATTTTTTTACGGTTGGTAATTCAAATGAGGAATATTATAAAAAATATGGTGTTTCTGAAGATCGTTTTATAAGAATGCACTATCCTATAGATATTGAATTGTATAAAAAATCATATGATAATAAAGAAAAGCTTAGAAAAGAAACAAGGCTGAAATATAAAATTCCGCCAGAAGATTTTGTGATGGTTGTAGTTGGAAAGTTGGTAGAGTGGAAAAATCAAGATCATTTAATTGATTTATTATTAAACATAGAGAATAAAGGGAAAAAAGCTCATGTTTTTATTTTAGGGTCTGGTAAAATGAAAGAAGAATGGGAATTGAAGTCTAAAAAACTTAAATCAAATATTGTTCATTTTACTGGTTTTGTAGATCCTTTAGATTTGCCTGCCTATTATGCTGCATCTGATTTATATGTTCATCCTGCCAAAATAGAACCACATTCCCTAGCCATTAGTGAGGCCATTTACATGGGTTTACCGATAGTGTTGAGTGATAGATGTGGAAGTTATGGCGATAGTGATGACGTGCAACTTGGTAAAAATGGGTTTGTTTATCCTTTTGGTAACATTGAACAATTATCTGAAAAAGTTTGTAATTTAATGGATAATAAAAAAGTGCTTAAGGAATTTTCAAACTATTCTCATTCAATATCTACAAAGTTTCAAGAACGTTCGCATGGGTTATGTTTGTCTGAATTACTTAATAAAATAATATTCTAGACCTTAAATATAATTATTTTTAAATTTATGAAAGTACTGGTATTAGGAGGAGGCTATGAACAGGGGGGGAATGATTATTCTTTTTTTAGGGCATTTCAAGAATTGGAATCTATTGAAAATGTAACTTTTTTAAGGCATAAATCATTGTTTACAAAGGATACTTTTTTTATTAATCGTGTATTTAAAAAAATAACAGGTAATTCATTTCCATTATTTGTTAATCAGTACAACAAATTACTGATTAATAAAATTGAAGAACTTAAACCAGATTTAATTTTTGCTTATAAGGCCCTTTGGTTAAAAGGAGAGACTATTTTGAAGTTAAAATCCCAATATCCTAAAATAAAAGTCACTCACTTTCATCCAGATAATTTATTTAATAATATTAATGTTGAATCTTATTTTTTAGAGGCAATACGATTTTATGATGTTCACTTTGTGCCCAAAAAAAATAACTTGGAACTGTATCATCAATATGGAAATAAATCAACCATTTATTTACCCTATGCTGCCGATTTGGGCTGGCATTACCCAGCAAAGACTCTGTCAAATGAAGAACTTAATAAATATTCATCTGACATCTCATTTGTTGGAACATTTGAAACGGATAGAGCAGAATTAATTAAAAAAATTGCCGAAAATTTGTCAGCCAATATAAAAGTATGGGGTAGTAATTGGGATAAATTTGCAAATGAAACAAACTTGCCCAATTTGCACTTTAATACAGGCCATTTATTCCCGGAAGAAATGAGTAAAGCTATTCATCATTCTAAAATTAGTTTAGCTTTTTTAAGAAAATCAAACAAAGATGATATTACTGCAAGAACATTTGAAATACCTGCTTGCAATACATTAATGATGCATGAAAAAACTGATGAAGCCATGATTTTTTTTGAAGACAGAGAAGATGCGGTATTTTTTAGTACAATTCATGAATGTATTGAGCTCTGTAAATTTTATCTCGAAAATGATACAATCAGAAATAATATAGCAAATAATGGCTACAGAAGAGTAGTTGAAGATAGTAACACTTATAAGACTAGAGCACAAAAAATTATTGATTTTTGTATGAATGATATATTATGACAAATAAAAAGGTTTTAGTTAGTACATACAGTCATCCTGAGCTATATCCACCTACATTAAATGCTGTTGGATCTTTATCAAAAAAATTCGATAAAATTTTATTACACTTTAATAATGTTGCAGAGTCTGATTGGAATTATCCTTTGAATGTTTCTTTATTCCCAAGTAGAAAATTTATACATTGGCGTAAGCTAATGGTGTCGCCATTATTTAAGAAAATTAATTTTTTTAGGGAGTTTACAGTGCAATTGTATCAAATAATAAAAAAGGAAAATCCGAAATATTTATTATTGTATGATCCGATGGCATTATTGGCATTTTCGATTTTAAGAAGATTTCTCTCTCCAATTCCCATGATATGGTATCATAACCATGATATAATTACTAAAAGCCAGACATCGCTATTCTCTTTAACAAGATTGGCATACTATAACGAAAGAAAAAGTTTCAAATGGATACAAGTATTCTCTTTACCTTCTGAGCAACGAAAATTATATTTTAAATTAGATGATTTTAAGGGAGCGTATTTTCTTTTGCCTAACTATCCAGCTTTAGATTTTTACAACCAGTTTTATCAAAAAAAAACTAAACCAATTGCTGAATTTAAAATTATATATCAGGGTTTTATTGATGTTGGTCATGGAATTGAAGAAATAATTGAAATTCTTGGGGATAAGCAATTTGAAAATATCCCAGTCAAATTAGTTTTAAAGGGCTACATAAAGGATCACTATAAAAAAAAGTTAGTTGACTTAATGCTAGTAAACAATATATCAGCGCTAAAAATTGAATTTGTTGGTGTAGGTCCTTATAAATCTGTACCTGAAATTGCATCTACCTGTCATATAGGAATAGGAATTAACACCAAAGTTGATCCTACAAATGCTACTTTGGGTACTTCGTCTAACAAAATTTATGAATATGCAGCATTGGGTTTACCAGTTTTACTTTATGATGCTCCTCAATTTAGAAATAATTTAGATAAATATGACTGGGCCATATTTACTGATATATCCAGAAATAGTTTAAAAAATGGTATTATAGAAATAATCAGCAATTATGATTATTTATCTGAATCTGCACACCATACTTTTTTAAATGAATTAAACTTTGATCTTTCATTTGATAAAGTTATTAATTTCATAAAAAATGAATAGTAAAATTCCATTACTTTATATGCCTTTCATCTTGTCCTTTCTTTTTCAGGATGATTATATGCTAGGTTTTTTTATAGCTTGGGTTGGTTCGGTTTTGATACTGATATTAACAATAAAAGGTTTTTTTAAACCTTTGCCAAAGCAATTAACTTTTGCGCAACAAATTATGCGTCCATACATTTTGGCGAACATCATATTTGTTACATTTTCTTTTTTAACTTCTGTTTTTTATTTTATTGATGCAAATGGTTATTACTACTTTACCAAAAATCATTATCCCTTAAGTGATGAACAACTAAAGTTGATAGTTACGTGTCAAATATATTATAGTTTGTGTCATGCAGCATATACTCATGGCTTACTTTACAATATAAATTACAACTTTAAAACAAAATATATTATTGCAACAAAGTATAAATTAAGTAATCTAATTTTAGTAATTTCTCTTTCGGCTCTTCTTATTTCTTATGTCTTTAGGTTTATAAGTAGATTAGAACAACTAAATTTCGAAATGGTTCGGTTATCCTTTATAGGCTCAATATTAAGTTTAACACAAGCTATTAAAGAAAAAAACTACAAAGGCATAGCTGTAAGTTTGGTATTATTTTCATCAAGTTTTATTTCGGCAATTTATTCAGGTATGAAGGAAGATATTTTGGTGCCAATGGTACTACTATCAGTATTTTTATATCCTATGTACAAGAAAACAGTTTTAATATTGGGTGTAGTATTTATATCCTTTTTCATCTATTATGTTCCAACCTATACAAATATTATTAGAGAAGAATCCTGGGTAAATGGGTTGTCGAGCAAGGAAGCCTCTGCTATAGCAATTGCTAAGATACAAAATAGTCAAACTGATTTAGCTGACATGAATTGGAAATTTTTGTCAGTTAGACTAACTGAAATAAAGATGTTTACCTCATTTGTTGATTTGATACCCAAAAAAAGAGAATATTATAATTTTCAACTAATTGAACAGGCATTTCTATCACTACTACCAAGAATATTTTATCCTCAAAAACCGATAACGGAGAAAATTGTAATGGAAAGAGTGTTTGAAGCAGGTTCATATAACAAGTCGTCTTCAGGTTCTGCTAAACCCCTGCCTATTGTAGATGGATATGCTTCTTTTGGTATTTTGGGTGTTTGGTTTACTGGGATTATACTTGGTTTAGCAGCTTCTTTTTTGTCCAGACGATGTGAATATTGGTTTGGGGGATACTTAATTGGGTCTGCATTTATGTTTTCGGGTTTATTTCAATCATTCTGGAAAGGAAACTGTTTCGAATTTTTGCTTAACCAATTATTTTGGAGTTTAATAATAACATGGTGTATTTTCCTGATTTTAAAAAAAATTGGGATTTTGAAACAAGTTATAGTAAAAGATTAATAAACATTTCGCTATTAAAAATAATCATAGCTTTGATTATTTTTTAATTTTTTATCATTTGCACATAAGTTTTAATGAATAAAAACAATTATTTGCCTGGCCTTAATTCTCTTCGTTTTTTTGCTGCTTTTTTTGTAATAACAGACCATTATTTAATTGCAATTAATCAATTAGGTTATTTTAAGGGTAATATTCCTGAATTTTTAAAAAAAGGGGGGGATGCAGTAGAATTTTTTTTTACACTTTCAGGATTTCTAATTACCTATCTTTTAATCAAAGAATCCCAAAAAACAAATACTATTTCAATAAAAAACTTTTATTTAAGAAGAGTTTTTAGAATATGGCCACTATATTTTTTAATAATATTGGTCGGTTTTATATCTAATGGAATTATACCAATGTTTTTTTTTCATAAGACATTTAATACAGCTATACTAAAAGACTTATTGCTTTTTATATTCTTTTTACCAAATTATGCAATTAATTTTTCTGCTACTGCTTTTATGCATCCTTTATGGTCCATAGGTGTTGAGGAACAATTTTATTTATTCTGGGCACCATTTGTTAAAAAATTCAAAAATAATATCTTAGGTGTTATTATTTTATTCATCTCCATCACCGTATTGTATTATTTTATTATAGTTTATTATCCCGGCATAAAAAAGTCATCAAATACGTTCTCTTTTCTACTAACTATGAAATACTATTTAATGGCTATAGGTAGTTTATTTGGTTACATTTTATTTTATCATAAAGACCAGTTTAATAAAACATTTTTAGCGTCAATATATTTTCAAATATGTTTATGGGGTTTTGTAGTGTATTATTATTTTATTGGTTTTTCATTTTCAAATACAATAGAGTTTAAAATTTTAATAGCTTTTTTGTATGGGTTAATAATTTTAAACATTTCCTCTAATCCTAAAACTATATTCAAATTAGAAAACAAGGTACTCAATTACCTGGGGACTATTTCATATGGTTTGTATATGTACCATATGTTAGTCAATTATTCGTTGAAATTGTTTTTTGTTAAGTTTGTTAGCAATCATTTGTCTGATTTTTCTCTGGCAACGATTTATTTTATTTTACTTTTTAGTGGTACCGTGTTAGTTTCAATAATTTCGTTTAAATATTTCGAAACCAAAATGTTAAGGTTAAAAGAAAAATATTCCTAATTAACCTGTAATACAAACAAAAATGAAGATTTTACATATTATAGGAGCTTATAAACCCGCGTATATCTATGGAGGACCTATGTTTTCGGTAAGTGCATTAGCGGAAACACAAGCAAAAATGGGCCTTGATGTTCATCTGTTTTCTACTAATTCGAATGGCTCACAAAATCTTAATGTACCTTTAAATATACTTTTAGATGTAGAAGGAGTTAAAGTAACTTATTTCAAAAGGTTGGCATTAAAAACGGAGTTTTCAATGCCTCTAATAATAAAGTTGTTAAAAACTTATCGTGAATTTGATATTATACATATTCATTCGTTCTGGAGTTTAAATGTTTTGTTTATTATCCAAATCTTAAATATAAACAAGAAGAAATTCATTATTTCACCTAGAGGGATGCTTTCGTCCTATTCATTTGGAAACAAGTTTAAGTTTATTAAAAAATTTATTTTTAATGTTTTATCTAAAAATATCATTCAAAAAAATGTAGTTCACGTAACTTCTAATTTAGAACAACAGGAAATAGAATTATTATTTGAAAATAAAATAACTATTTTCAATCTTCCAAATATTTTGAACTTTTCTAATTTAAGATTTAAGCCAAATGGAACAATAAAGGAGCATACAAATAATCTTTCAATATTGTTTTTGTCAAGAATTGATAAAAAGAAAGGGTTAGAATTATTAATATCTGCTTTGCCAAGCCTAATTGAAAATAATATTATCCCTAAGCTAAAAATTGCAGGAACTGGAGATATTAAGTATATTAATGAATTGAAAGAATATGCTAATACTTTAGGTGTTTCAAATTATACTGAGTGGCTGGGACATATTGATGCAGTTGAAAAAAGTAATACTATTGAGTGGGCTCAGCTTGTAGTTCTTCCTTCATATAATGAAAACTTTGCAAATGTAATTTTAGAATCACTATTCATGGGTAAACCAGTAATAGTTAGCAATAAGGTAGGATTGTTTGATTATGTGCAATTCAATAGTTTTGGGTGGGTTATCGAAAATAACAAAGAAGATATTGTATCAAGTTGTTTAGATTATATCTCATCTGAACAAATCTGGATTGATAGAAAAGAGGAAATGCATAAACAGATTTCAAAAGATTTCAGTCCGCAACTGGTTACTGAAAATTATTTAAGCAAGTACAATTATTATTTACAATAAAACTTAATGATAATGTATACTGGATCTAAACTAGGTTTTGGTTGTGTAAAATTAACATCAAATTTTACACAAAGAGGTGCCTTAAAAAATTTATCTACAGCTTATGAATATGGGATAACGCATTTTGATACAGCACGACTGTATGGTTTTGGATTATCTGAAGATATATTGGGAAGTTTTATAAAAGATAAGAGGCAAAATGTATCTGTAACTACAAAATTTGGAATTTTCCCTAAAAAGTCAATTCTGCAAAATCTTTGTATTCAAAACTCTGTACGGTACGCTTATAAAAAAGCTTCTTTTATTAGAATAAAAGCTATAGAACATGCCGATACGGTAAGAACAATTGGCAACTTTAATGTTGAAGATGCCCGAAAGTCTTTGGATATTTCCTTAAAGAAATTAAATACCGATTATATTGATTATTTTTTACTACATGAAGCTATAATAGATGATACTCTGTGCGAGGACTTAATTGCTTTTCTGGTCTTGCAAAAACAAAAAGGGAAAATTTTAGAATTTGGGATTGGTAGTTATTATGATACTATAAAAAAGGATATTAATAGCCTCCCAATCGATTATTCAGTGATTCAAACCGACTTAAGTTTTCCAGGAAATGATTTACAAGAAGAATGTTTAAATAAAAGTATGTTTTATTTCTCTCCATTTAGATATATGGGTTTGGTAAAAAATAATTTATTAATTAACAAAGATTTGTGCAAAAAAATTTCTGAAATATTTGAATTAGATATTTTAAAGAATCTTCCTTACTTGTTTTTATTGTATCACAAAGTAAATAAGGTAAAAGGTACTACGTTATTTACTTCTTCAGATAACTTGAAAATAATTGATACAATAAATGTATGGAACTCTATAAAAGTTGAAAATATTGAGGTGGAAAATAATATGAAGAAAAAAATTAAAAGTGCACTATATCTGTTGGAAAATGAAATTAATCAAGTAAATTAATCAGATGAAAAAAATTTGTATTATAGGTGGAGGAACTTATGGTTCTTATTTAGCTAATGCGATATCAGAAAAATATAAAGACTGCAAAATACAAATTTTAGAAGTTGGAAATGAAAACATAAAAACAGAGGATGAAATTGGCTATATCTCCAACAATATAAAAGGTTCCTATAATGGAGCAAAAAGAGGTAGATATTTTGGGTATGGTGGGGCTTCCGCTATGTGGGGGGGGCAATTATTGTTTTTTACTAAAAATGATTTTTCATCTGCAGATGAAATGAATTATATCACCGACATTAATATTAGATATAAGGATCTGGTGTTAGATAGATTTTTTAAAACCAGGCCTGATACGCAGGAATATTTATTGGATAATGGCGTGTTTATTAAAAAAGGTATTTGGTTGAAATTTAACCAAAGAAATATGTTTCAATATTTTAAAATTATTGAAAATAAAAAAATTGAGGTATTACCAAATTGTAGGGTTATTAAATTAAATTATAAAAATGATGAAATTAACTCAGTCACAGTTCTTATCAATAACATTCAATCCGAAATCAAAGCAGATTTATTTTATTTAACTTGTGGGGCATTGGAAGGCGTAAGAGTATTGGCTGAATCAGGATTGACTGATATCAATGAAAGCACCCAAAGTTTTTCTGATCATGTTTCAGTT
>Ga0214192_1000771_pt1 | contig 19016 bp, 24 predicted proteins | sample TroBogEpilimnion_44_FD_153030 | JGI IMG/M metagenome (GOLD analysis project Ga0214192, IMG submission 153030) | Freshwater microbial communities from Trout Bog Lake, WI - 29JUL2008 epilimnion | ecosystem: Environmental > Aquatic > Freshwater > Lake > Epilimnion/Euphotic zone | place: Trout Bog... | reverse complement strand
TCTAATCAAAACTACAGATTCAAAATCTATGACGGAGAACAGAATCTCCTCTCTCTCCCTTCAAAAATAAGCTTATCTTTTTAAAGGCTTTTCGCAAACTTTTTTGTTCGCTATTTAATCATACATGACGGCCAGAGATGGTTTTATTATTATCGCCTTCGCCCCGACCAAAGGTCGCTCCAATGATTTCCTTTAATTGTTCAATCATAACTCTAACTCCTTCCTTAACACTAAAAACGCTTTCATATTACTTCCGCTCTTCAACAGTTGATTATGTAGCGAAACCGCTAAAACCCCTTTAAACGCTTTAGATAAACTCTTCGCATCAATTGAGACCTCTTTTTTACCTTTGTTCTGTAATTTCAAGACCACACCAACAAAATTACCAAAACGATAAACCATGTTTTGCTCGGCATTTAAAGAAGCAAAAGTTTCATTGCCCTCACCATTAATCTTCACCACCTTTTTGCTTTGTATGACGTAGTATTTTCCCTTTTCTTTGCTCATCATTGCATTTAGTAATTGTTTAATTTCCAAAGTCTCTTCGGCCTTGGCTAAGTCCTCACTTTGCAACTCAAGACACACTATTTTAGGCCTGTCAGCTTCTACTGTATGCAGCAATAGATCAATGACTCTCCCCCCAGCTAATTGAACCGCTAGGGCAAAGCTTTTGCCCGCCTCTAGTTTTGAGGTTAAAAACAACTCGCTACCATTATGGGATAGCAACGCGCTATACTGGGCGGAATCTCCCCAGATGGTAGTTGCAATAAATGGAGCTATGCTAATACGATTAATGCCGGTTGAACTAATCGTTACTTGGGCAGGTTGTTTGTATTCAATATATAACTCTTCTTTCTTGGCGTAATCAGCTCCTTGGCTACTACTACTTAAAAGTAACATAGGAATCAATACCGCATATATTAGTAATTTGCTTCTACTCATTTTCATCTCATTCATTTTCAATGTCCTTTTTTGACAATTTAACAAACTCTTTCAAAAGCAATCGTCCCGACACCCATTCAAACGATAGTTGATAAATAGCCGGCTCACTCTCAAAGCCCCTATTGCCGAACCTACTAACGAGCTGGCCAAATGCCCTTACTGTCAAAGCAGAAGCATCTGTCTCTAGTTTTTTCAAGGCAAAATGAGTGCTAAGAGCAAAATGCTCATATTGCTCCTTGGCATTAGCGAAATATTCCCCTAGCAGTTTTAATCCAGCTAGATCAGTTGTTGCTACATGCGCTAGTACCCTATCTCTTTTCCAGGCAATAGATGTAGTATCTAAATCAAGCAACAGGGGCAAATACATCGCAGCATTTTCCTCAAGATAGCTTGATGATACATTCTGATCAGTTGTCCATGCCTCCTGCTGCAACCCAGGCACAAGTATTGTTCTCTCAGAAACACTCAGTAACTTAAGACTTACCAGTATTAGGCTAGCCAGAGACAAAGCGCAAAACACTATAAAGACATTACGTTGCCTGGCCACGGTTTCTATGTTTTGACTCATTACATTTAATTGCATTTTCTTTATTTCTCTTCTGTAGTTATTTTGTATGTTTTTATGCTTATATGTTTTTCTCTAATGTTCTCCTTATAATTCTTCTTTCTCTGATGATTCAGGAATATTGCGACTAAGCCAATCCTTGGCATAGGGCAAATTCCAGTATAAAAACCTCTGAAACCCACCATTGTACATTGAATTAGAAATCCAATTGCCAAAGGCAAACCCTATTCCACCAGCTCCAAGTCCCCAAATTACTCCTTTGCTTAGGCCAACTAATGACACGCCAATACCACAGCCAATTAAAGAACCAATGCTAAAATTGTATAATTTTCGTTGTTTGTTCAAACAGGGAATAAAAGTACGTTTTTTCATCTCTTCTACTATTTCAACATCGCAATTAACCCAAGCACCACTCCACCAGCAGCTGCTGCTGCAACTCCTGCTCTTATCGCTCTTTGACGACCATCACCCTCACCAAATAATGCCGCTGACCCCGAAGTTAGGATAACCCCTTTTCCCCAATGAGCCTCTATACCTGCAATGATTGGATTAGCAGCTGCTGCAACACCCGCATCTATATCAAACTTAGCCCAAGCAATTTCGGCAAATAGCATTCCTCCACTCATTGCAATAGAAGCTAGAACCAATCCTTTTATAAGTTTTTTTGTAGTTAGTTTTTTATTCGTTAAGTTACTCATTTTGTTTTCTTCTTTTGTTGTTATTACTGTTTAAATTAGAAATTCACTCTGACTTTGGCATAACCCATATAGCCTCTGCTCTTGCCTTGCCAATTACGCTCATATCCACCACCAACTTCAAACATATCGCTGGCAATAGTTAAACCCGTTCCAAGACGTAATATTCCTTGTGAGTTGTTGGTTTTTTGGCTAATGATTGTTTGATTAAGCTGGTTGGATATTGTCTGTTTATTACCTTTACGCCATATGCCATGGCTATAATCAACGCTCACTTCTGGCATTAACGTCAGGCTGCTTAATTCCAAGAAGCCAGTAGTAACTACACCAGTCATTAGATTAAATTCTTGCTGCTTGGTTTTATTGATTTTAATCGAACCATCATTATATGATTTTAAATCTAGCTGGTTGTATAATCCCCCAATTCTTGGGCTAATCATTAAATATTCACTTGAATATAGATTATAGTTGGCAGTTAATGCCCCTCCCAAAAGAGTAGCTTTTCTTTTGGTGCTACTTATGTTAGCGGTAGGAGAATCGATCTTAATTTGAGCTAAGCCATAGGCAATATTGCCGCTAATGATTAGATCGTCACCCAGAACATTACTGCCATATAAACTAAAAATATTATTGCTGATATTAGCCATATTAATTGCTGTACTTGCAATTGAGTTTTTGCCTTTAGAATCAGTGTGACTTAGAGCAATACCAATGGTGCTATCATCATCAAGTTTAGTATCAGCACCAATAATTACACCGCGTAAATCCGCCTTGCTATCAATATTAGTACCAACTGACTTTTGTTTGTCAGTTTGTTTGCCTAAAAAACCCTTAGCCCATACGCCATGATTTAAAGAATCGTCCCCAGATGCAAAGCCACTAACTGACATTCTGTTTAGATGACTCAGTCTATCGTAGGTGAAAGAACTAATATTATTAAGGCCTGCTACTAAATGCTTGTTGTGGGAATCTATTTGAGCAATAGTAATTTCAGCTTTGGGCTTTAGAGCAATAACATCAATTATTGATGTAGCTCTAAGTAACCCCCGAAAATGCAATGCTCGAATTTCACTAGCATCATTAATTTGTCGCAAAACATTACGCAATTCATCCACACTCATGTTGCTAATATCAAGTGTTCCAATAGTAATCAGATTTTCTGCCGTAAAAGCACCACAGCTACTGCCGTCACTTTGCTGGCGAACTTGTAAATCAAGCAATTCAATAGTAGGATCAATCTCTGTTAAGATTTGAGCTACTAACGCACCATTAGTTGTTGAGGCAATGGGGCTACCAAAAGAATCATTGTATATGACTTTGATATGACCATCCCCAGTAGCTTTAATCGCCAGTGCTGCCCAGTGACTATTACCAAAGTTAATCGGTATCAGTGCGCTCCCTGATGTTCTAGACTCAAGAACAGAACTACGGACAATATCACTGACTAATTCCCTGCTTTCAAATGGCAAGGCAGGAGCAATATAAGCACTATCTCCTACCCTGCTTTTAATCACCGCTCTAATGTCATCGTCATGGTACCAATAGCCACTTTGGATCAAATTAGCTGGATTTGGCGCAGCTAGGGAACTAGTGCTAAACATCGTTAGAAACACAGCAGTTCCTAAACTAAGAATTATTTGTCTTGTCGATTTAATCATTATCATTTGTCTTCCTTATTTTTAAGAGCATGCATGGCAGCTTTATAGAAAGCTTCTGGCACTATGTAGACACTCTCCCCATTATTCAGTTCGATTCTATGTATGCTAAATTGTGCATTACAATTATTACTTCAGCATGGTTCACTAATGAGAGCTGTTTCCATTCTATTACTCTGTATTCCGTATCATTATTTGCCATTATTTCCTCCTTTTTTTGCTTATATTTTTCTTACAAACTGCAAATACTTAGCAGCAAACTCCTATTAAATTATAGTTTTGCCCTTGGCATAACTTTTCTATCAATGAGCTATATTTGGATTGGACCCAATCCTTGATAAAATCACTGGGGGCATGGAGCGTGATACTTTTATTATCATCATTGACCTCCGGCTCTAGCTTACTAAACCAGTTTTTATCTAAGGTTCTTCCATCCTCACCATAATAAGAGACTAACATTGACCTTATTTTGCCCCAGATTCCTAAATCTTGAATTGTTTCTATTGTTGTTGGTTCAGTGGAAGTAAATTTTGCAGAGTATTGATCATATTTTTTAAAACCATTGGATTTCTTGGCGCTAACCATATCTATTTTATTAATATGGTTACCAAAAACCGCCCTAACCTGTTCCAATATCATTTGCTGCTGTAGGTAACTAAGATCTAGTTCATGAGATACTTCTATAACAAAACCATTATTAGAAGATTGGCTATCAGTTTTACGCTCAGCTACATCCTTAATTGTTACAACCCTTAATAACTGATATGCTATTCTTGGTTCTAAGACTGCCGCTAATTTACGGCGTAGCTGCGCTATTCGTGATGTATCTGCATTATATTCGATTTCTTCCAAGTAACGCTGCTGAGCAACTTCTTGCTCATTTCTATTACAATTTAACTTAAAGTCCACGGATGATATTTGCACTGCATCTCTCATTTCATAAGAGAGCACTTTACCCATATAGCTCATGAATGCTTCTTTGCTAGGAAAGCGATGCTGAGTATGTCTCTTACTAAGCTTTAGCAAGATTTCGTTTACGGCAATGATGGTAAAATTCCTACCTAAAACTTTCTGTGGCAAGTCAACATCTGATTGAATGAACAGGTAAAAAGAAGCTAGGTCAGCTTTATCTCTAGCTAAACCTAAAAAAGGATTTTTAAAAATAGTAGATTCAATAGATCTAATTTTTCTTAAAGATATATTTCTATTACTTGTATGACTAAGGGGTTTTTCAGAAGTACCAAAAGTAGAATTTCCTAATACCTCGTCATAAAAAATATCGCCATCGTCCTCATCAGACGAACTTTCATCATTATTTTTACTATCAACATGTTTAAGATTTCTTTTCTTCATACTGATAATCCCGCTAGTTGATAATTCTCAGCTTGACAATATTGCTCAATTATCTGCCCGTAATTTTGTTGAATATAGCTACTATAAAAATCTGATGGAGCATTTAGGGTTATCTGCTTCTTTTCTGTATCTTCTTCTATAATTAGTTTGCTAAACCATGAACGGTCTATTGCCATACCATAATAATCTTGTAATTTCTTTCTAATCTTACCCCATATACCAAAACCCATTAATGAAGGACTAGCTAGGGGCAAGGGTGAATCAGGTAAATTAAACTCAGTACAAGTTTTTGCATTTGTTAGTGTTTTGGAGTTTTTCCTGATTGAGCAAGCATCTATATCCTTCTCCTGACGTACTGTATAATTTGCAACTTCAATATCTAAATGTTCAATATGATTGCCATATACAGTTTTAATTTCATTAAGTAGAATTTGTTTTTGCTCATTGCCAAGATTGATTGGATGAATAATTTTAAGATTCATCACCGCGCCACTTAAGGTAAAAACCGTGCTACGTAAGATGTCATATGACAACTTTGGTTCAAACCTTCCTGCTATCTTGCGTCTTAATATCGATTCATTGCAAGTAATCCTAGTACGTTCTACCATGCTTAAATATTTTTCAATTTCTCTCTCTTGCAAATTATGACATAACTTAAAGCCTTCATTATTAACTAGAACTGCTTGCCTTAATTCATTACGCAAAGATGAAGTCATATAAGTTAAAAAGTCTTTTCTGCTATAAAAACCAAGATGATCTAACTTTCTATCAAGCATCAAAACATGCTGATTCATATAATGGAGTATAAATTCACGACCTGAGTTATTACGTAAAAAGCTGGCTTCATCCTCTGTTAAAGGATGAAAAGCACTAGGCTTTAGTTTCTTCAAACTTCTAGTTTTTTTGGTATTTCTGGCAATAATAGAGGTAGTTTTAACTCCTGGAGTTGTAACCTGTATGGATTCATTGTCTTCTGGAGGTAGTGTGATAATAGACTGAGCTGGTTTTATAGTTTCTATATCTTCTGTTGTAATTTTCTTAAGCTCATTTTTAAATTTAGATTCTGATGATAGATATCTATATTTATTTTTCTTACTATATATAGTGGGACTACAATTTTGTAATCCTACATCAGAAAGTTCAACAGAAAAATCAGTTGATTGTGGCGTAGAATAAGAATTATCCTGGTTATTATTGCGGGTATTATTACTAACACCACCAGCAGCAAACAACTTAGCGACCGTACTAGAGTAAAGACGAATGAATAAGATACTTGGTCTCCTTACCCTATTAATAGTGATAGTCCTAAACTCTCTTTTGATAATACCAAGTTCTTCAAGATTTACTAAAGCCCTACGTACACGCTGGCGATTATAGCCAAATAACTGCTCAAAATATCTATAGGAAGTTTGCCAAGTTCCATTATCTAAATTAGAGATAAGCCTAGCGCTATCAGTTTCATAGTCATAAATCTTTTGTGGACGAAACCTGAATACAATCTCAGATAAAATAGATAATGCTGGTAAATCAACTTTGCCAGCTTTAGTTTTAATAGCATGATACCATTCATGTGGTACCAAATTACCTTTAGGTAAAAAAGCTAGCACAGCTGAGGATTCAGGCTTGCTTTGTGATGGATTATTTGATATATTCATAGTTGCTTTCTAGTTTTAACACTTGAAAGATTTGAGCAAGGATACCTCATCTATTATTGATGATGGTACCAAGGCTTCGGTAGGCTAGTAAGTATTGTAAAGCCGTCAAACTCTCAGATACTTACTGGCTATAAACTTTATTCAAATCTTACACTGGTTAATACATCCTTTTTTAAAGTTAATATTATGATCACTGTCGCTTACGTTATTTTATAAAAATTCCTGTAAGTACAACTTGGTTATTCTTAAAACATCAATCCAATAATAATAATTTTCCGCTTATAATCTTAATTAATATAAAATTTATAGTGATCTTTATTATTGTTGATATCTATATCTTACGAACTTAATATAAGTTTGTCGTCAGGATCGTTGTTGGGTCGTTGTGGGATCGTTAATGGATAGATGGGGGATCTAATTAAGAATATGTATAATATAGTCGGTAATTACCACGCCTATCTGACTCGATTAATAGACGCCAATTAGGCTGCGATTTAAATAAATCACTTACCCTTGTAGTATGGGATCCAGCTTTGTATAAAATATCTTTACCAAATAACCATGGTGAATTGGTAAAAGATGCTGCATATAACTGACTTATAACTTTTGCTTGAATTCTACCAAAATGATAGATCCTGCCATCTGTTATTACTTTAGCAAATTCATTATAATGCTTGAAGGGTTTATTTGAATTGTTGGGTGTTGTTTTCGTGGTCTTCATGATATTTATCCAATATTCCAGATAATAATCATTGCAAAAACACCCGGAGGCTACTCTATCTAAATATTGTCTAAGGAGCAAGTAAAAAATAGCAAAATATATATAAAATAACTTTTCAGGTTGTTGGGTATTTTTGCTACTATTAACTTATGATTGATTTAAATTTTTTTCAAAAAACCAGTTAATAAATTTTTCTATCTATTTGTTTATTATTCTGGGCAATAGAATAATGATGTATCAATATTTCCAAACAAATTGTTAAACAGTCTTTTGTATTGATAAAGTATGTACGTGGGTATATAATCATTATATATTTAAAATCATGAAGATTTAAACTATGAAGCACAAATTAGATAAATATGAGCAAGAGATAGAAAGTAATTTTGAAAAACAGTCTAGTATCAAGAATCAGGAGGACTTTAATTTCTTTCAAAATGCTGCTAAAACACATCTAAAGAAAAAACAGTCAATTACTATAAGAGTAGCCGAACAAGATATTGAAACTATAAAAATTAAAGCCTCAAAGCTTGGGTTACCATATCAAACTTATATTAATATGTTAATTCATAAAGAAGCAACAAAATTATAGCTTTTAGGTAGTTTAAGTTGATTAAATTTAGATATAATTATGAAAAAAATGCTAAATTATTGCTCGAGAGAGGAATAGGTTTTGAGGAAATAATTCAGGCTATAGCAGATGGAAATCTCCTTGATATAAGAAAGCACCATAATCAGAACGAATATCCTGGTCAAAATATTTTATATGTAAGGATAATAAGCGAAGTATATGCTGTGCCCTATATAAAAGAAGATAAAGAAACTATTTTTCTTAAAACACTTTTTCCAAGTAGAAAAGCAAGAAAAAAATTTCTAAATTAGATATGTATGTATAGACTTGAAACCATCACTATTACTGGCTACTCAAATGATTCTCTTCAAGTAATGCAAAATAATTTAGTAAAGAAATGGTAGATTAGCTTATAAAACTACAATGCAGCTTCAAAAGTACAATTTATTAGCTTTTAAAACAAAATTTATATAACACAGACCTAATAATTATTATTATATTATTGATATGAAGAGTTTGTTTTTCTAGGAGATATAACATAAAAAACATTATATGAAGCAACAAAATCATCCTGCTAAAAAGTCCCTTGAACAACGAGTAATTGGCACTGCAGAAGAAATTTTAAGCAAGCAAAGTTATGTAAGACCGATCGATGTTCTGATTGCTATAGGTTGGCTCCAACAGATACATGCAAGAGATTGGCAGCGAGGCAAGATACCTTTCCTTGAAAAGGTCATTCAATGTAATCTAACTAAATTAAATCGAGCGCTGGAATGTTTGCACAAATGGGCACTAAAAAAAGGTCTTAAACCAAGTGAAACGATTTATATGTCTCACAATACAACATCCAGAAAGCAATTAAGATTTAGTAAAACTGAAGAGCCAACTGTGGAACAAAAATATAGTACCCATTATATTTCATCGACTCTTGGAGAGAAAAAAATTCAGAGACTTAAAGAGAAATGGGAGCAATCACCAGATTTGATCGTATTTTATCTAATTAACGATTCAAAATGTGATGAATGTCATAAAGAACTGTTTAAAGGCAGTTTATTATTCAAAAATGGGAATAAAGCAGAATGCGTGAATTGTGCTAAATTAGAGAGTTTGGTTTTTCTACCAAGTGGGAATGCTAAACTAACTCACCGCGCTAAAAATTATAGTAATAAATCTGCTATAGTAGTTAAATTTAGTCGCACTCGCAAACGTTATGAACGTCAAGGAATTATGATTGAAAAAGAAGCTCTAAAAAAAGCTCAAAGTGAGATAGAGAGTAAAATATAAATTTTTGTTTTTATCTATAATATATTATCCACAATAATCCTTAATTTGCCTAGAACATAAGCATTTGAACAGGAATTATTTGATCAAATTATTATAGGGATAATATCTAATTTATTGCTTTTTATAAAAAGTAATAAACATAATTATCATATTCATTTAATTATAGATAAAAAGACAATATTATTTGCACATGATGTATTTAATATTGATGAAACAATGATGATTGAATATTCAAAAATGATATTTCAAGAAACACTTAATCCATATATTCTCACTTTCGGTCAAATTATTACCCTTCTTGATGTGTATGATCTCCACTGTAAAGTATATAATGAATTCAGTAAAAAGATTATAAAAATTGAATTAAAAGAAGAAAATAGAAGTCAAAATAATGTTATATTTTTACCCAAAAAAAGGACAGTATGACAAACAATTTAATGATCTTCACTATATTTTGCTATATTATTTGTATATTGACAATTACATTATCTGATGCGTTAGCAGGTGATCCATTATTATACAACAATAGAAAACCAACTGATTATTTTGTTAATCATGAAAGCCAAATTTTAGAGCTAAGAAATAAGTTACTAAAACACCATACCGTAGGGGTTACAGGCATTACTGGTAAGGGTAAGAGTGAGATGGTTAGAAAATATACATCTATGCATCAAAATGATTATGAAATAATTGCATCCTTTGATACTCAAGTTGATTTAATTCCACAATATATAAATTTAGCTAAAGATATCAATAGTATGATATGTTTAAAGGAAGGTTGTTCATTATCTTTATCACCCAAAGATGTAAAAAGTGATTTGATGAATTTTTTGTTTCAAAAAACAAAGTGGCTACTTATATTTGATAATGTGCAATTGAACCAGAACTATAAAATTAAGGATATAATAAATTGGAAACATAATAGCCATATTATTATTACTTCTCAAGATACAAAATTTATGTCAAATATAGTCAAAACACCATATTTAAATAATGAAGATGCAATGATTCTGGTAAAGAAAATTATACCAGATATATCCGATACTGTAGTTCAACAAATCGTAGATAAATGTCAGGGATATCCTTATCTTATTAATCGTGTTGCTACTTTTATTTCTAATTATAAGCATAAAACTGTATACGAAGTAATTGCATTTATTGAACGGGATAATAATCCGGTCAGGAGTTATACTGAATTGTTATTACAGTCTATCAGCCCAACATCAAAAGAATTATTGCTTAAAATTGCCTTGTTGAATAATCAGGGAGTTTCAAGAAATATCCTGAACCATATATCTACTAATAAAAATACATTACCAGAAGATATACATGAATTAGTAATGTTAGGAGCCTTAGAACAAATAAGTTAAGATATCAATGATCAAATATTTCAATTGCATGATGTATTAAACAATGAATTAATAAGAAAATTTTCTAAAGAACTTCATCAAAAGAATGTTGATTATATAGTTGATGCTATTATTGGTATGTTGCCTGAAAATGATAAGACTAGGGGTTATGTGATTATTTCAGAAGATAAAACCATGATAAGTAATTTAGAAAAAATTCTAATTAATTCTGATTATTATTCAGGTGATATTCATAAATCTATAGAACTTAGAACACATGTTTTAGATTACTATATAGATACTAGAGATCCTGTCAATTGTAGTAAATTAGCTGACTGGATTAACCAAAAGCAAAAGATTTTGGGTAAGATGAATGACAAACAAAAAGATATGTATGCGTATAACCTTACAAAAATTGGTTATTATGAAGAATTTGCTAATAGCAATTATAAGAAAGCAATAAATTATTACAAAAAAGCTCTTAATATAGCTTCTACTAATCAACCAATAACGAAACTCATAGCTAACTGGCAATTAGCTAGCGCTCAAATCTCACTAGGTGATTTAGATAATGCTCGTAAATCTATTGAAGAAGCGGTGATTGGCCAAGATCCAGAAGTAATCAAAGATAATAGAATATGGTATTTACAAGCTAGGATACTTCTGGCGCAAGGAAATTATAAAAAAGCTCTTGACCTTGTTAACGAGGGACTAAAAATATACATTAAAGCGGGAGATAAAAATAGTGGCACTTCTTTTTATACCCAGTTATTTAAAGTAGAAATACTTAATTATATGGGTGATTATAAAGAGGCTTACAACATAGTTAAAGACTTATATTTAACTAGCAAAGAGCATTTGGTCAACCGTAAATTATTAGAAGACAAAATCTTAGTACAGCTTGCAAGAGCTGAACTAGGACTAAATATGAATGACCAGACATTAGAGCATTCTGAATTAGCAATAAAACACTTAATAAAAGAGGAAGGTGGAGAAGAATTTGTTGTTGAATCTATAAACAGAGATTTAGCAAATGCTTACGTAGTGTATGGTGATGTTTTAACAACAAACAATAAATATCATGAAGCTGTTAAAAACTATGATATAGCTGAACATATTTATTATAATAGATATCGTATTAATACTAGGAACGTAGATGAAGTTAGTTATGTTCTTGCCCAAGGGGCTAAAGCTTCTTGTTATATAAAAAGTAAGGAATGGTACGATAAATTCTTTAATAATTTATTACGTTATTTTACTAACAAACATTTCAGGGTACAAGAAGTAAAAGATTTTTGTAAAAACTACCAATAACAATAGGAGTCTATTTAATTATAATATTTGCTTATAACCCATTCAATAAATTTATCATCAAGTGTATCCATATTAAGTTTTTGTGAGTAATCGTATACCTCATTCGCAATTGAGAAAATATTTTTGGGTGTAATGGAAAATTGGTTTTCTATTGGTTTTATTACATCCAGAACTCTGTTAAATGAGGCAGTAAGTAGCTCATGATTAATAGGTACGTATCTATCATCTTCTTCTTTTAGTAACTCTGTTACTTCTATGTTAAAGGCAAGAGCTATTTTTTGTAACAATTCTATAGTAGGGTATTGAGATTTGCCTCTTAAAATATTATTTACGTTTCTTGTAGTTCCAATTTTTTTCTCCAGGTCTGTTTGTGACCAGTTTCTTTTTTCCAGTAATTTTTTAACATTATTTCTAACGGTGTCTGGTTTTAATACAACTTTTTGCATAATTTATTTAAATAAAATCAATTACCTATTATAAAACCAATTGACACGTTATATAACTAGTATTTATTATAAGATATACGTAATAATACGTAGAATTATCTTTAATAACTTTAGAGCACTAAATACAGCTATTCTTATGCTCTAGTTAGTTAATAATATAATTAATATATAAAACCAGTCAGAATCGCTGTCGGCAAACTTTGGTTCTAACTGGTTATGATTATAACACCTAACTAAGTTGACTCTTTTTGGAGTTAACATAATAAAGACTAACTGTGACCATAACACAAGGCAATCAAAAGAGCAATGCTGCAAGTGCTCAATCAAGAAATTCTATAAATATAGTCTCTGGCAATATAATACCATATTGGTGGTACTATAAGATACTTTCAGCTGATCAGCCAGATACTATAGCAATTACTGTCTTATCAGAAATAGTACATTTACACTGTAAAACTGGAAAAACTGAATTTCAGTTAGATTATAGTTATTTTGAAAAAAAATTTAATTTTACTAGAAATAGTCTAAAGGGTGCCTTTATTAGGCTTGAGGACATAAATGTACTACATCGTAAACGTCGCACAATTCAAATTGAATATAAGAAAATCCCCAATCAATTGTTTTTAATATTCTACCTGAATTCATTATTAACACTACACCCAACAGAAGATAAATTCAATTTTGAGTCTAATATATGAAGAATCCAAAAAACAAATTTTTTAGAAATTTTATAATTGCTGTGGTTATACCAACTATAATTATTACAGCATTTAATAGCCTTGTCTTTGCAGTAAATATAAGCCATGAGGTAGTCAATATCAGTTATTGGTTGGTTTGAAGATACGATGTGAAACTAGCTAATGATCTTTTGTTTTTTCTTCTTCAAGCTATCAGCACAATATACCCCACATAGAAGCACCTAAACCGTAAGGCAAAGATTCAACTTACAGGCATCAAAATGGTTTGTAGCTTTAAGCTTAACTTAGGACCGTTAAATTGCAGTTTTCATCACACTTTTACTCAAATAAAAAACTATTTCAATTTAGTAGAATCTATAAATTTTATTTATTTCCTTACTTTTTTCTACCGATTAAACCAGTCATTTTGTCTAATAAGAACTTGATTTTTCTTAGCTCAAATTAGCTACCTGCCTTTCATAAGTTAGGGAGTTAACCAGGCCAATTAGTGTGCCTGCTAACTCTATACTTACGGAGCTAAAGCATATGTATTCTAATAATCATTATGAAGGCATTAATCCAATTATTATTTCAACTGTACGTAAAAAAGCTAGAAAACTTATAAAGCATAAGTGCTTTTTAAGTAGCGATTTAGAAGATTTAGAGCAAGAACTTATGATCGATCTTCTTAGTAAATTAATACACTATAATTCCAGTAAATCATCTTTACAAACTTTTACTCAAAATATCATAGAAAATAAAGCCAGTAATATGATTCGTGATATCTCACGCAAAAAACGTGGCAGCCAAATGGCTATATGTTCATTATACGAGCCTATAGGTGTAGGTGATAATAAAGATGAAGCTTATTTATTAATTGATACCATATCAGCTGATAGCAGCTTTTATGAATATAGCATCTCTGATCTAACAAGACAGTTGGAATTTGAGTTTGATGTCAGGCAGGTGATTAACAAACTACCTGATAATCTTGGTAAGCTATGTAAACTATTACAAATTATGACTGTTGCTGAAATTGCAGAGGAAACCGGAACTTCACGTAATACAGTTTATAAAGCATTAAAAATGTTAAGAACAATCTTTGCTGATTCTAACATTCAAGATTATTTATCAAGCTAAATTTATTAAAAACATAAGCTAACAATTATAGCTTGATATAAAAAAACAAAAAAGTTTATGTGAGGTGTGAACAGTTTTTGTACGAATGGGGTATATACCTAAATAAGGGGTAAAAATACACCGGGTTTTTATGGAAATACAAGACCTTTTTGGAAATACCGTAGCTGCTTTTGTACATTGCACAGCACCCAAGACCCGGTTATTTTTTTTATCACAAATTAATATGTAACTAAAGTTTAGCTATGAATGAAAAAACAATAACCAAAGAAGCTGTTATCAAAGCAGTCAAAAGTAAAGGCTTTACCCCAAAAGATAATAACTAAGCTTACATCCTAGCTCTGCTGGATTTGGTGTTAACAAAATATAAGGAGAATAGAAGTGATAAAGAAGGAAAAAGTAAAAACATATGAACAAGCTTGGAAGACTGAACCAGACAGACGCAGCAAAGAAGAGCTATATAAGTCAATAGTTGAAGATATTAGACAAATGTATGACGGCAAATTATCAGAAGTAGAGCTGCATACAGCTACCAGGAACTTAATTGAGTTTTGTAGAATCTTACTTAAAGATAATGAACAATCAAATTGACTTATTTATAGATTTGGGTAAAATTACAGGCAGAATGGCTGTAAAGCTATTCTGGGGTGTAGTAACCTTTAACCTAAGTGGTAGATATCAGCCATAAATGATGTATCCTCGACTATTTTGGTCGGGGAGATGGTAACGCATGTTCAGGGCCAAGATTAATATTTTTGCCTAAAGGTTATCATAGCTGTCTTAGGCAGTTTTACTAACTCCCCGACCACCGAAGGAATCCTAAAATGGTTACTTTTGGTGGTCAAAACTTAAAAACTTTAAGTTTAACCAAAAGGGGGTAACGTTATGACTACCGAAAATACTATCATTATCTTTCATCGCTCAAAACAGAATCAGGAAGAATCTCTAGCCAATCAACAAGCTTTTCTTAAATCCCACAACAAAAATTTTACTCCTCCACCAAATGTCATTGACTATGTGACAGGCGCTCATAGGCATTCTCAAGAGATAACTACGTTAATTAATAAACAGTTACCAAATAAGATTATTGTAATTATTAACAGTTCACTATCACGAAAAGAGCATGAGCAACAATATGACATGTATTGTTACTTTAACTTCCTAAAAAAAATAAACATGGCTGATTTTTACTTCATGGATAGTGAGGGTAGCTTATATAAGGAAGTCAAGGATATAGACCTTCCATCGATAACGAAACAAACAAAGGGAAACAACAATGAAAGATAGAAAAAAAGCCACTAAAGCAATTATACTCGCAAGAGTGTCCTCAAAAGAACAAGAAGAAGGCTACTCAATTGATGCGCAAGTTTATAGATTGGAAGAATATTGCCTGCGTAAAGGTTTAGAGCTTCTTAAAATATTTAAATTCTCTGAGTCTTCTACTGTTGGCAATAGAGAAAAATTTTTAGAGGCTATAGATTTTGCCAAAAAGCAAAAAGAAATTATAGCAGTTGTTACTGATAAAGTTGATAGGCTGCAGCGTAATAACAAGGAAACGCCTTTGCTGAATGATCTTATTGAGAGGGAAGAAATCGAGCTGCATTTTTATACCGAAAATTGCATTATGCATAAATATTCTACCTCGCAAGAAAAGATGGTATGGAATATGTTCGTAATGATGGCACAAAATTATGTTGACAGTCTGAGGGATAATGTCAACCGAAGCATAGCCCAAAAACTCAGGATGGGGGAATGGGTTAGCACTGCTCCTATTGGCTACCTACACATTAATAATGGTAGCAAGCATGATCGGGGCAAGGGAGAAATTGTTGTTGATAAAATGCGTGCTCCACTGATTAGGCGTTTATTTGAGGAATATGCAACAGGAGCTTATACTTTGTCGTACCTGGTCAAAAAGACTAAGGAATGGGGTTTACGTAATTCCAGGGGCAATCAGGGCTATTTATGCCTCTCGCATATTCATAGTATTATTCAGAATCCTTTTTATTATGGAATAATGAAAGTAAAAAAAGATGACAAGGAATATCCGCATATATATCCACCCATTATCAGCAAAGATTTATTTGATCAGTGCCAGAGAGTGCGTTTAGGCTGGAGTAAGAAGCCATTTAAATGGGGAGCAAAGGAGTATGTATTTAGGGGATTGATTACATGCGCCACAACTGGTAGAGTTGTTACTGCTGAGACTAAAAACAAAAAGTACAGCAATGGAAAAGTAGATGAGTGGACGTACCTGCGTACGTGGGATCCGAGTAACCCAGAAAGGTATATATACGTGAAAGAAGCAAAAGTACTAAAAGAAGTGCAAAAAGTATTTGATACAATGTATTTAGAACCAGAATTACTTGAAAAAGTAATAGGTGCAATAAAAAGTTCAGCAAATGCAGAAAAAGATTATTATAAGGAAAAAGTAAAAGAGCTACAGTCAGAACACAATAAACTCAAAAACCGTATGGATAAGTTAACAGATTTATTTCTGGATGGCGATTTTGGTGAAGCTGAATATAAAGTAAAAAGAAAATCACTAGAACAAAAACGCGATGATTTACTGAAAGAAATAGAAAGTAACAACAGAGCAGATAATAATTTCTCGGAATGCTTGGTAGGCGCATTAAAACTAGCTTCTGGGGCAGGAAAAGCATTTAGAAGTTCTGACATTGAACAAAAACGTAAATTAGTAAATTTGGTATTTCAGAACCTAGAGCTAAAAGGCCACAAGCTGCGTTATACCTTGCGTCCACCGTTTGACGCATTCGTAAAATTGCCTAAAAATGGAGAATGGTGCGCCCTAGAGGATTCGAACCTCTGACCTACGGATTAGAAATCCGTTGCTCTATCCAGCTGAGCTAAGGGCGCGTGACAGGCTTTACTCAAAGCACGTCTTTTATAACAGCGAACAAACAATTTTTCAAGTCAAAAATTGGATAAGCTTTTATCGCAAGTTGGGCTATTCTAAACTATTCTAATACGCATGGGAGTTTTACTTGACAATTCTTTGCAAAAATTTAGAAATTGACTCACTGAATCAACAATATCGTCATTTTTTGAATTTGGAAATGTAGTTAATTCATGAATTAATTCACGATTAAACACAGATTTACTGGGCAAAAATACTCTGCCCGCTTGGAAAAGAGGTATTACCGACGCAAATCGAGTTATTTTATCAAGCTTAGGTTTGCTAGGTTTTATATTTGAGTACCCAGCAGAAGATAAATCTTGAATTAATGACTGTCCACTAGCTTTATCTTCTATAATTATATGCCTTGGCTTGTATTTCTGTGCTTGTTTCTCAATCTCATTTTTAAGGGTTGGATAACTCATTTTTTTTCGGACCATCGACACAAGATAAAATTTGTCAGATAACACTCCCCAACATGTGCCAACACTATAATCAGATTTTTCTGAAACCTTAATTGCCGTATCCCAACTTAAGACAAAATATTCAAATCCTTGAGTCAACTCCTCATAATACAAAATATCCTCTAATGCTAATAAATTAATATCAGATGGCAATGGATCTTGAAGGAATTGAGCAGCAAAATTTCTTACCCCTACCTCTTGTTCTACATTATTTAAGAACGCTAATTGATCTCTCTCTTGATTGAGAATTTGTCCCTTTTTATACTCATAGCTATTTATACCAATATTATAAATCTTATCCTCAAAAGCAATTGCAGGTATTTTAAGAAGCTCCCAACCGCCACTTGAAATCAAATGTGCTGATAAATCGTCTTCATGCAGACGTTGCATAACCAGAACTATAGCGCCTTTGCTTTGGTCATTTAACCTAGTTACAAAAGTTTGTTCAAACCATTCAATGACTTTATTCCTGGCTTTCTGAGAATTGATTTGCGTAGGGTTATGCGGGTCATCAATAATCAAAAAATCTCCCCCCTCACCCGTTGCTGATCCACCTACACTCGTTGCAAATCTAAATCCGTTTTCAGAGGTGAGAAATTTACTTTTTTGGTTGTGTTTTTTGCTAAGCTTAGTGGCTGGAAATAATCTCCTATACCATTCTGAAGAAACCACAAGCCTACTATCAAGGGAATGCTTAACGCTAAGTACTGAGTGAGGAGTAGCTAGCAGCCATAATGCGAGCTGCGGGATTATGGCCCAATAACCAGGTAGGCCACGCAACACTAACACAAACAGACTTTAATGCCCTTGGCGGCATATTGATTATCAACCTCTTGATTTCTGATGATTTGACTCTTTCGAGATGGTCTGAAATTAGGTTTATATGCCAATTTGATTGATAATCAGCCCCTGGATTAATAGTATGAAATACTTTACTAATATAGCTGCTAAAATCCTGACGCAAGACTGCTTCAAGAAGCTTTTTATTACACGTCATATAATTTTTTCCTTTCAAACTGAACAATATAGGGATCTATTTATATCTATGTATGAATCGTTCTATGATATCTTTATCTTCCTTAGTCATATCAACATTAGTATTCATTGCTGTTGTGCGCCAAGCATACTAGTCCACTAAAAAAGAATCTGCGCCAAGCATACTAGTCCACCCCTGCGCCAGAAGAGAAGTCCACTTTCAAAAGAAAAAAAGAGTGATAATTTAGTTAACACATTGGTTAATTAAATTAGAGTTTAAATTAAATTGAATGAGGAAA
>Ga0214192_1000770_pt1 | contig 19029 bp, 9 predicted proteins | sample TroBogEpilimnion_44_FD_153030 | JGI IMG/M metagenome (GOLD analysis project Ga0214192, IMG submission 153030) | Freshwater microbial communities from Trout Bog Lake, WI - 29JUL2008 epilimnion | ecosystem: Environmental > Aquatic > Freshwater > Lake > Epilimnion/Euphotic zone | place: Trout Bog... | reverse complement strand
TTGAATACTTGAATCATCACGGAGCAAAGCTGGGGGTTTTGAAAGTCAGGCTGTACCGCCCTTTCGACGGAAAACGCTTCGTGGAAGCACTTCCGAAATCAGTCCGAAAAATTGCGGTGCTGGATCGGACCAAAGAGCCGGGGGCGATGGGTGAGCCTCTCTACCAGGACTGTGTTGCGGCGATCATGGAGGAAATGGCGGGAGGGAAGTGTCATCTGGATAAGATGCCGAAGATACTGGCCGGGCGGTATGGATTGGCATCCAAGGAATTTACGCCTGCAATGGTCAAAGCCGTATTTGACAACATGGCTGCGGAGAGTCCCAAAAACCATTTTACCATTGGAATTCACGACGATGTGTCCCATTCCAGCCTGGCATTCGATCCGGGATTTTCAACCGAACCGGCGAACGTGATTCGTGCCCTTTTCTATGGGTTGGGAGCTGATGGGACGGTGGGAGCAAATAAGAACTCAATCAAGATCATTGGGGAAGAAACCAACAACTACGCGCAGGGTTATTTTGTTTATGATTCGAAGAAGGCCGGTTCGATGACGGTATCGCACCTGAGGTTTGGACCTGAACCGATTCGATCGACATATTTGATCTCCAGCGCTAATTTCGTGGCTTGTCATCAGCCTGGATTTGTGGAGCGTTACGACATGCTTCGGTCGCTCGTCAAGGGGGGAGCATTCCTGCTCAACACGCCGCATTCGAAGGATGAAATCTGGTCGTGCCTTCCCACCACTGTGCAAGAAAGTTTGCGCGAGAAGAATGCGAGATTTTATGTGATTGATGCCACCCGGGTGGCCCGCGAAAGTGGAATGGGCGGCAGGATCAACACCATCATGCAGGTGTGTTTCTTTGCCTTGTCGGGAGTTTTACCGCGGGAGGATGCCATTGAGGCGATCAAGAACTCCATTCGCAAAACCTATGGCAAGAAGGGGGAAGAAGTAGTGCAGATGAATCTGAAGGCAGTTGACAACACGCTGGATCATTTGCATCAGGTGGATTTTTCCGGTTCGCTTTCGAATGGATCAGGTTCATTGCTGCCTCCGATGGCACCGCAAGCGCCCAAGTTTGTGCGGGACGTTCTGGGTATGCTGGCGAGTGGTTTTGGCGATGATCTGCCCGTCAGTGCGTTTCCTCAGGACGGAACTTATCCCACAGCCACTTCGCAATACGAAAAGAGGAATCTGGCGGTTGAAGTGCCTGTGTGGGACGAGAACGTCTGCATTCAATGCATGAAGTGCGTGGTGATCTGTCCGCACGCGACCATTCGCGGCAAGCTGTGTGAGGAATCCGCATTGGTAAATGCCCCGACTAGTTTCAAATCCACCGGGTCGCGTCTCCCGGAATTTAAGGGTATGAAGTTTTCCCTGCAGGTTGCGGTGGAAGACTGCACAGGTTGTTCCTTGTGCGTGGAGGTATGTCCCGCCAGAAACAAATCGGAGCCGAGGTTGAAGGCGATTAATATGAAGCCGGTGGCTCCGTTGAGGGATTCGGAAAAAGTAAATTGGAATTTTTTCCTTGAATTGCCTGAATTGGATAGGCGAAGGATCAAAACCACCGTGCTCCGTCAGCAACAATTCATGCAGCCCTTATTTGAGTTTTCGGGGGCCTGTGCAGGATGTGGTGAGACTCCTTATATCAAGTTGCTGACACAACTCTACGGGGATCGATTGTTTGTGGCCAACGCCACGGGATGCTCCTCGATTTATGGGGGCAACCTTCCAACCACCCCTTACAGCAAAAATCATGAAGGTCGTGGTCCCACTTGGTGCAATTCATTGTTCGAGGACAACGCCGAATTTGGCTTGGGCTATCGCGTTTCGCTGGATAAACAGGCGGAAATGGCAGGAGAGTTGTTGAAAAAACTTTCAGGAGTTCTCGGTGAAACGCTGGTGACTGAAATCCTCGTGGCGGATCAAGGCGATGAGGCCGGTATATTTGAACAGCGCGCGCGTGTTCACGTGTTGAAAGAAAAACTCGACAAACTGGATTCTGCTGATGCGAGATCCCTCCTGAGTCTGGCGGATCAGTTTGTTAAAAAAAGCGTTTGGATCGTGGGTGGGGATGGTTGGGCGTATGATATTGGCTATGGAGGACTCGATCATGTTCTGGCCAGTGGAAGAAAAGTCAATGTGCTGGTTCTGGATACGGAGGTTTATTCAAACACGGGTGGACAGATGAGTAAGTCGACGCCGATGGCGGCGATTGCGAAATTTGCCTCCGGCGGAAAGCCGATCGGGAAGAAGGACTTGGGACTGATTGCCATGAGCTACGGGCATATTTACGTGGCGAGCGTGGCCATGGGAGCCAGGGATGAGCAGACTTTGAGGGCTTTCGTCGAAGCGGAATCCTTCCCGGGGCCTTCTCTTATTATTGCCTACAGCCATTGTATCGCGCATGGGATTGCGCTGGATACAGGCATCGGGGCTAAGCAGCAAAAACTGGCGGTGGATTCGGGACAATGGTTGCTTTATCGATACGATCCCAGGAGATCGGCACGCGGGGAGAATCCGTTGCAAATGGACTCGGGTGCCCCGAAGGGCAAGATCTCGGATTACCTCATGAGCGAGAACCGGTTTAAAATGCTCACCAAGAGCCGGCCTGAGGAGGCGAAACGTCTTTTCATGCTGGCCCAGGAGGAGGCTGATCGGAGGATGAAATTTTACCAATTCATGCAAGCCCGCGACTTGAAGGGCGGCTCTATTAATCCTCCTGAATCGAAGCCTGCAAGTCCTGTCGCTGATAAACCTTGATTTTAACAACATCGCTTTTCTCATGAACTTGACCACAAAATACCTGGGATTAACGCTTCGCACTCCGCTGGTGGTAGCCGCATCACCGCTATCCGAGGAGTTGGATCATATCAAACAGATGGAAGACGCTGGAGCCGCTGCAGTCGTGCTTCATTCCTTGTTCGAGGAGGAGTTGCGTCAGGATCGTTTGGAATTGAATCAAAACCTGGAGCAGGGGAGCTTCAGTTCGCCCGAGGCGTTGACTTATTTTCCCGAGCCCGAGCAATTTGAATTGGGTCCTGAAGGATATCTCAGGCACATTGCCGCAGCGAAGCAGGCAGTGAAAATTCCTGTCATCGCCAGTCTGAACGGTTCATCCCATGGCGGATGGACTGACTATGCCTACCAGATCGAGCAAGCGGGGGCGGATGCGCTGGAATTGAACATTTACTCCATTCCCACTCAACTGGATGTTCCCGGCTCAGAGGTTGAGAAACGATATCTCGATATCGTGCGGACTGTGAAAGCCGCGGTTACGATTCCTGTTACGGTCAAGCTCAGTCCGTTTTTCAGCAATTTTGCCAATATGGCAGTGGAGTTAAACAAGGCTGGCGCGGATGGATTGGTATTGTTCAACCGATTTTATCAACCGGATATTCATCTTGAAAACATGGAGGTGAGCCCAAATCTTCTTCTGAGCACTCCCATGGCCATGCGACTTCCGATGCGCTGGATTGCGATTTTGCGCGGTAGGATAGCATGCAGTCTAGCCGCGACCAGTGGTGTTCATCGGGCTTCGGATGCTCTCAAGATGCTTGCGGTGGGTGCTGATGTCACGATGCTTTGCTCAGTGTTGATGCGGCACGGGATCAAGCATCTGGCTGTTATCGAGAGGGATATGCTCGAGTGGCTGGTGGACCATGAATATGATTCCGTGGAGCAACTCAAGGGAAGCATGAGTCAAGACAACTGTCCGGATCCCGAGAAGTTTGAACGCGCTCAGTATTATCGTGTTCTGTCGAGTTTTCAGATCCCTCATTCTCCCTAGGTAAGCGCTTTTCGGGATGGTGGTTAAGTTTTGACGGACAGTCGCCGATTTCCTGCCCGTATGGATCATTTTACTTTTGCGGAATGATGGTTTCTTATACTCTTCTGTGATGAACGTTTTTGTGACTGGTGGAGCAGGTTACATCGGCTCGGCATGTGTCGAGTCGCTGCTGGATGCGGGGCATGGCGTCACGGTTTACGATAACCTGACGGAAGGTCATCGTTCTGCGGTAGACCCCCGTGCCCGCTTCATTGAGGGGAAGCCCGAGGTGGAAGGTGACATCCTGAAAGCGGTTCGCAGTACCGAACCTGAAGCCATTCTCCATTTTGCGGCGAACGCACTCGTGGGTGAGTCCATGACCAATCCGGGGAAATATTTTCATAACAATGTTGCGAATGGATTGGTACTGCTGGAAGCAGCTGTGGCCTGCAAGGTGCCGAAGTTTGTGTTTAGCTCCACCTGCGCCACCTATGGTCCACCGGATCGAGTGCCGATGACGGAAGACCTGCCGCAGCGTCCCATTAATCCTTATGGCGAGTCCAAATTGATGTTTGAAAAGATGTTGATTTGGTATCGTCAGTTGCATCATTTGGACTTTGTCGCCTTTCGATATTTCAATGCCGCCGGGGCCAGTGAGAAATACGGAGAGAATCATCGCGTTGAGACGCATCTCATTCCAAACGTCCTCAAAGTGGCTTTGGGACAGAGCAATCAGTGCGAAATTTATGGAACGGATTACGCGACCCAGGACGGCACCTGTATCCGCGATTACATCCATGTGTTGGATCTCGCCCAAGCACACATTCTGGCGATGCAACCTGGAAAGAGCGGTTTTTATAATCTAGGGAATGGGGATGGATATTCCGTACGTGAGGTGATCCGGACCTGCGAAGAAATTACGGGGGTGAAAATTCCTGCGATTGAAAAGCCGCGGAGACCGGGTGATCCTCCCAAATTGGTGGCCTCAGCCCAAAAAGCCATTACGGAGCTTGGATGGAAGCCCAAATATGGAAAGCTTCAGGACATCATTGCCACAGCTTGGAAATGGCATCAGAAAAACCCGAACGGTTATCCTGATTAGAGCGAAAATTCCGCTCAACACAAACCGCCACGGTTGCCCTTTGCCACTTATCCCAGAAGGTGCGGGGTTTGGTTGAAGGTTTTTAGCACCAGTTCCCCAAAGATGGTGTTGGCCCATGCAAACCAGGAACGTGTAAAACGGGTTGGATCATCTTTGTGGAAGGCTTCATGCATGAAGCCGGTTTCCGCATGGGTCTTTTGCAATGTTTGAAGGCACTGGAGAGTTTCCATTTCGTGTGTGCTTGTGAGACCTTGCACAATGAGTCCCAGCGGCCAGATCATATCGATTCCGACATGAGGTCCACCTGGACCATTGGCAGCTTTTCCGCGACAGAAATAAGGGTTGGCTTCAGATAGCACGAGTTCACGGGTCTGACGGTAAACCTTGTCTTCTGCCCGCACGGCTCCCAGGTAGGGCAGAGAAAGCAAGCTGGGAACATTTCCGTCATCGATACAATAAGAATTGCCAAAAGCATCCACTTCGTAGGCATAAACGCGCCCCAATTTGGAATGATGCACAATGGCATGTTGATGCAGTGCCGTCTCGACCTCATCCGCCAGCACTTTGCATTTGTTGGCCAGAACGGTGTCTTTACGGATGGCTTCCACCATCTCAGCGGCTTGTCGCAGGCTCACAACAGCAAAGAAGTTGGCTGGAATGAGATAAGGGAACACCGTGGAGTCATCGCTGGGGCGGAACATGGAACGGATCAGTCCCACCGGTTTGGCGGGATGACCATAGCCTTCCCCAGCAAGGGTGTCGCTCTGAACCTCGGTGCGGCGCTGGAAGTGATAGGGGCCGTTGCCATCTTTGCGCTGCTGTTCGTGAAATGTCTGAACTATTTTTTCAATCGCCTGGAGCCAGGCATCATCAAACGGGGCGATGTCGCCGGAGGCTTTCCAATAACCGTGGGCGAGCCGTATGGTATAGCAGAGAGAATCCACCTCCCATTTGCGTTCATGGACGCCCGGCTTCATGTCTGTTCGATCGCTTGCCCATTCGCTGACCTTTTTCTCGTCCTTATAAAATGCGTTGGCGTAGGGATCGAGCAGGACGTTGCGGGTTTGGCGGTTGATGACTCCTGCAATCAGTTGCTGCAAAGGGGCGTCTTCGCGCATCAAGGGCAGGTAGGGCCAGACCTGGGCGGAGCTGTCCCGCAGCCACATGGCATCGATATCACCTGTGATCACGTAGGTATCGGGGCGGCCCTGGATCATCTCAAAATCGACCGTGGTATCAAGGGTGTTGGGAAAACAGTTGCCGAACATCCACGCCAGTTCCTTGTTGCGAATGGTGGATTGAACTCGAGCAATGGTTTTTTCGACGGCGACACTTTTGAACTTTCTTTTGGATTCAGGAGTGCGAACCTCCGGGAAATCGCTGCCTGAAGCAAACGTCAAGGAAGGTGCCATGAGCAGAGCCGAGGAGGCCATGGAAGCGGTAGAGATGAAATTTCTTCGATTCATGGAATGGTGGAAAATATCTGGTTTAAAAAATTACTTTTCGGCAGTCACATCTCTTCCGACCCTATGACCGTAAATGCCGTAAAAGGCCACATAGGCATAGGCAATAAGAGGGACAATAAACGAAAGTTGAAGGTTCTTCGTGAAATCGGCAATCCAACCCTGGAACGGGGGAAGTATGGCACCACCCAGAATGGCCATCACCAGGAGGGACGAGACCTGGCTTTTGAGCACCCCGGTGCCTTCCAGTGCCAGCGAGAAAGTGTTGGACCATCCGATGGATGTGAAGAGTCCGATCGCCACGACGCACCACATGGCAATGGTGCCACCCAGCAGGATGGCCGTGATTAACAAGGCTACTACCGTGAGCGAGAAAATAGTCAGGGTGCGTCCGGCTTGACCTTTGCCGAACTGAAACAACACCCAGCACAGAGCGATAAAAGGAAGATACAAACGAAATACAGCCCAGTTGGCTTGAAACTGTACACCCCATTCGCTGAAAATTTCGCTGATGGAGTGGCCCTGGAGGCTTTCCATGGGGCAGCTCTTTGCAGCCCAGAGGAGCAAATAATCAAGGGAGGGGATGACGATCAGCAGTATCTGACGCGTCGATTTTTTGATTTCACTCAATTCCACCGCACCCATGAATCGTCCAATCATCAATCCGCCCCAGTAGAGTGACACATATTTGCTTGCTTCCACAGCGGTGAGACCCGCCACGCTGGGTTGACCCAGGAAATTGATGATCGCGCTGCCCACTGAAACCTCTCCGCCGACATACATGAAAATGGCAATCACACCCAGCACCACGTGCGGATATTTTAATGCGCTCTCGCCCCGCTCTATTTTTCCCTCGCCGATGTGGGGCAGCTTGATGAAAAAGAAAACTACCGCCAGTGCCACAAAAACGACGCTAAAAGCGAGATAGGGAACCTTCACAGAATCCGCACCGTGCGCCCCGGTTTTCGCGAAATATTGATAAATGAGCCAGCCGCCGATAATCGGGCCGATGGTGGTTCCAATGGAGTTAAAGCCTTGAGCAAGGTTCAAACGGGAGGAAGCTGTTTTTTCGGGGCCCAATATGGTGACATACGGATTTGCTGCGATTTGGAGCATGGCAAAGCCGAGTCCGACCACGAAAAGTGCTGCCAGAAAGAGTGGATACTGCATCAAAACCGCAGCCGGCCAGAACATCGCGCTGCCTGTCGCCGAAATGAGCAGGCCAATAACCACGCCGTTTTTATAGCCAATTTTGGCGATGGGATCGCCGGTCCGGATGGAAATGAGAAAGTAGATCAGTGATCCCACGAAGTAAGCGCCGAAAAAGGCCAACTGCACCAACATGGCCTGGAAGTAAGTCAGCGTGAATGCCTCTTTAAACCGGGGAATTAAAATATCGTTGAACACCGTCATGAATCCCCACAGAAAAAACAGGGAGGTCATGATGGCAAAGGGACCCTTAAAGGATTTATCTCCCGTTGCGGACGTGGACGTGGCGGTTGCGTTGCTGGTATTGATCGAGGCCATATTGTGGGAAACTTTATGACAAGACCCGCGTATCCGGCAATGGTTTAATGCGCGGTTTCGCCAGAATACACGAGTTAATCAACAGATTAGAATAAAAAAGCCCGGACCTGCAGCGAAATCCGCAAGTCCGGGCCGTGGATTAGCAAAAGGGGTTATTCGAATTTCGAGCTTTTCGTGTCCTTTGAGGCCATGTTGTGATAGATGCCCATTTCCTTTTCGGGGGCCTTCATCACGCGAAACTCGCGAATGGTCCAGAATGCATCATCCGCCGTGCCGGTTTGTGTCACTCGAACAAACTTCGCGGTGGCAGGTGCAAAATGAATATCGGTGAGCTTCGATTTACCTTTTCCCTGAGCCACCGGTTTGCCCCAATTGATGTCGTCATCCGAGAGTTGGACCGAATAAGCCTGTGGATACTCGCGAGCATCATTTCCTGCGTCCAATTGCACGGAAGTGATTCGGGTGGGTTCCGGCAACTCGATTTGAAACCACATGCCAGGGGATTGTTTTTTGTTGGTCCGATAGCGGGTTTGCATTTTGCCATCAATGGCCATTGCGGCGATTTCCGGGCTCACGCTTGAGGTGGCTTTCCAAGCTGAAGTGTTGGTCAATGCTTGCGGCAACACTGATTGAAGTTCTTCTTCCGTCCATGGCTGTGCGCGGCCTTTCAAACGCGCGCGGAGTTGGGCCACATCGTTGGTGGTGATCAAGCTGGAATGGTTTCCAAAAGCTTCACGTACAAACGATGTCACGGAAGCGATCCATTCGTCATTATTGCTGTCCATCGGAACCATGGTGGCGGTGTAAGCCTTACCGTTGACGGGCCCGCTTAGGCCTTTGAGGACCACGCTGATGATTCCATCGCGGTCTCCGGCGACCGTATGGGAACCAAACAGGGGAGGAGCGATGGTTGCTCCAGCTTCGCCACCCTGAAGGGGCATTCCTTTGCCATCCGAACCATGGCAGGAAAAGCAAAGTTCAGCATAAATGTTTCTGCCGTGGCTAAGTAGTAGGGCTTCCGAGGCATTGAAACCACGGTTGGACAAAGCAGGTTGGATCAATTTCAGACCGATTTCCTGCACTCCGTGTGAGCTGTTTTGGGCGAGTGTGGTGGTAATCAGGTTGGAAGATCCAGGCCATTGGAGAAGATTGGCGGTCATCAGTACCTGGATGGTGACGTCGGGAACGGGATCTTTAGCCATGGCCTGGATTTCTTCGAGAAGCGAAGTATTGCCCTTTTTGTAAAGAGTCTCGCTGGCGCGTATGGCTGCGATTCGAACCTGGGGATGTTCGTCCTTTAATTTTTCTTTAATGAAGGATGGTTCGAGGCAATCAAGGCCTTCCAAGGTCCATAGCGCGTGGATTCGGGCGAGGTGATTGGTGTTATTACGAGCCATCTCGGTCAGGGCAGGGGCGACGGATTTGTCTCCGCGCAACACCAGCAGTTTTTGGGCGGTATCGCGCCACCAGCCATTGGGATGTTCCAGATGGCTGACCAACTGGGCGGGGCTTTCTTGCTGCATGTGAGGCTGTGGCCCCGGCTTGAAGCCGTCGTGAACGAGACGCCAGATGCGGCCCTTACCGAAGTTATCTTCCATGTGGTATTTCTGCACTACAGGCCTGAGATAAGAATCCTTACCCACCCATGCACTTTCCTGGATGATTCCGCGATACATATCAACAATGTAAAGGGTGCCATCCGGGGCCGTCATCATATTCACGGGACGGAAGTTCAAATCCTTCGAGAGAATGAATTCGGATTTTTCATAGGCGTTCCTCAAATAGGTCACGCCATCTTTCACATCGATTTTGGCTCGGCGAATGAGGCGTCCGACGGGCTCTGCAAAAAGCAGATCCCCTCGAAGATCAGCCGGAAGGCGGTCGCCGCGGTAAATTTCATCCCCGCAGGTGGCCGTGAAATGGTTCAGGGTTTGGTCGGAAGGACGGAAACGGCTCACACCGCCCTGGACGTCGGCAACACCGGCTATGGGCCAGACTTCTTCAAAATCATTCTGGGTTTGACCGTTGATTTTGAAAGCGCCGTAGACGATGGGTTGCTGGAAGTTAAGGGGGCCGATTTCTCCGCCGGCGTTCACGAACCACATCTTGCCGTAATCATCCTGGTTGATTCCCCATTGACCGCCATTGGGTGCGGTGGGTTCTTGAATGACCTTGTTTCCCTGGATGCGAAGACGGTAGGCGTTGACTGCCATGTAGAGCCAGTTGTCGCGTCCCCAGATCAGGCCGCTCTGTTGATGCTCCAGGTTACCTCCGCGGGGTCCGCCGAAGTAGAAAAGTTCCTTTTTGTCAGCGACACCCGTTCCCTTGGTATCGCGATAAAGCCAGAGATCCTCGGAATCGGTTTCATTGACGAGGATTCCGTCCGCCATCGGAAGGATCATGCGAGGGAGCATGAGGTGGTCGACAAAGACGGTGTGTTTATCAAATACCCCATTGCCCTTGCTGGACCAATGCATGGAGATCCGGCCCTGGGGTTCGTGTTCCCCCTGGCCATCAATATTTTGCATGTAAGTGCGCATTTCCACGACGAACATGCGTCCGTTGCCGTCAAACATCCCCACGACAGGTTCCTTGATAATGGGATCGCTTACCACCAACTCCAGATGGTAGCCTGGTTGCATGACAAATTGTTTGGCCTCATCTTCGGGAGATAGATAAGGGACATGGTGTTCCTCCTCCTTGGGGGGCGTTGTTTGCGTTTCAACCGCTATTGAAGTGGTGGGCGCAGCAGCAAACGCAACGGATGCCGTTAGCAAGGTTAAAAGTATTACTCGGTTTTTCATAAAAAGGCCATCTTTACCCGACGATTTCTATCCGGGAGTATTCAAAAATAATAAAATTCCCAACAAAACAATATCCCCCAAACTTCCAAAGAAATGCCTTCGGTCAGGCAAATCCATGGTGGAGGGGGAATATTGCTATCATTGATCGGTGTCTGCGGGCGAGAATTATTTCGTCAGTTTGGATTGAATTGAATCCAATCCAAACTGACAGAATTGGTATTGCCTGCAATATTCAGCACAGCCACCACGTCGCATCGCGAGGGTGAGGACAGAAGTGTGCCATGGACTTCCATCCATTTATTACGCTCTCCTGAGGCCACTACATCGGCGCGTGCGAGCAGTTCCCCGGAGGGAGTGTCGCGGTGCAATTCAAGAGTTCCCCCGGTGGTGCTGGCATTGACGCGGCAGGTTATGGAGATGGAATCTTCAAGGTTCAACCCGGGGAAACGGACGCTGCCTTGTTCTCCGGAGGTTTTGATGAATTTATTACCGCTGGCATGGCCGGCGGTTTGGACGTCCACATTGGCAAGGTCAATGCCTTCCTCGGCTTCCACACGGCGGCTTCTGAGATTGACGGTTGTTTTTCCAACCAACGAACCCACGGGCGCGCGCCCGGCATCGGTGTAACTGCCTTCGAGGGTGCCGATGCGGTTCTGGTTGTTGTCCGGGACAGAAATTTTTCCGGCCAGGCCACGTGTGGTATCTGCGCCGACTTTGCCTGGTTCCAAGCTGTAGACCCAGCGGACCATTTGTTGTACTTGATCGGCGGACAGTTTTTCATGAGCCAGCATCGGGGTGGGGCTCCAGACACCGCTGGAACCTTTGATCACACGCTGAACACTGGCATCGAGTGCACCGGCTTGGCCGCGGTATTTTGCGGCAACATCCAGCAAGGCGGGGCCGACGATCTTCTGGCTGACAGAATGGCAGTTAAAACAATCATTCTGACGCATCATGGTCAATCCTGGATCCACGGCTTCCTCTTGTCCGTTCCCCTGGCTCCAATGAGCCGTAACGAACGCGCGCGGATCCATGATTTCGTCATTCACCTTGGAAGAGCCATCCTCCTCATCCTCAACCAAGAGTTTGTAGGAAACCGTCTTTCCCGGGGTGAAGAAATCTCCATTTTGAGGAGAGAGAAACTTTACGACAGGAGGCGAGTTTCCTACTTGCAGAGGCGCGGAGGCTTTGCCCGTGTTGCCGTGGTCATCAGTGACGTCCAGTTCCACAACATAATTGCCGGGCTGTTCCACTTTGACGGTGGGATTGGCCTCAGTGGAAATTAACTTGTTACCAGGGTGAAGCCGCCATTCATAAGTCATGGGATCGCCGTCCAGATCTTTGGAGCCCGCGCTGGAAAGCTGGACCGTCAGGGGTTCGCGTCCGGATGTTGGAGTCGCTTTCGCGACGGCAATGGGGGCCAGGTTTCCGCGTTGATAAGAAATCCTGAGGAGCTTGGAATCCGGGTTGGGACCCCAGGTTTCGCCATAATCCATCAAATAAAGTCGCCCATCCGGACCAAACTGAGTGTCCTCGGGACGGCGAACGACAAAAGCATTGTCTTTAATGGCTTGCACCACGCGTTGATTGTCATTGACCACGGCCAGGGCAGAAGTGAAGGGTTCGATTTTTTTGAAATTACCCTTTTTATCCAGGCGCGCCCATTTCATGAACGGACGCTGCCAGTCGAAGAACAGAAGGCAGTTGTCATATTGTTTCGGGAAGCCGCCGGTTTTTTCAAATTCCGGTCGATAATGAAAAACCGGTCCTGCACAAGCCGTTCGACCGCCTTCACCCAGTTCCGGCCAGATATCAGACTTTCCGTAAGGCCAATAGATCATTGCCGGTTGGGCTGGAGGAAGAAGTCGGGCACCGGTGTTGTTGGGGCTGTCGTTGACAGGGTGTTGGGGATCGAACATGGGGCCCACTTTTTTCGTGACATAATCATATTTTGCGTAAGGGAAATTGTTGCCGACGAAATAAGGCCAGCCGAAGTTGCCAGGGCGACGAGCCTGGTTGATTTCATCGTATCCGCGTGATCCGCGAGGGCCGTCACCGCCTGCATCCGGACCTACTTCGCCCCAGTAAACAAAACCAGTCGCTGAATCCACGCTCATGCGCCAGGGATTGCGACAACCCATGACATAGATTTCGGGGCGGCCGATGGCGCCGTCGCGGGGAAACAGGTTGCCCTTGGGGATTGTGTAACTGCCGTCGGGGGTGGGGTGTATGCGAAGGATTTTGCCGCGGAGATCCTTGGTGTTTGAGGCGGATTTCTGGGAATCCCACGGCTCACGGTCGGGACGTTCATCCATGGGGCCATAACTTTCGGAATCACCAAAAGGATGGGTGTTGTCGCCCGTTGAAATATAGAGGTTACCCTCCGGTCCGAACTGGACTGAGCCGGCATGATGGCAGCATTCGCGGCGCTGAACGCCAAACTCTAGCATCACTTTTTCGCTTGCCATGTCCAAGACGTCACCCTTCATCACGAAGCGACTCAGGCGCTGCCCCGTGTAATTTGTGGGGGAGTAATACAGGTATATCCACTGGTTTTTTGTGAAATGTGGATCGAGCGCAAAGCCTAGGAAACCATTTTCCTGTTCACCGAAGGTGGGGACGGTTCCGGCAAGCACAACGGTTTGGCTCTCGGGCTTCCAAATTTTTAGGGCTCCTTTGAGCTCATTAAAAAACACCCTTCCATCCGGGGCTAATTTGAGTTCAAGCGGTTGGGGCATGCCGACTGAAAGAACTTCGATTTTGAATCGATAATCTGCCACTGGCTGCTCCCCTGCGTGAAGCCTGAGCGTTGAGAAAAGCAAAACAAAGAACTGTGCAAAAAGCAGAGTTTTGGGCCGGTTGAGCAGTTGTTTTTTCAAAAAATGCATTCGCTTTTAAAGGGTTGAATCGAAACTGTAGCATGAGCCAGAGCGCAAAACCATTTCAAAAACGCGTTTTTGCAGTGCCTGATACCACGTGAACCCCAGGGTTAAGCCCCAAGGCCTTATTTGCTGACGATTCAGGACGTGAACTATTCAACCGCAAATAGGCACGCGACAACTTTCTGCTAGCTTTGTTGTCATCTGGTGAGCAAGGAGAACTCAACCTGAAGCCTTTCATGCAAGTGCTCGCTGACAAGTTTAAGGGCCTCACTTTGGTCAGCCACAGCATCCCGGGAAAAAGCGTATTTCATGATCGACGACATCACGAATTAGTTCTACAGAATTTTGGAATCCTCGAATTCTCCAATAAAATAGCTCTGGCGGGCTATTTACCGAAAAGAGACAGTAATGGAAGATGCCCTGATTCCTTGTTGAATATATTGCTCGAAATCCAGGTCTAACAAGGAAGTTTCGTAGGAAATGCGCTGCCTGGTATTGTTTCGAAAACTGGTCCATCCAAGAGCAAAACTGGAAGTTTCCGATTGAATAATCTTGGGCTAACCTGATCTTACAGTAGAATTGACGGTGCAAATTAAATGAATCCAGACAATACCACACCACTGGTCTTTGAAAACTGCGGAAACCGCTGGAAGGAAGGATTCACCCTGATTGAATTGCTCGTGGTCATCGCCATCATTGCAATTCTGGCGGGGTTGCTGTTGCCGGCTCTGGTAAGAGCCAAGGTCAAGGCGCAGGCGGTGAAGTGCATGAGCAACATGAAGCAGCTTCAATTGGCGCACATCATGTATGCTTCCGATTTTAATGGTTACCTGGTGCCAAACCCTGAGGACGTGACGGCGAGCGGATGGATTCGTGGATTGATGGATTTCAATTTCTCCAACACGGACAACACCAACATTTTGTATTTGACCGACCCGCGTTACTCGAAGCTGGCACCTTATTGCAACCGTTCTGCGCTTATTTATAAATGCCCGGCTGATCAGAGCCGGGTGAAGCAAGGGGGGAATTCGTTGTCGTACCCCCGGGTGAGGAGCGTTTCCATGAGCACGGCGGTGGCAGATCCGGGAAATCCATGGTTGAACTATGTGGTTTCATCCCCTATTTTTCGCATCTTCACTAAAGAATCTGATTTTGGGAATGATGCCTCCAAGATTTTTGTTTTTATGGATGAACATCCCGATAGTATTAATAACGGTGCTTTGGGTGTCATGATGTCTGATTTGAAAAATCCAAATTCGGATATTATTTTTGACTTTCCGGCAAGTTATCATGATGGAGCCTGTGGCGTTTCGTTCATGGATGGGCATGCCGAAATTCATAAATGGCGGGATCCGCGTACCAGGCCACCGCCGCTATATGGTTCCGGTGTGCTGGCATTGGGGCAAAATACCCCGAACAACGTTGATGCCGTCTGGATAACCGAGCATGGTTCCATTCCGCAATGACAAGTAATTTTTGACATCTGTATGACATCATTTCGAAATACGTTAGGGATTGTTCTGGTTTGGCTGCTGGTTTTTGTAACTGGTATTGAGGCCCATGCGGTCACGACCAATTCCCCATCGATCAGTTACAACCGTGACATTCGCCCCATCCTTTCCCAGAACTGTTTTTACTGCCACGGTCCGGATGCAGGAAAACGCAAGGGCAAGATGCGCCTGGACATACGCGAGGAAGCTATCAAGAAAGAAGCGTTTGTTCCGGGTAATCCCCTGAAGAGCGAACTGGTGAAGCGCATTAATTCGAAGGATCCAGAAGAGTTGATGCCGCCACCTGCGTCGGCGAAAACTTTGAATGCAGTTCAAAAGGAGCAATTGCGCCGGTGGATTGCTGGCGGAGCGAAATACGAAGGTCATTGGGCCTATGACAAGCCAATCAAGCCCGGCATACCTTCCAAATCAGATCCTGTGGATTACCTGGTGCGCAAGCGGCTCCAGGAAGTGAAGCTTTCGCCCTCCAAGGAAGCCGATTCGCTCACCTTGGTAAGAAGATTGTATTTTGATTTGATTGGGATTCCTCCCAAGCCAGAGGAAGCAGATGCCTATATTCATGACAAATCTCCTGATCGCTACCCTCATTTGGTGGAGAAATTACTGGCGTCTCCGCATTACGGCGAACGAATGGCCTTGGGATGGCTGGATGTTGTTCGGTTTGCTGATACCATTGGTTATCATTCCGATAATCCTCGAAATGTCTGGCCTTACCGGGATTACGTGATTCGTTCCTTCAACCAGGACAAGCCGTTTGATGTTTTCACCAAAGAACAACTGGCGGGGGATCTTTTGCCTGAGTCAGGCCCGGAGCAGAAAGTGGGCTCCGCCTTCAACCGTTTGCTGCTGACCACTGAAGAAGGTGGTGCCCAGGCCAAGGATTATGAGGCGCGTATGTTGACGGATCGAGTTCGTGCGGTGGGTGCCATCTGGATGGGGCAGACCATTGGATGTGCCCAATGTCATGATCACAAGTTCGATCCGATTACCTCCCGTGATTTCTATTCCATGGGCGCCTTTTTTGCGGATATCAAGGAAACCATTGTGGGACGGCGCGAGGACGGCATGATGTTGCCGGATGAAAAGCAAGCCATGCAGTTGGCCAAGCTTCAGGAAGCGGTGAAGAAAACCAAGGGGGAACTCGATGGTCCTCACCCTGAATTAAAGGATGCCTTTGACAAGTGGAATGAGGAGCAATCCCAAAATGCCTGGTTGGAAAGTCAATGGCAACAGATCAGCCCCGTTCAGGCGGAGTCCTCGGTTGGCAACAAGCTGAATATTCGCGGCGATCATACGATTTTAGTGCAAGGCACCAATTCAGCGACAACAGAAATTTACTCACTGTGGCTGACTAATCTTCCAAATTCCATTGTGGGCCTGCGGTTGGAAGCCTTGCCGGAGGACGGTCTGCCTCATCATGGGCCGGGACGAGGTGAGGATGGCAACTTCATTCTTTCCAAAGTAATTGCCACCGTTGAATCTTCGAACAAATCCCCAGAGGATGTGAAAATTATTTCAGTGCGCGCCAGTTTTAATCAATCATTGGCCCAATCCGGTGTGAGCAATTCTCTCAGTGTTTTGGTGAATGATAACGAAAGTAAGGATGGAAATGGATGGTCCATCCTCTCTGAGGTCGGCAAGCGTCAGGAACTCTTTCTGGGAACCGCGCAGGCGCTAAATCTGTCCACCAACGATTCGTTGAAGCTTCAATTGGTGCAAAACCACGCAGACCGGCGCAATACTTTGGGACATTTTAGGATCTCGGTGACCACAAACGCCGGGGTGTTGCAGGAAAAATTCTCGTATCCGGCACTTCCCGAAATTGCCTCCACTTTGGCGGTTGCCATCGAGAAACGGGATCAATCTCAAAAAGACAAGGTGTGGTCTGAATTTAAGAAACTGGCCCCGGAACTGGAATCGAAACGCGCCAGCCTGGTTCAAGCACGCAAAGAGTTGGCGGAATTCGAAGCGGGTGTTCCGCGCTGCCTGGTTTCCGTTGCTGACGAAAACCCGCGCACAGTGCGCATTCTGCCTCGTGGAAATTTTCTGAACGAGACGGGAGAGATTGTTCAACCCGCTTTTCCGGGATATTTGAAGGCTTCCTGGCAAAAGATGGACAAGCCGAAACTGACCCGTCTGGATCTGGCTAATTGGCTGGTTTCCCGGGATAATCCCCTCACCGCTCGAGTCATCATGAACCGGATGTGGAAGCAGTTTTTTGGTGTGGGGCTGGCCAAACCGTTGGATGATTTTGGTGCCCAGGGTGACGCCCCGAGAAATCAGGAATTACTGGACTGGCTCGCTTGCGAGTTTATGGACAGCGGGTGGGATATGAAACACATGGTTCGTTTGATTGTCAGCAGCCATACTTATCAGCAGACCTCGGTGCCATCCGCCCGGGCGCGCGAGATTGATCCCTTCAACCGGGAGTTCTCAGCACAGGGCCGATGGAGATTGGATGCCGAGTTGGTGCGGGATAATGCCCTGGCCATTTCGGGGTTGTTGGTGGACAAGGTGGGTGGGCCGAGTGTCAAACCCTATCAACCCGCCGGTTACTGGGAGAATCTGAATTTTCCGACCCGTGAATGGGAGCAGGGAAATGGTGGCGACCTCTACAGGCGGGGACTTTATACCTGGTGGCAACGATCCTATTTGCAGCCAAGTTTGCTGGCATTTGATGCTCCAAGCCGGGAGGAATGTTGCGCCGAGCGAAATCGTTCCAACATTCCCCAGCAAGCTTTGGCTTTGCTGAATGATCCTTCCTATGTGGAATCCTCCCGGGTTCTGGCTGGACGTGTCATCAAGGAAGGTGGCGCAAAGACGGAGGATCGGTTGCGCTGGATATGGCTTCAGGCGCTGGATCGGCCTCCGCGCAAGGATGAGTTGGCCACTGCGAAAGAGTTGCTCAACAAACATTCCGCAGAATATCGCAATGACACCAAGGCCGCTGAGGCTCTCATCCACGTGGGTGCGGCGCCGCTTCCAGAAAAATATGATCCCGCGGAACTGGCTGCGTGGACGAGCGTTTCACGGCTCGTGCTGAACCTCCATGAAACCATTACGCGCAACTGACGAAGAATAATCATTCGAAGGATAAAAGAATTATGATAAACCCAAATTTTCCATTCGCGGATTCGCGCTCCAGCCGGCGGGTTTTCCTGGGCCGCGCAGCTCAGGGTGTGGGCAAGATTGCGCTCGCCTCCCTGCTGACCCCCTCGCTGTTGTCAACTGCGTTTGCGGCAGAAAGGAAAGCCGCCGGAAGTGATAAATGGACTGGTGTGGTCAATCCCTTCCATTATCCGCCCAAGGCCAAGCGGGTTATCTGGTTGACGATGGCGGGTGGGCCGTCCCATCTGGAAACTTTTGATTACAAGCCAAAGCTCGCCGCGATGCATGGTCAGCCCATGCCCGAGTCTTTTACCAAAGGCAAGCAAATCGCCCAATTGCAAGGATCCAAGCTGACTTGTTTTGGACCGCAATATGGCTTCAAGCGTTTTGGAAAAAGTCAGGCCGAAATCTGCGAACTCTTTCCCCACATTGGATCGGTGATGGATCAAATCTGCCTGGTGCGTTCGATGACCACCGATGCCATCAATCACGATCCGGCGCACATGTTCATGAACACCGGTTCGCAAATCGCCGGGCGTCCCAGCATGGGGGCCTGGGCGGTTTACGGGTTGGGAAGTGTGGCGGAAGATCTGCCCGGGTTCGTTGTTCTGACCTCGCTTGGAAAAGGGGGGCAAAACCAGCCCATCGCGGCGCGTCAATGGGCGGCGGGATTGTTGCCCAGCCGATTTCAGGGTGTTCATTTGAGAGGGAAGGGTGACCCTGTTTTGTATTTGGGCAATCCTCCTGGAGTGAATCGGGATCAACAGCATGATGTAGTGTCGGCGGCTAATAAGATCAATGCGAAATACGATACCATCGCGGACGACCCGGAGATAACGACCCGTATCGCACAGTATGAAATGG
>Ga0214192_1000769_pt1 | contig 19090 bp, 14 predicted proteins | sample TroBogEpilimnion_44_FD_153030 | JGI IMG/M metagenome (GOLD analysis project Ga0214192, IMG submission 153030) | Freshwater microbial communities from Trout Bog Lake, WI - 29JUL2008 epilimnion | ecosystem: Environmental > Aquatic > Freshwater > Lake > Epilimnion/Euphotic zone | place: Trout Bog... | reverse complement strand
ACTCGTGAATTACTCGATGGTTTAATTGAGGACGTAAAACTTTTAGGGATGGCACCTATTCTGGTTGATTATGAGGATGCTGCTACGGACTCATTAGCTGATTATAGGGGAAGTTATAACTTATTACCTGAAAAAGACCGACCCAAAACAGCTAGAACACCTACTTTAATTTATTCTGGTTTAATCTCTTTAGCATCAATTTTATTAATTGCTACGTTGGCTTTACCTGTTTGGTTTAAATACCAAACGCTACAGGTATTAACAGAAAATGTTCAAAGTATAGAAAAAGATGCTAAGAAAGTTAAAATGCAACAAAAAGAAGTTGATGCCGTTATCAAAGAAACCCAAGAGTTGATAAACGAAAAAATAGCTATGCCTGAAGTTATCGATATTTTAAATACTTTAAGCACTATTATCAAAGATGATACTTTTCTGGCTTATATGCAATACTCCGAGGGACACATTCAAATTCAAGGCGAATCACCCGCTGCTTCTGGTTTAATTGCAGTTTTAGAAGAGTCTGATTTGTTTAACAACGCCCGATTTGTTTCTCCAGTCACCCAAGATAACATCAGTAAACTGGAGCGTTTTCAAATTACAGTTGATGCAACTCAAAAGGGAGGTGACCATGAAAAGTCTAAGTAAGCAGGAAGCTCAGCATTGGTTAGCATTGGGTTTGTTTGTATTAGTTTTGATTTTCATAGGGTTATTAGTGGTATTACCAATAGTGAACAAAGGAATGGAACTGGATGAAGCCATTAATTCGCAAGCATTTAAATTACAACAATATCAACGCATTCTTGCGCAAAAAGACAGTGTCATTAACAGTATAGAAAAAATAAAAGAACAGCAGGAAATCCAAGGTTATTTCAATAAACAGGACACTGATGCCTTAGCTTCTGCCGATATGCAAGAATTTATTAAAAAAGCTATTCTTGATGCTGGTGGACAATTGAGCAGTACACAGGCGACGCCAGTCACTAATAAAAATGGTTTTAGCCGAATTACCGTTAGAGTCAGAATGATGGGTAATAGTGAAGTGCTGAGAGCGGTATTGTATAAAATAGAAACCGCCACACCTTTAATTATAATTGACCAGATAGATATTAGACCCATGCATGGGCAGCAAAATATGATTACCCGACAATTAGATGCCAGTAATGATATGAATATTAATTTTCAGGCGGTCAGTTTTATGAGAAAGCAACCCGAATGAACACAAAATTGATTATTGCACTAAGCCTATTGAGCGGTTTCTTAACAATCATTCTGATAGGTGAGGGTTGGTATGCTATGCATACTCGAACGTTACTTTTATTAGGCAACAACTCAGGCCCTGTTAAACAGACAGTGGATGAAATGCCTAGTTTGAATTTAACGGAAAAGCCCGAACAATCTTATGTTGACTTAGTGAGCCGACCCATTTTTATGAAAGGTCGTCGGCCCGTTAAAGAGGTTAAACTGACAACCAATCAAATGAGCGCTGCCGCTGCAGCTGCCGCTGCAGCAAATTTTGATTGGGTACTCATTGGCATATACACCAGCGAAAAAGGCTTACACGCTTTATTTGTCCGTAATGCCAAAAAAGTGCCTAAAGATAATTATCGAAAAATTGCTTTAGGCGATGAACTGGATAGCTGGAAATTAATCAAGATCGATTCTGATAATGTCACACTGGATCTTGAGGGAACTGAAAAAGTTTTACCATTAAGAAAACCAAAACCTAAGCGACCTTCAGCACCAGAGTCAGAACAACCTGTACCAGTGGATCAGCAACCACCGCCACCGGAAGAGGTTATGCCTGAACAAATACCAGAACCTATACAAGAACCTATACCTGAACCAGAATGAAGAATCTTAATAAAATAAGCACAGTCTCCTGTATTGTCGTGGCCGGTTTAACCTTGTCAAGTTGCGAGTTAATAGGTCCAAGGCAAAAACAGCTAATACCTTTAGTGCCCGTTAATCAACAAAAGGGGTCAGAAGAAGTATTTAGCCAGTTACAAAATAAGCCATTAACACCAGAGAAACGTCCGCCAGCTGAATTGTATCCAGGAACAGATAGGGCTATTGGTAATCCATCCAGTCAAAATAAAGTAGTAAAATCGAATAATAAAGATTTATACACGTTCAATTTTGATGAAGCAGACTTAGGCGAAGTTGCCAAAGTTATTTTAGGCGATACCTTGAAACAGAACTACGTACTCAGCCCTAAAGTAGTCGGTAAAGTCACTTTACAAACGACACAGCCATTGAGTACCGACGAATTGCTACCGACTCTGGAAATGGTCTTAAGGATGAATAACGCCGCCTTGGTAAAAGACGGTAAAGTCTACCATATAGAACCCGTAGCAGACGCTTTGTTCACTTCCGATTTAACAACCAGTGGCAGTAAAAATGGCTACCAAACACGGGTTATTCCAGTTAAAAACGTAGCAGTAGACGATTTGGTAGAGGTAATAAAGCCGTTGGTTCAAGAAAAAACCATACTCAGTGTCAACAACAGCCGTAATCTTTTAGTTGCGTCCGGAACACCTGACGAAATGACTAGAGTGTTGGATATGGTTGATACCTTTGACATAGATTTACTCAATGGGCGTTCATTTGGTTTATATCCATTAGTGCATGTTGAACCCGATACCATCATTGATGAATTGGAGGCCGTTTTTTATAAAAAAGAAAAAGATTCCGATTTTTTTAAATTTATTCCTATTGAACGCTTAAATTCAGTATTAGCTATTACCCATCAGGCGAAATATCTGCATGATATTGAAAACTGGGTATTCAGACTAGATAAAGCCAATACCGCTACAGGCGGTGGCGTTAATGTTTATAAAGTACAACATGCTAATGCCGAAGAACTGGCGGATACTTTAAATGAGATTTTTACCGGTGCTCAAAGTTCAGATAAATCAGCATCTCTCGCACCAGGTAAAAAGTCTGCTGAAGCAAGCAACAAGTCATCAACTACTTCCTCTTCAAATACTGCATCCGCTGGTAATAGTAGCAGTAGTGCAGGTGGTGCAGCAGGTAGCAGCAGTTCATCCAGTTCCAGAAAAAAAACGACGCGCAAGAGTGGTTCGGGCAGCAGTGGCAGCAGCGATGTAAAGGTTGCCAATGTTGATGATGTGCGCATTATTGCCGATAAAGTCAATAACTCGATAGTCACCGTATCAACTCCTCGAGAATACGAAGTGATTCTGCCAATTATTAAACAATTGGATATCATGCCGTTACAGGTATTAATTGATGCGACCATAGTATCGGTTGATTTAAAAGATGATTTACAGTACGGCATACAGTGGAAATTAAATCATCAAAATAGCGCAGTAGGTAGCGGAACAACAGCGCCTACATTAGGGCAAGCAGCTACCGCTTTAGGTGGAGGAACTGCTAATATTGCTGGAGGCGGACTGGGTGTACTTTATAATTCAGGTGCAATCAATGCCTTGTTGGCTGCACAAGCCCAAAAAAATAATATTAATATTATTTCTTCACCCTCATTAATGGTATTGAATAATCAGGAAGCGACCATTGAAGTCGGTCAACAGATTCCTGTGTTAACAGGGTCACTTTCTGGTGTCAGTACTGCAAGTTCAAGTGGTTTGGTAACCAGTAACCAGATTCAATACAAAGATGTTGGCGTTAAACTGGAGGTAACACCGCGTGTTAATGCCAATGGTATGGTTATTATGGATATCAAACAGACGGTCAGTGATGTTGACAGCTCTTCATTTGGCGATACTAAATCATCCTCAATTAATAAGAAGGAAATTGATAGTTCCGTTGCTGTACACGATAGCGAAACAATTGTCTTGGGTGGATTGATTAAAGAGACAAACACCTTTAACAAAGGTGGTATTCCATTGCTTCACCAAATGCCTTGGGTGGGTCCGTTATTTGGCAATACTCAAAATAATAAAGACAAAACAGAACTTGTTATTTTGATTACCCCGCGTGTTGTCAAAAACAAACAGGATTCACGCCTTATTTCTGATGAATTCAAACGTAAATTAACAGGAATTTATCAGCAATTTCCAGCGACTGATATCAATAAAAAACAATAACACTTAAGCGGAACACAACAGGTGAGTAACGACTGATGTACTCACCTTTTAAGCTATTTTTTACTATCCAGCATTGCTTTTAGATCAGCAAAAGGGTTATGTGTAGTATTGGTAGTCGTATTTTTTACCGTTGCATTCGAAGTAAATCGAGTTTCTTCATAGCGTGAATGTTCATTGTCATGACAATAAAGGCATAATAATTCCCAGTTGCTACCGTCAGCTGGATTATCATCATGATTATGGTTTCTATGATGCACCGTTAATTCAGATAAAGTTTTGTGAGTAAATTCACGGGCACAACGACCACAGACCCAAGGATACATTTTAAGAGCCTGACCTCGATAAGATTGTTCTCTCAATTCTTGATTTTTCCGAGCTTCGGTGACAATTTGGTTAAGCTTAGTTTTATCCAACACTGCTTTTTTTAAAGACATAACGATACCTGATGATACTGAATTAATTGATTAATTAACTAGGAAAAATTTTGTTAAAGTGTATCATTTCTATCATTGAGGAACAAAGACTGGTATTTCACCAATACCGAGCGAGGCATAAATGAGCTGGAGAAACCGCACCCCTGACCAAACCTACTCTGACGATGAAGTGCAGGCGAGGCTAACAGAAGAACTACCGCATTGGTATCTTGAAAATGGTTGGATTCGTCGCAAATATAAAACCAGCGGATGGAAATCAACCTTAATGGTCGTTAATACCATTGGGCATCTTGCCGAAGCTGCTTTCCATCACCCTGACTTAACCGTTTCCTACGCTTTTGTTATCGTCAAATTGATGAATCACGCGGCTAAAGGGATTACTAATAAAGATTTTGAATTGGCTCATAAAATAGAAAGTGTGATTCAATGGCAACCAGCTCAGGAAGGGGGCGCATTAACAGGAACACCCGATGATCCCCGATTTAAATACATTAAGTATGATTAACAAGATTTCATAGCATCTAGCTGTTAGATAAAGTAAACTAGTAGATCACGGGGGCGACATGGCTTCGACGTGGGTAGCAAAACTTTGAGTGCATGCCGAGGACTGTAAATCTCGTAAAATATACAGAAAAAAAGTATTCGCAAACGACGAAAACTACTCAATGGCAATCGCTGCTTAAAAACAGCACCATTCCTCTGACTATCTGTGCTTATGCGGGTAGAGTCTAGTTCGCTGGACGCTCAGGGGTCATTTACATAAGATCGCGCTGAAGCCTGTCCGGTGTGGATGCGCTAAAACCCTACGGAATCGCTGATGATTTTCTTGGCTCGACGGGTAGTCATTAGCTAAATCAAAAGAGCGAGATAAGCATGTAGACCTTGAAGCGGAGTGCTTGCGGACGCGGGTTCAATCCCCGCCGCCTCCACCACTATATCAAGGGTTCCAGAGAAAAACGTCGATTGTTTTGCTCTGGATTACCCTGAATTACTCAAACAATCGACGTTTTAATCGACGTTTTTAAACAACGCAATTGCAAGGTTACCGGCATCAGGATGACTGCCGGTAATATATTTAGCGTAAACTCTTTCTGTCATCATAACGCTCGAATGTCCTAGATAATGGCTTAACCATCTAAGTGATTCCCCTGCAGATAACATCCTTGAAGCAAAAGTGTGTCGAGTCTGATAAGGACGGCGGTATCTTACATTTGCCTTCTTCAAAATAATCATCCACAACCTACGTATGGGCAGATCGCCTTTCCACGGAAGGCTATCGTGTGGATTCCAGAATATTGTATCGGTATCGCCGGTTAACATTTGTTGGTTAAGCAAAGCTTGTTTGGCAGGTTCTAGTAATTTGATTGTTCGTGTTCCAGAGACAGTCTTTGTCGTTTCGGCTTTTGCGGCAGCTTGGGTTTTAGCCCTGACAATTCTGATGGTATTATTGGAGAAGTCAATATCTGCCCAAGTTAAAGCCACTACTTCAGATGTTCTCATACCTGTCCATAAGAAAAACTGGAACAGGTTTAAAGCTTGACCAGAACAGGACGAATAGATGGCGGATTCTTCTTCCATAGAAAAAGGGTCAAGTTCTTTGTCATTGGTGGGAGGCTCAACTCGTTTAAAAAGGAAATCTGTCAAAGGGTTTACTTGTATTAATTTTGCTTTGACGGCACTGTCTAAGGCAGAGCGGAGGGGCGATAATAGATTGTCTATTGTTTTGTTAGAAATTTTTTTCTTTTTACACCACTCTGACACGATAGTTTCATTTAGATCGGTAAGTTTTGTTTTTCCGAAAGCATTACGTAATTGAATAATTACTTTGCGATAACCTTCAAATGTGGATGATTTGATATGTGGCTCCCTATCATCGAGCCATTTGTCAAGCCAATCTCCTACCAACATATCGGCAGGAGCTTGAATTTTTGTCATGTATTTACTATGAGGGAATGTAGCAGCGTAGTCAAATGTGCCAGAGGTAATCTCGTACTCTATTTTTTCCTTTAAACGTGTGACGTGTTTGAGGTTAATAGGTGTTGGAGGAAGCTTGATGCGCTCTCTACAACTGGCTCCGTTAAACTGGAATTCAATTTGGATGCTTTTCTCTGATGCCTTACGAACCCCGGTGCCGTTTCTACCCACAATGCATACCCTGATGTGCTAATTAAAATTCGCCCATCCAAGGCTCTTATCCATAGGTTATTTTCTTGCCAGTCGCCTCTATCGATTTTATTACGGATGGCTTTGGGAGTATATCCAGATAATTTCGCAAATTTTGCTATGGTTATGTAATCCAACATTTCAATGCTCAGTGGTTTGCAGGTCTTTACGGAAGTGTGCACAAAAATCTTCTATACTCGCATCAGTTTTACCATTTATGAAATCACTTGAATTTTTGTAGCCAACTTTTTTAGCCATGCAAGTGTCCCTGTAAAGTTGGATGTGTGATATCCACCGGTCAATTACGAAATAATTTAAGAAAGTGAAACAATTTTCCAGAGTACAGCCAATCAATTTGCTGTTGTTGCTCGGGTCTGTAAGTGAGGATGCAAAAAAAACATCCTCGTAACATTAAGAAAGCCTCGTTGTTACGCCACAAGGACAAGATGCGCGACCAAAAAACCATAAATCATTAATACAAAACAAGAACAATCACCGCAGCTCTTAGGAAATATTCTATCTGCTATCTAATCAGTTTGTACACGTCATATAGTTGATTTACAATAAAAAAGTTTTTCCACTTTAGTAGGAAATTAATTATGTTGCTTCATTGTTTACTATTGAATAGCGAACACCGCACAGCTTCGGCAGGAATAACTTCCACTTTCTTAGAAAATGTAAAGACATTTATGCAAATTAATTTCATCTAACATGATTAAATTAGTCTAAATAGCCGCTTTATTTAAAGTGTGCCTAATAATGGCAAATTTCATTATTGTCTCCGGTTGTTTATTAAATGCCAGTGCTAATGGCATGAGTTTTCCTTAGTTTAAATAGTTAAATACTGCCGTCGGTGGCAGGTTATTGATGAGCGATTTACAAATGTCGTTAATGTACTCGTATTCACGAGTTGTTTTGTCAGAGCGAATGGTTAACTCTTCAGCAACATCCATAATATATGTTTCGCTTAACCAGATTGATTTTGGGTGGCTGGTCTTAGATAGCCAATCTGTTACCCATTGTAGATAGTCTTGCTTATCAATTTTCTCGTCTTGGGATAAGTAGTTGGCAGGTACGTCGGAGTTCATTAAGTTAAGTATCTTTGGCACTAGGTCTTGTATTACTAATTCTTTGAACTGAGTGAACGCAAAATCCAACGCAATTTCAATCTGGCTTTCTATTAACTTGGCGTTTGCTCGATAGATAGGTACTTCATTACGGTCACCTGTTAAACCATAGATAACTTGGGCATCAGACATCTCTTTACCATGATTGCGCTGATACAATCTCTGACGTATACCGGATTCTGCTTTAATAGGGTTTTCAGGGTTGATTAATTTTGACCACTCCGAAACTGTTTTTGAAACTTTATTGCAGGTTAAGTGAAGACCTTTTCGGTTAGAAGGTCTTTTTGATTTATTAGTGCAAGCGCAAAACCGTTGTCGTTTTATCTCCTTGCCGACGATGGTCTTCTCTGCGAAACACTTTTCACACATCAAAGTATATAAAATCCCTTGATCGGTTCGGTGACCGACAGATGTTATTTTCCAAGTGAGGTGAGTGTCGCCAACTGCATATTTTGCAATCATTTTTTGGTCTCCGAGTTTATTAGGTGGGATTTATTCGTGAAAATCCATTAGTGTTGGAAAAGACAGTGTAAAGATTTATAGCTTATATGTACACTTAGAGGCTAGGAAAAACAATAAGATAGGAAAATATGGTAGTGTAGTTTTTCCTAGAATGTAGATATTTCAGATTTGAGGCTGGTCGATTGAAAATACTAACTAAGTGGTGTTTTTGATGTTAGTTTTTAGGGTGATATCGTTTAGGCATATACCACCCGCTATAGTTTTAGCGTCACTTCAGGCTGCAGGGTGCTTTATGGCTGGGAATGGGGTTGGCGTTTGGGTGGGAGCTGAAAATAAAAACAGGGGTCTAAGTGTGAATTTCGACAGGTGTAATATACAGTCCTGTTGTTGTTGCTGTTATACGTAAAATATATCAGCTATAGAAAAGAAAATGTGCAGCGGATTTTTTAAAATTTTAAAAAAGTCTCTGGAAAAATATCATATAAATTAATATCAGAGAAGAATATATAACACTCACTTATTTAACTACTCTATTATCTCTCTTTCTCTCCTCCTTTTTCCTAGGTTTTCCTCTTTTAGATTGACAATCATCCAATCCCCTGCTAAATTCTTGCTCACCAGCATGGATGGTCTCCGGTTGGTGGACTATCCCTGCAGGACAGGAATCACACGGAGTGCTACCGTGCCTTATGAGCCTGCAGTGTTTTTTTTAATACTATCAACGACCTATACGATCTCAGTGCCAGCTTAACCGCGTATTAATTTAATAAGCATTCAATCATAAATCCCACGAGTAGTAATCTTGCAATTAATTTGACAATTAGTGATTTTAAATATACGCTGTTCGCTAAACAGCGTATATTTAAACCTGTCAACGCAAATGACATCAAATTTCGATGATTATACTGGGGCTTTTGTGTCTATAAGGTCCATACAATTTGACAGTTAATGCTTTTAAGAATATGCTTGGCGGACCAAGCATATTCTTAAGCGCAAAAAGATAACGCAAATAGTCTTTAAGTTGGCGTCATTAGTACGTATTTTTATGAAAATACGGCTAATATTTGTATTAACGTTTGAAGAAAAAATGCCAGCAATCTTTATTTTGTTTGTCTTATCTTTCTTTGAAAGGGCGACGCAGGTTCTGGTGTTATTTGATTGACATCCTCGCTCAAAGAGTTTATCTAATTTTCATTTTTATATTCGCCCCTCCAATCCAACTGTTATAATGCTCTAACACTTTTCAGTCTTTCTCTGGAACTAAACGAACGATAAACACGCAACGGATTACCTATATCAGCCTTTTGAGTCCGTTAATTCACATACTTGGCTTCAGGTTGCCACTGATGTCGGAAACCGTTCTTTAATGTCATACCGAATTGCAAATCGTCCTATTTGGGAAAACCGCCTAGGGAAATGTTAAATGAAATTCCAAATTTAAGTGTTCTTACTTAATGTCTTGCTAAATATCATTCGCGTTGTCGTTTTTAAGGTCTCTAGGCTTATCATGGCTTAACGACAATCCTGAGTTGGAATTCGTGCAGTTTACTGAAAGAAACAACGCTAACGCCGTTAGCATTTAGATTGTTAGTTGGTAGGGTGAGGGCAGTGGAATGTGGGATGATTTCTAATCATGGATCTTAGCGCAGTCCATTGATTTTGGAATTCCCCCCAATTGAGTGAGAGCATGGGCGTTAATTGTTTGCGACAAATTTTACCTGTTGATTCGATCTGTAATAATTTGTCATTTGGATAGCTTTCTTGGACTATCTGGTATTCAAATAAATACCCAGTATCTGATGTACTTTAATCGGCAAAGGTCATCAACATGTCAACACTGAATAAGTGATTTTTATCTGGAAAAGTGACTCAACTCTGTTGACTATTTACACCAATAAATATCAATTTAATGATTAAGTAGCCGAGCTTCCCTGTTATTTAATAACATTAAGGAAGCTCGTTAACATTTATAATTTACGGTCTATCAACCTTAGATACTGACCAGCTACACCCGATATTTACAGTTGATTAGCTTAAACTTAGAACGGCGAGCTTGAGCCATATCCTCGCGTTTCTGTATTTCAGTCAGTTTGACTTTATTGCCATCAAGCCACGCGTCTATGGTGTTACGGAAGGTAGCGTCAAAATCACCTTTAATTAATTTCAATTTCATTCAAAATTTCCTTAATCGACTTTCAAATTTAAATCTGTTTTTGGAGTTGGAATTTGAAAAGTTCATTGAATGTATCCAAAAAATTAAACTGTAAAATTAGTCTTTCATTTTTTGTACTCAATTATAGACAAACCCAAAAAACAGCAAGTACCGAAACATTGTTGGTTCGGCTGGAGAAATTATGAATGGTGTTCGTCTTGTTTTGTAACGAGGGGGTATGTGTATAGGTTTGGAGACCCCCATCATCCCTTTCATATCAAAGCGGAAGGGATGAGCGATAGTTGGCTCTAAAAATTTTTTTCAAATTCAAAACCAATATATCTATATCGTTTTTGCAAAAATAATAAAAATTTAGGAACAAGTTTTCGTTCTTTGAAAACAGAAATTAATTTCTGTTATGATTCAGCCAATTTTATTCAAATGAATATTTCCGTACCTAGTTTATTGTGGCTTTCTATTCCAAAATAGGGTTGCATAAAATAGGGCTTAGGTATCAATTTTTAGAAATCTTTCGATAAAACTGATAATGGCAGTTATTTTCTGCCGACATATCTTGGGCAACTTTAAAAGCAAAAGGACATTAGATGATTCAGGTGGACATCGAACTTAAGCGTATCCAGACTTTTTTATTTCAGGTGCCAAGACTTAAAGCCATGTTGGGTGCTAATGCTTTGGTGGGCGAAGTTATGAGGGTTAAGTTAGCCGAACTAGCTGGTGATGCTAGTGAGCAGACAGGTGATTTTGGTTTTGAATCCTATACTGATGACCCATTAAACGATATACCTGATCCAAAAGGTCTCCTTCGAGATAATCCAGAAAAAGCCTATCAACAAGGCATTTTGGCGCGTGATGGTGGTCATTTTTCTGCATTATTTAAAGATCACGATACCGCTGATAATTTTATGATGCAGGTCGCAGTCTTATTATCTAAAGAACTACCGGGAGTTTTATTTGAATTACGCAAAAGTGACGGTTCCGAGAAAAGCTTAGAAAATCGATCTGGTCAAAAAACTATTGAAGCTGTTCCTGATATTCCGGTGCTGCAAATTTGTACGGCGACCGGTCAAGGACCTGCTGCTGTCAAAGATTCAACGGATTATCTAAGTAAAAGTGCGCAATTACGGGAAAAATACGGTGACAAATTTTATCAAGGAAAAACACAGGACATTATCGGTTTGCTAAGAGAGCCATTAGGTCTTAATCAAAATAAGCGTCCCGAAGATCTCAATAATCTCGCCGATGGTGGTTATTTGGCCTTGATTCACGCCGATGGCAATAGTATTGGCGATCGCTATAAATATTGGAGAAACCAATGCGATAAAAATGCTGATGCGCTTATTAAAGAAGCACACGGAGAGAAGTTTTTTCATAGCATGCGCGTTGTTGTCCGTAAAGCTGTCGTAGAAGCCATTAGCTCAACATTTGGTAACAGGGTAGGTAGTGATGGTCAACGACTATATCAACCCTTGATGTTGGGAGGAGATGATCTGGTTATGGTCTGTCGTGCAGATCTGGCTTTGGAATTTTGTCGACGGCTTTGCGAATGCATTCAAAACTATCCGTTAGCAGATAAGCAACCATTGACACTCGGTATTGGGGTTGCCATAGCCAAAGCCAGTTACCCCTTTTATCGATTGAATGCATTAGCTGAAGAGTTGGCTAGTTCTGCTAAACGCCTTTCTCGCGGTCAACCCTCAGGTAATAAAGCTTCCGTGATTGACTGGCAAGTAGTGACTCAATCGAATTTCAGCGATTTAGTAACAACGCGCAGTAAGGCTGATTTCTTCACTTACTGTACATCAAAGGACAACAAAGAAACGCTCTTGCTCAATCAACGACCGTATCAAGTGTTACCAGCGGACAATACCGGTTTATCTAGTCTGGCAGAACTACTGGACGCTGCAGAGGCATTATCTGGTTTAGAGGGTACCGCTCGTTCAGCTTTGCGCGGTTTACGAAGCGAATACGAAAAAGGACGGTTACACGGTGAATTAGCGTTTGCTAATCTAATTAAGCCGAATCAAGATGCGTTATCTAGCGGAGGTATTAAACAGGCATGGATTACACAGGAAGGCTATTACAGCACCCCCTTATTTGATCTGATCGAACTCACCGAACTGCAACACCTTGGCAATAGGAAAGCCCAATGAACCCACGTTACCGATTGACCGTCACGTTATTGGAAGATGCTCACTTTGGTTCAGGTACCGGAGCAGGTAATACTGATGCTTATCTGGATCGCGATGCACAAGGGCATCCGGTGATTAGAGCTAGTCACCTAAAAGGTGTTTTGCGTGAAACCGCCGAATTGTACCGTGATTTAAAAGGCTGTAGTGACAAGCAAATAAATGCCTTGTTTGGTGAAAGTGCTAATCAGCGTAGCTACATGGTCGTAACCTCTTTGACAGTCAGAGATAAGCAACAGAGTAGCAAGAACCCCAGTCTTATCTGGACATCAACTGCTCGCCAGATCGGTTCTCGATGTCCTCAGGAAGATAGCTTACGCGTTATCGAACACTGTCCTGCCGGTCTTATTTTTTGCGGTGAAATAGAACTGACTGATGCTATTTACGAGCCATTACTAAAAAAACTGGTACAACGGACTGATCGTTTCGGTGGTCAGCGTAATAGAGGTAATGGTTTGGTGCAGTGCTCTCTTGAGCGAGTTGATGCTGTTGACTTACCATCAGCTAAGGTTCATGGCCAATACACTACTAAACAGAGACAGCTACGTCTGATTTTAGAAGCCATTGAGCCTTTGCTACTGCCTACAAGCGGTCACCCTGGTAATCTGTTGTCAACAGAAGGCTTTATTCGAGGTCAAAGCTTGCAAGGTGCTTTAGTGCAATTTGCGCTACAACGTCAGCAAATTGAAGCAGCTAATCAATGGCTGACAGGAAGTATTTCTGTGGGTGATGCATTACCGCTACCGATGTTAGTCAATACAGAGGTCAATCCAGCAACGGCAGAAATTATCCCAATACCACTATCTTTGGGAACACCTAAGCCAAAAGGACAAGATACACAGCTGCCTTGGTGGACTAAAATGGGGCGGCATACAGATTTTATTATCACTCATACTAATGAGGCTCTAACCAAGACCTGCGACGGTCTTAATGAAAAAACGACATCAAAAGGAGAGAAGCTTAAACGCCCGGGTGCCCGTCAATTTATTTATCGCCCGAATAATACAACGGCCTGGCAACGCTATTCACCAGCCATTGACGTCCGTATGCGCGTCAACTTAAAAAAGTCCTACAACGATGGTAAGCCAAGTCTCTTTTCGCATGAAGAAATTGCCGAAAAAACTCAATTTATGAGTGACTTGTTCTTTGATAGTGATTCGAGCGCAAAAAACTTCACTGAAATTTGCCAAGATATTTTTACTCAGGATGCTTGGTTACGTGTCGGGCGAGAAGGGCGTCCGGTGCGCGTGGTGCAAGCAATCTGGCTTGATCCAGATACAAAAAATCAACAGACAAATATTCAAGATGAATGGCGATTGACCTTAACGAGCGATACCATCTTGCGGGATGAATACCTCGCTTATGTAATCCGACCAGATATCAACGCATTACTAGCCGCTGCCGGCAAAAGCCAAGATGATTATCCGAGCTGTCAGCAATGGACAATTAATACAAACTACTGTGAGAGTACTTTTGTACATGGCTTCAATGCGGTGACTGGTCTGCGGCGGGTACCTGCTATTGCTTTACGACGTGGCTCGGATTTCAAAATTACTGGCAAAGGCTCTTCCCAGTTTGCCACTGACCTTGCGACTCAACAAGCTATGGGTGAGCGCACAACAGAAGGGTACGGACGGTTTATTATTAATTTTGACCCTTTTGCAGAAACATTGCGACCATCAGCCGAAGAGACTTTGCCGGTCAATAATAACGAAGAATCTCTTTTATTGCTGTCCAAAAATATGGCTAATAAAATGAATGATGAGCTTCCTAGTCGCAGCCAACTGGGATGGTTACGTGGCATGGCGGAAGGTGGAGAGTCACCATCAAAGATACTGAACCGCATCAAAGAATCAGCTAAAAAACAAGGCGGAAAAGCCTGGAGTCATTTCCCTATAACCGATATTGAACGAGACTTTAACGAAGAGTCTTTGCTTAAAACAAATGAAGACAGCCAACGACACTATCTGATTACATTGGTACGCTGGTTGACACCTCGAATTAAAAGTCATGTCGTCAACAACAGGAGTACAAAAGATGACAACTAATGCTTACCGTACCTTGTTTGTCGGCATGTTACGACAAACCACAGCAATGTCTGTGGGTGGACGCGATCTGATATCGGTCACCGATGCGCCTTTGTGTCGCGATGGACAGGGACGTTTTACCCTACGTGGACAGACATTGGCTGGAGCATTGATAGCGAGTGCTCGTCGTTTAGGCGAATTGCCCCTCTTCATTTCAGGCGATGTTTCCAAAGATGATAGACAAACTCCCTCTCCATCGCGTTGGCGCAGTTTTGCCAGTCATCCCGAAGGCAGTCCGGTGACCGAAATTCGCCAGCATGTCTGTATTGATGCCAAAACAGGTACCGCCAAAGAAAACGGTTTATTTAACCTAGAAGTTATTCCAACTGGAACTTGCTGGCCTTTTTTGTTGGAAGTTGACAGCTCAGGTGAAGACGGAAAACAGGCAGAAGCCATTGCTTGGCGAACCTTGCAGAGGTGGCAGCGAGGATACTGCTATATGGGTCGTGAAGTTGCTAGAGGTTTGGGCTGGATGCAACTGGATCAACTACAAGTACTTCGCCTGCATGTTAATCAACCCGAACAGGTTGATGCGTGGCCTAATGCCGAACGCAGTGACAACTATCCGGACTATGTTAAAGAATTAGTGCAGCGATTCGGTTCTGTTAATAAGCCAGAATTAGTACTGAATGACGAAAGTGCTGCCGCTATTTGGGAACTGCCTTTTACTATTTCTGTGGGTACTCGTGATAACGGCTATGGTCTTGATTCATTGTCCATTGGCGGTCATGCAGAAAGTGAAGTCATGGCAACCTGGCAGAATGGGCATTATCTTGCACCAGCCAGTATCAAGCCAGAAAAATGCGCCGAATTATTCGATCCTGATTTTGCTTTGGTTACGACAACCTTAGATGGAGTACGTTGTCCCTTTATTCCAGGTTCGGCACTACGTGGACCTTTGCGTCATGCATTGGAACGTTATTATCGAACCAGTGGACAATGGCAGGATTATGAACTCAATCTGCGTCAGTTTTTTGGTGCAGTAGATCTAGATAGCAATGAATCATGTGATCCCTGTTCTGCGACCTTATTGGTTAGCGATGCCCATTTAGTGGATGACAATTGGCAGGCGGCCTGGTTTCAACTCCATGCAGAAGATGAATTCACTGCGGGTGCTTATGGCTCTTCCAAATTTGACCGTTTGGCATTGATCAACGCCAAGTTTACCGGTCGATTGGTGCTGGAAACTGAAAATGAAAAAGAGGCAGAAAATTTTAAAAAACTTCTGGAAAAACTTCAGGAACTTGCCAAAAACGGTGAAATTGCCTTAGGTGGCGGTCAGTGGCGCGGTCACGGATGGGTGAGCTGGCATTTTGAAGCACTTCGCTATACTGGAGAAAATCGATGAACGCCCTAACAGACAACATTTATATCCAGCAATACCGGCAAAATCACGCATGTTCCGTTAATGCACGGATACATCAGTTATGTGAGCACAATCCACCCCAATTGGCTTGGGCAGAACCCAGTATCCGTTTTTACCAATACCAGGGGCATTTACGAGCCGGTCGACATCCTTCTTTTATTTCCTTGGTAGAAGGAAGACCTGATTGGCCTGATGAACTGATGCTTTCCGAAGTAAGGTTATTTTGGGATGATTATGCTGTACATTTATTGGCGATTGATTCGATAAACTGTGCCGAAGTTAAAATCTCCGAAATTGATGGCAATGAAGTCAGTAAGGGTACTCAAGTAATCAAACAAACACATAACTTGTTAACTTTACGTGACGCTGCGCGCTTTGGTTTAACGCAGATGAAGTTGCCACTCAAACTAGCCGCTTTCGAATATCATCATAAAGGTCGAGTAGTCGCATGGCGTCTTGCTCTGCCTACCCATAATGGAGCAAATAATCATGTCTGAATGGAAAAAAGCCCGAATCATCGAACTTAAAAAGGATAAAGGACAAGATTTCGCCTACTGTAACGTTGACGGTGAGCAGGGACAACTTAGAAAAACAGTTAATGAATTAAAGCGTGCGCGTATTAACGTGGCTAAAGATATTGAATTTGAGGTTACAATTAAAAGAGATAAAGGAACGCCGAAAATTGGAGATATTCGGTCATTAGCTAAAGAGTCCGCCAACTCAGAAAATGCGGTGGTGCAAACCAATAATACTTTTAAGAACAAGGAAAATAAGGGGGTTCTCCCATCAAGTAACCCCTATAGTTTTTGGCCTATTGATTTGCACAACACGGTCAAGGATATACCGATCTGGCATGACGGCAGTAGTGATGAAGAAGTCTACAGTGGTGAATTGCTTTGCACCCTGACCGCACTAACGCCGTTGCTGGTAGGCAATCAGCGCTTTACAGTTCAAGAGGCTATCGTTGCTGAATTGCCCGTTACCAACAATGTAAAGCAAGAGAAGGCGATTCTGGAACCTTTGCGCCTAACAGATGGGCGGGTATTATTAACCGGTAGCAGCCTTAAAGGCATGTTACGCAACCATCTTTCCGCCTTGCTTAATGCACCTATGGATAGAGTAAAAGAGCATCATTACACCTATCGACCTAATTTGGATTTTAATAGTAAGGAAAAAGTTAAATACGAGGCGCGCCCTGCCATTGTAACTAAAATCGACGGTGAACATATCGAAGTCAACATATTACCCAACGCCCGCTCAGCAGTGTTTCGTGAAAAACCATCCAATGCGAAAACTTTTGTTTATCATGGCGGTATTGATGGAGAAGGCATTTTAGCCAGAGCACATGCTAAAGCTGAGAATAAAAAAGGTGGTGCGTATACTCAAGCCTATGTATCGCAACAAGATATTGATAAAGCCATCCCATTAACGATTCCTTTAGTTGTTTATCAAGCTTACCAGAAAACCCAGCAAGTACTTGCCGACGATAAAGAAGGGCATTTAACCACGCATCCCTTGAAAAAAGCGTTCATTGAGAATAAGGTTGCACAAGCCATCAAAAACAACGAGAAATTAAAGAAAGACCAACTTATCTACGTCGAAGTAGAACTGGATAACAATAGTACGCCCACTAAAATTACCTCTATGGGGCATCATTTCCGTTACCGCTGGGCCTATCGAGACAGCATTCGCTATGCCAACGCCATCCAGCCAAAGCATAAATCGTTACGTCCAGAACTGGATGCCGTTACGCAGGAACAAGATGGCAATTTAACCGGAGCCCGTCTACTGTTCGGCTTCGTAAATAATTCAGACGAAAGCAAGCACCTCATTGAAAAATTGGCTGGTCGTATTGCTATTAATCATGCGATCTCTCAACCTGACCCAAAATTTCTTAATCCGAAAAATAATCATTGGGTCTTTCTAAAAATCCTCGGTCAGCCTAAAGCCAGTGCGGCCGAACATTACCTCAAACAACCTAAGGTAGGTTTGATGATGACCTATGGTGACTTACCCAACCAATCGGGTGGTCAACTTGCTGGGCGTAAGGTTTACCTTCACCAACCTGCCGCAGCAACCGATGCTAGTTGTTATGAAGACGTAGACATTGAAACGCAAAATAGTGACCAGTCCACGTTAGTGCGCTATGTCAGTGCGCCCGGTAGCACCTTTCGTTTCACGGTACGTTTTGCCCGTTTGCGTGACTGGGAGGTCGGAGCTTTGATAGTTGCTCTCAATCCGTATCGATTAAAAGACAAGGCAACCGCAGGACAATATGCGCTTAAACTGGGTTATGGGCGACCACTGGGCTTGGGTAGTGTCAGCATTACCATCGATGCCATGCGACTTAATGGTCAGTCGGTAACTGATTTGGAAGCCGCTTTTGTTCCTTGGATAACTGCAATTCGTTCGAAGTTGTCGGATACAGCCATTAAATCTTGGTTAGACCTATTAAGTTATCAAGGTAAACAACGAACTTACCCAACAGCGGCTGACCAAACTATTTTCAATTACCACACCAAAATCCGTCGTGATTATAGTAAGGATCGCCGACAAGTCTAATAATCCTTTGACGATTGAAATTTTGAACAATAAATTAATCCTCAGTTTTCTGATGCCATCCATAAATCTAAACCTTAAGTTATCGTTATGAAAAAGATTGTTTTGTTTATTTCCGCTGGTCGCACCGACTTGAAATTGTTGACCGTTGATGCCGAAGATCAATATGCTTCTGTGGAGATTCACAAAGACAATCAACGAGATTTTCACCAATGGTTATGGAATAATCAGGAGCAATACGTTGTAGAGCATCTTGGTGATGATCAAACACCGCTTTATCAGAAATCAACGAAAAACATGAGTTTGCATCTTGCTATTGATGAAACGGGGTTGCGACTTCACGGAGAACAAGACTTAGAGGTGTTGGTTGACCAGCAAGAACGTTACATAGTGGTTCCCGTCAAATTAGGACGGATAATTGCACAATTGCAAGAGCAACAGCAATTCCAAATAAGTGCTGCTGTCG
>Ga0214192_1000768_pt1 | contig 19120 bp, 12 predicted proteins | sample TroBogEpilimnion_44_FD_153030 | JGI IMG/M metagenome (GOLD analysis project Ga0214192, IMG submission 153030) | Freshwater microbial communities from Trout Bog Lake, WI - 29JUL2008 epilimnion | ecosystem: Environmental > Aquatic > Freshwater > Lake > Epilimnion/Euphotic zone | place: Trout Bog... | reverse complement strand
CAATTATTTCCATTTACTTTCGAAGAGTTGAATCAACTAGTCGATATGATTGTTTACGCATTCAAATACCGTGGTTTGTCTTATCAATCGACAAAAAATAACGATTTTGTGCTTAAACGACTAGAAGGATCTAGACGTCCTAATCGCCTAAAGTCATTAGAAATTAACAACTTTTTTGCAAATATAAAAACAAGACAACTGGATGAAGAGTTTTTATTCTCCAGCACAGTTAATATGCAACAGTGGTTTTTTGAATTAGTTAATGCAGAACATCAATGGCTGGCAATTAGACAAAAGTTAGCCGCTACAAATTCAAAATTGGTTTTATTTATTGCCAATCAGTACAAATCTTCGTTTTTAGAGTTTGATGACTTGGTACAAGAAGGTCAAACAGGTTTATTAAAAGCCGTAGATAGATTTGATCACCGATTAGGCTTTCAGTTTTCTACTTATGCAGGTTATTGGATCAGGCAGGCTATTTCCAGAGCATTATCTCGTTGCGAAAGAGTTGTGCGGATTCCATGTGGACAAGTAGCCACTATTAATAAAGTGTATCGTGCCAAAGAAGAATTGATTACTAAAACAGGTCAAGAACCTTCTGTTAAAGAACTTTCTGATTACACAAGCATCCCAAGTGATGAACTCAACAACCTGCTTTGTTTTTCACAACTGGCTATTTCTTTAGAATTATCCGAACAAGATGATGAAAATGCGTTTGCCCCTATTGATTTTTTAGAGCAACAAATTTTTACACATGCTTTTAACAAAATTGCCAAAGATGATCTTGATCAACTTTTGAACAAAAGCATTGAAAGCTTAACACCTCGTGAAGCCAGTATTATCTGTAGTCACTTCGGCTTAACAAATGATCAGGAAATGACTTTACAAGAAATAGGTTCAGAACTTAATTTGACCCGTGAACGCATAAGACAAATACAGGTGGCTGCGTTAAATAAAATCAAACTTAATTTTGGCTCTGAATTAATGTGTTTTTTATAATCCAATAAATATGAAGACAATATTTGCAGTTGCAATTTAAAAGTATATTATCTTTATAAACCCAGTGATTATATAAACAATTTGATAAAGCGGCGTGGAGGTGTCGGATTTTGATTAAACAGGTACCGTTCCTAGGCAAAAACTCATAACACATGATCTGAACAAGATCAGGAGATAACAATGAAAAAATATATATTGAACGCTTTGCTTTGGGGAATCGTGTTCACAGGCGCTTTTTTAATATACAACCGTGTTAACACCACCCCGCCGATGCAGGATTCTCTCGCCTATTCAGATTTTATTACCAAAGTTAAAAACGGCGTAGTTGATCGTGTAGAAATTAGTGGTCAACTTATTAAAGTTAGAACATCAACCGGACAAGAATACGAAACTTTTAACCCTGGCGATCCGCATTTAATTGATGATTTGCTGAATGCTAAAATCCAAATTCGTACCATCCCACCAGCGCAACAATCATTAATGATGCAAATTTTCATTTCTTGGTTCCCTATGCTGTTGTTGATAGCCGTATGGATTATCTATATGCGCAGAATGCAGGGTAACGGAGGTTTAGGTGGCAACAATTTTGGTAAAAGCAAAGCCAAAATGCTTGAAGAAGATAAAAGAACTGTCACTTTTGATGATGTAGCCGGTTGTGAAGAAGCTAAAGAAGATGTATCTGAATTAGTCGATTTTCTCTCCGATCCTCATAAATTTCAAAAATTGGGCGGGAAAATTCCACGCGGTATATTAATGGTAGGTCCTCCAGGAACTGGTAAAACATTGATTGCCAGAGCTATTGCAGGTGAAGCTGGTGTAAAGTTTTTCACCATCTCAGGTTCCGATTTTGTAGAGATGTTTGTCGGTGTAGGTGCATCTAGAGTGAGAGACATGTTTGCTCAAGCTAAAGAACATGCGCCTTGTATTATCTTCATAGACGAAATAGATGCAGTCGGTAGACAGCGTGGTGGTGCCAATATTGGTAATGATGAACGCGAACAAACGCTTAACCAATTACTGGTGGAAATGGACGGATTTAACGGTAATGAAGGTGTAATTGTCATTGCAGCAACAAACCGTGCTGACGTTTTAGATAAAGCTCTATTGAGACCAGGGCGCTTTGATAGGCAAGTAAATGTTGGGTTGCCAGATGTTCGTGGTAGAGAACAAATTCTAAATGTCCACATCAAAAAAGTTCCTGTAGCAGATGACGTTGAATTGAAATACATCGCTCGTGGAACACCTGGCTTTTCAGGCGCTGAGTTAGCAAACGTTATCAACGAAGCTGCTTTATTTGCTGCTAGAAGCAACAAAAAAGTAGTGAGTATGAGCGACCTTGAAAAAGCAAAAGACAAAATATTAATGGGTGCTGAAAAACGTACCATGGTCATGACTGAAGATGACAAATTGTTAACTGCTTATCATGAAGCCGGACATTGTATTGTCGGACAAATGTCGCCTGATCATGACCCTGTCTATAAAGTGAGCATCATGCCTAGAGGTCGGGCATTGGGTATAACCATGTTCCTGCCTGAACAGGACCAGTACAGTGCCAGTAAACGTAAACTAGAGAGCCAAATTGCTAGCCTATTTGGCGGCAGAATTGCAGAACTAATGATTTATGGTGGCGATCGTGTGACCACCGGTGCATCTAATGATATTGAAAGAGCAACCGAATTAGCGCGTAACATGGTGACTCGTTGGGGCTTTTCTGACAAGCTTGGTCCATTGGTTTATGGCGAAGATAATGGTCAACCATTTATGGGCTATCCAGGGTCACAAGGTAGCAAAGTATCAAGTAATGTTGCCCATCAGATTGATGAAGAAATCCGCTTAGTTATTGATCGCAACTATCAGCGTGCAGAAACAATTTTACAAGAAAACATCAGTATCCTGCACAAGATGGCAGACGCCCTGATGAAGTGGGAAACCATTGATAAAGATCAAATTGATCAACTCATGGCTGGACAAGACCCAACACCGCCAAAAGATGACAATGATCGGTTCACTAGACCTAATTTAACAAAGCAGGAAAAAATAGAAAGCAAACCCGTTAAATCTAACATGATTAAAGGGAAACCTGCAGGACAAGTTTGAGGTGCGCTCATTTTGGAGGGGGGTTCGCCCCCCCTTTTTTTATGGTTAAATTTTGTAATGTCTTTAAATTAAGATTCTATGCTATCCTAAAAAATTGATATTATTTAGATTGCATTATGCTTAGCTATCGACACGCCTTCCATGCCGGCAATTTTGCCGATGTCCTAAAACACCTTACCTTAATTCAACTCATCGACTATTTGTCAAAAAAAGACAAGGGCTTTTGTTACATTGATACCCATGCCGGTGCTGGTAGCTATGCCTTACACAGTGACTATGCTTTAAAAAATCGTGAATTTGATAACGGAATTGGGAAATTGTGGCAACGCACCGATTTACCTGCTGAGATAGCACAATACGTCAATCTCATTCAACAAATTAATCAGGGAAAGCAACTTCATTATTACCCAGGTTCCCCTGTTATCAGTCAAACATTACTTCGACAGCAGGATCGACTAATTTTATTTGAATTACATTCAACTGAAATTAAATTATTAAGCAATTTTGTTAAAAAAGATGCCCGTGTCAAAGTTTTGCATGAAGACGGATTAAGCAATTCATTAACATTATTACCACCTATAGAACGCAGAGGATTAGTGTTAATAGATCCTTCTTATGAAATAAAATCCGACTATATACAAGTCTTTAAAACCCTAGAAAAAATGTATCAACGTTTTGCTACGGGTACTTATGCACTATGGTATCCGGTAATAGAACGGCAACGCATTTTGCAGTTAGAAAGAAATTTTAAAAACAGCGAGATAAAAAATATACAGTTATTCGAATTAGGTCTTTGTGCCGATGCTACCCAACCGGGCATGACTGCTTGTGGGATGATTGTGATTAATCCACCTTGGACATTAAAATCACAAATGGAACAAATATTACCATGGTTAGTTGCAATATTAACTGAGCAAAAGGGCTATTACAGAATAGAACAATTGATTGGAGAATAAGAAAAATACTTTATAAAACATAAATTTAATTTCTATAATTTACCTTAAAGCAAAAACCATATAATTTTAAAACCTTACAAATTGACCAATTAAAATACTTAATTATAATGGCAGCGTTTTTTCAGTTTTGAAGAACAAAATAAATTTTAATTTAAACATAAATTGAGAATATAAAAATGTCCAAAATTTTAAAAATTGCTTTGTTATCTTTTGGTTTAATAGCAAGCCAAACTGCATTTAGTGCCGTAGTTTCTTACAAATGTAATGTCACTGAAGTACGTGAAATTGATATAGATAATAATCATGCACGTACTCATATTTTATGTGCTAATCCAGTAACTGATGGGCTTGATCAAGTATACTTTTTCGCGCTTTCTTTAAAAAGCACGCCGCTTAAAGCACTGGGACTTTTAAACTTAGGTACAGCTGCTTTTACTTCAGGAAATCAAATTGAAGTTTGGTTTAATCAGGGAGACGTTAGTGGTAATTCATTTGGTTGCGGTGCAATCAATTGTAGAGTTCCAGTTAATGTAAACATCAGCAAATAATATTTTGGTAGTGGCAAAAATTTTAAGATCAATAGAATGTCTGATATTTCATCTATAATCCTTGCCACTACTTTTTTCAACATAATTAATCAAATATTTTAGCCAGTGAGTCGCTATTCTGCGAATAGCTTATCAAGAGAATCCTTAATATTTTGTAAGCAATAAAAACTACACAATTACTTCGATGCTTTCTGGCTGTTTAGCTTCGTCAACTTCACCCAGTTTCGAGTTACCTTGCAAATTGCCCACGCTTCGTTTTGGCAACCCCTTCCGACCTATGGAGATTATGGACAAAATCTTCACTTCACTGACGCTCCGTTTTCAAGATTTTAATCGATAGATAAGATGAGCAAATATGGGCATCTTTCGTTATCTTCTTGAATAAACCTCATCAAATAAACTGTTGTTTGGCAATAGGAAATCTAGTAGAGTCATCGATAAAAAACCAAGCCAACAATCCATCAATAATAAGTTCTAATGAATCTAATTCAGGGGTACACAGTATCATGACTATAACAAGTGTTTTAGATGTAAACGATGCGTTAGATTTCGCTACAACGTCAACTGACCCAATAGAAATTGTTGATACTGCTGCCAATATTGGTGCTCAAATTAATGCCTTAATCAAGTTAGGGTCACAGCTAGTTTCAATTCAGAATACCGACTTTTTTTCGATTTTTGATGATTTTGGTAATTTAACAATACAAGCAGGTAACATTGATAATCCGATCAGCATTCCAGAGTTTTTAGCACTAGCACCTAAAACCATTGATATGGATGGTAATCCTGCTGTATTTACTCATATCAATGGCAGTCTTCAGGATTTTCTCGATAATGAAACTCAGTTGTCTAAATTAGGATCACAATTTGATGGTTATGATCTACCTGATGGTAGTCATTTTCAAGTTGTTTTCGGTAATAACGACAATTCAGTTTTTTCTATTTCCATGAACGCAGCCGATGCAAGCAAATCAGCAGATTTGATCTTAACCAGTCTGCACCCCTCTTCTCTGCAAGTGATTGATTCAGGATTAAACATAACTGAAAACATTGACACGCTAATCAACTTGGGTCCACAGCTAAACTGGTTACAAGATACTGATCAAATTGAGTATGTTGATTGGTTCGGTAATATTAATGTAGTCGCAATTCCTTATTCCAATCCGATTACCTTAACTGATTTTTTGAAAATAGCTCCTAAAGTTATAGATTTTCAAGGAGGTCGTTCAGTATTTACTCATATTACCGGTAGTTTTAAAGACTTTATTAATCATGAAGATGAACTAGCCAAATTAAGTCAACAATTTGGTGGTTATAGTTTGCCGGATGGTACTGATTTCAAAGTTACTTTTGAAAAGTCTGGCTATTCTATCATCATGGATGCGGCAAATACTGCCAATGCCAATACTTTTATCGCCGCAGGGCTTACCCAGCCGATTAATGTAATCGATTCAGGTGCAAACATATCAAGCTATGCTGACGCTTTAGTGAATTTAGGTGCACAACTAGTTTCTATACAAGATTCAGACACTGATACTAATGATATAAGCGGTTTACCTGTTGATAACTCAACGGCTATCAGTCTTAACGATTTTTTGGCACTTGCACCTAAAACTGTTAATAGCGAGGGGCTTCCTGCTGTATTTACTGAAGTTACTGGAAGTTTTCAAGATTTTTTAAGTCATCAGGCTGAGTTAGCGGCATTGAGTCAACAATTCGGAGGCTATACCGTTCCCAATGGACCTCATTTTCAAGTAAATTTCTCCAGTAATAGCAACAACATTCTGATCATGGATGCGGCTAATGCCGCCAAAATGGCAGCATTAGATACACAAAATTTGAATATCTCTTTTTCTATTCTCGACATCGGCAGTAACATTGCCGCTAATGCAGATACTTTAATCAATTTAGGCTCACAGCTAATCAATATACAGACTAATGATACTAATGGGCTAGGACAAGGTAATCCAATATCTGGAGCTATCAGTCTTAATGACTTTCTATTGATTGCCCCAAAAACGATTGATTATGAGGGACAGCCAGTAGTATTTAATGATGTTACTGGTACTCTGCAAGACTTTATAGATCATAAATCATTACTTTTACCACTAGCACAACAATTAGGCGGCTATACCTTAGAAGATGGTAGTCATTTTCAAATTACATTTAATCCGAAAGATGACTCTGTTTCCTCCATCCAAATGGATGCTAACAACGCTGTCAAAGCCGGAATTAGTATCACAGATAGTCTACAGGCTTCTACATTAGAGGTAGTGGATAAAGGAGCCAATATTGTGGCTCAAGCAGATGCTTTAATTGGCTTAGGATCACAATTGAAAATTTTACGAGATATTGACAGCTTTTCGTATTGGGACACAAGCTCAGGTGACTTTGTTACCTCACCCATTGCTTGTGATAGCGCTATCAGTGTTACCGAATTTTTAACACTGGCTCCAAAAACTGTTGATATTAATGGTAAACCAGCAATATTTAACAATGTAACCGGTAATTTTGAAGATATTATTAATAATAGCGCATCATTAATCAAACTCGGTCAACAATTGGGTGGATACACTTTAACTGATGGTACCCACTTTGGAATTACTTTTACCAATGACAGTTACGCTCTGACAATGGATGCCGCGCAAGCTGCAAAATTAACGGGACTAATTCCTAAAGGGTTAACTTTACCTATTCAAGTCATCGATACAGAAGCTAATATTAATACGTATAGTAATGAGCTAATGAATCTTGGAGTACAACTGGTTGCAATACAGGCAACCGATATTTTAGGAATAACCGATCTTCTGTACCTGACTGCCAATGGCATTCAAGGCCCCGTCAGTACAGTAAAATTTGGTAATATATTTAGCGGAAACATTACTGACAGCGCTGCACATATTCAATCGAGTCTAGATACACTTGAAAGCAATATAGAACACATAAATAGCATTCATTTTAATGATATACAAATCCCGACTCTCACCCTAACCAGTACCCAGTGGATAAAAGATAAAGACGTACTCAGTAAATTGACGACGCCTTACAAACTATCACTGACTCACGTTAAAGCGGATGTTTTAGAATCGGTGCTAAACGATGTCCATGTGTCTTTACCGATTAACGTTACTGATGGTGCACTTAAAATTTTTAATATTCTGGATCTATTACAGTCACATCTTGATAAAATAAACACTATCACATTATCTAACAATAATGTTAATCCTGTGCTTTTTTTAAGTGCAAATCAGTATCATTCAGACCAAGCAACTTTAGAAAAAATTAATGCTGATAACAATCAATATACACTACATCTGAGAGATGAAAATTGGTCACAATTACTAACTGATTTAAATGATTTGCATGTGACACAAGTTAGTTTGGCAGATTCAGTTAGCGAAATTTCTGCCAATTTAGATAGTTTAGCAACAATTCAAGAAAAATTAGGTACGATATCTTTTACAGATACACAGGGAGCAATTTTAAAATTATCTGCTGAACAGTATTGGGCAGATAAATCAGTACTTAGCAAAATCACTTCCCCTTATCAGCTATCTTTGTCTGGAGAGACAGTAACACGTGCACTAAAAGATACTGGAAATGATCATATTTCCGATCTTACTATAGCCGACTCAGCCTATAAAGTAATGAAGCATTTTAGTGAACTGTTGCCAATCAAACATTTAACAGATATTACTCTAACTGACAAAAACACACCAACACTTACCCTAAATTCAATAGACGCCAACGACGGCTCAATGTTACTTAATTCAATTGATTCTACTTACAATCTGTCTATTAAAGACACCGTCAGTAATTTGAATACTCTAAACTTAACGCATCTAACCTCAATGAGTTCTATTGAAATTATGCCAACCCAATTCGACGCTAATTTACACGTTGACAGTTTTGTGAATGCAATTAATTTGTCATTTATAAATCTGTATGGAGATACAATCAATAAAAAAGCGTATGGTCAAAGTGGCACTGAGATAGATATACTCACATCGAAAGGTACTTTAATTGAGCAAATGATTTTTTCTCACGATACCGAATCACAATTACATATTCTAGGTGTTTCGACTTCAATTATACATTCCATCTAGTTTATTTTTTATGCTTGCTCAGTGACCGTGACTTCCGACATGGGTACTTTGAATCGGTCAACTGTTTGATTTAAAAAGGTAACAGATCGGTCTAGCAGAGTACACCATTCGCTTTTTTGGACGTACTGATCAGGTATTCTATATATCTTTGCTTTGTTATCACGCCGCTAACCTGCATTACTTTTCTCATGGCGGCTAAAGTCCTAATTATAATTAACGACCATTTGTTATACAATGTCCGGTTTGTTACACCCTTTAATACCTTGTTGTTATGACCATACTGAAAAAATTGCTACGCTCTGATATTCGTTATCAATGTGAAGATAATTATTACCAGCGAGGCAAAATTTATTTCGATGAAGGCAGGGTCGTTGAGCTGACCATCAAAAGTGAAGGCGTACTTTTTGTGCAACTGAACAGCACAGTTAAAGGTAATGCAAGTAATCCCTATAAACAAAATATCCGAATAGTCTGGCGTCCCGATTACAGTGCTGCAGTTATAGATGGTGATTGTTCTTGCCCTATTGGTTATAACTGTAAACATGTTGCTGCCGCCTGTTTCATGTATCAAGCCAGTACCGAAAAAACGACTACGACAACAAAAACAAATGCAAATCATTGTTTCGACTGGTTAAACAGCCTAAACGAAATTCAACAATCAGCTGTACCGGATTTTCATCAGGAATTTCTAGCATACTTACTCAAACCGGGAAAAAATAATTATGAAATAACAGTTGATTTCTTAATTACCAAACAAAAAAAAACAGGTGGATTGAGCAAAGGACGAAAAACGACGTTAAGCAATTTACGTTACAGCTATGCTTTCCTTAGCTATACTCAAGCTGAGGATGAAGAAATTACTAAACTCCTTTCAGCACTCCCCTCTCAAGCCGGTTTACCTTTAATAAACGGAACAATTGGTTATCTGGCATTAACAAAATTACTTAAAACGCAACGTCTATATTGGTTAGACGGCAACAATGCCCCCTTAACAGCGGGTATTAAGCAAGAGTTACCTTTTCATTGGCAATACAGTGACAAAGCTTATCAACTCAGCTTAAAACTTCCCGAAACAACTTTTATAATACTTAGTGAACCCCCACAATATCTGGACACAGTAACGGGTTGCATTGGTAAATTTAAAACAGATACTCTCACAAGCACTCAATTAAAAAAAATACTCAGCATACCCAAAATACCAGAAGAATTCGCGGATGAATTTAGCCGACGATTAATGATTGAACACCCCGATTTACCGCTACCTACGCCTAAACCCGTCATAATAACTGAATTAAATGATTTACTAGCAACGCCAGTACTTCGCTTGTTCGGTCAGCAAATCGGAAATCATTATAATCATTTAATAGCGGTCGCCTTTCGCTATGGAGAGCAAATATTAAACGCAAACAATCCAGAACAGTACAGTACTGTTTACAGCGAAAACCAGTTTTTACGGATTCAACGTAACCTTGAAATAGAACAAAAGACTTTACACTATCTAACTGAAATTGGCTTAACACAGCTGCCATTAACAAATATTACGGATAACCAATACCTATTAAATTTTGCATCTACTTCAATGATTGAAGCAGCTAATCATTGGCATAATTTTTTAAATAGCTGTTTGCCTGAACTTAAAAATCAGGGTTGGATAATTGAAATTGAAAGTAGTTTTCAACTAGATTTTCAAAATGTGCAAAATTTTGAAGCAGAAATTAGTGAAGGCGAAAATAACTGGTTCGAAATGCGTTTTAACTTGGACATTAATGGTCAATCCTATGCCTTGTTACCGCTAATCATGCCGGTATTTGAACATTACGATATTGATAATCTACCCAGTTTGCTCAGTATCCCTTTAGGCGACCATAAATATCTTAACTTGCCCAGTGAGCAACTTAAGCCTATTTTCAGCATACTGCTAGAAATGTTCAATAGTAACGCGCAAAATACTGAAGGGCATCTGACTTTATCACGTTTTAATGTCGCGGCTTTAAGCTATCTGGAAGAACAAAATTACGGCTTATTTACTTTAAGGGGTGGTAAAAAATTACGTGAATTAGCCCAAAAGCTTAAAAATTTCCAAGGCATCGAAGCGGTGAACCAACCTGTTAATCTTAACGCTGAACTTCGACAATACCAACAACAAGGACTTAACTGGTTGCAATTTCTTAGAGAATATCAATTTGGAGGCATTCTCGCTGATGATATGGGATTAGGAAAAACGATTCAAACCCTCAGTCATTTGCTAGTTGAAAAACAAAGTGGACGTATGTTACACCCTAGTCTCATTATTGCACCGACCAGCTTAATGAGTAATTGGCGCAGAGAAACCGAACGATTTACGCCAGACTTAAAAATCCTAACCTTACAAGGAACAGAGCGTAAACAACAGTTTGACAAAATTAATGACTATGACTTAATTCTTACCACCTATCCCTTATTATCTAGGGATGAAGAAGTATTACTCAATTATCAATATCATTACCTTATTCTGGATGAAGCTCAAACCGTAAAAAACCCGCTTAGTAAAGCCGCACAAATGGTAAGACAAATAAAAACCCAACACCGTCTTTGCTTGACCGGCACACCGATGGAAAATCATTTAGGTGAATTATGGGCGCAATTTGATTTTTTAATGCCAGGATTTTTAGGTGATAGTGCTTTATTTAAGCGCATTTATAGAACGCCTATAGAAAATCAGGGTGATGAAAAACAACGTCAGAATTTAGCAAAAAGAGTTGCGCCTTTTATGCTCCGCCGCACCAAACAAGATGTGGTCACAGAATTACCTGCAAAAACGGAAATTATCCGTTCTGTGCCCTTACTGCCTAAACAAGCAGCTCTCTATGAAAGTATTCGTTTAACAATGGAGAAAAAAGTTCGCGAAGCGATTGCCCAAAAAGGACTCGCACGCAGTCATATCACCATACTGGATGCCCTCCTAAAACTTCGACAAACCTGCTGTGATCCTCGCACACTACCTTTAGTAGAAGCTCGCAAAATTAACTCTTCCGCCAAACTTGATTTGTTAATGGAAATATTACCGGAACAATTAGAGGAAGGAAGAAGAATACTAGTGTTTTCCCAATTTACGCGCATGATCGCGTTAATTGAAAATGAATTAACGATTCGAAATATCGCTTACAGTAAATTAACAGGACAAACTAAAAAACGAGATGCAGCTATCGACCAATTTAAAAGTGGTGAAGTCAATGTCTTTTTAATCAGCTTAAAAGCAGGCGGCGTCGGTTTAAACTTGACTGAAGCCGATACAGTCATCATATATGATCCTTGGTGGAATCCTGCCGCTGAAAGTCAAGCGGCAGATCGTGCCCATCGTATCGGTCAGGATAAACCTGTATTTGTGTATAAACTGATTACCGAAAATACGGTAGAAGAAAAAATTATTGCCATGCAAGATCGAAAACGCGCTCTAGCAACCGGAATCTATCAAGAAGATAGCACTGAAGGTTCTTTAAAATTAACCTCTGATGATTTAACTGCTTTGTTTGAGCCCTTGTCTTAAATTAGACTCAATAGTATCTACTACTCTGTTACATAATCACCTAATATACTTAAGAAGAAAGCGTTAGACCTAACCTTTAATGACTTTCTTAATTATTAGGATTATGCAACAGAATAAAAATATTAAAATAAGTTATCTCAATGAAACCAATGAGCATTACGTATGCGTACGGCGACCTGATCACCTTTATTGATTTGCAACTGTTTAAACTGATCATTCGGCATTTCGGCAAAAATGGTGGTTAATGCATTATCTGCTTCTTGCTTAACGAGTTCAATTCTTATCAAAGCACCTAAGTGTTGCCAATCTTTTAAAACAGCCTGAGCAGAATCTTGATTTATACTTCGACTCAGCTCTATATCATGAGGTCTGACATGGGCTACTTTACCTACTTGATTAGGTATTGGTAAGCCTGAATTTTTCAACCAGAACGTTTCTTCCTGTTCCAAATTAAACACGTTAGTTTGACCAATAAAACGGGATACAAATTCATTGGCTGGATGGTCATAAATATCACTCGGTGACCCTTGCTGCTCTATATTGCCCTGATTAAGCACCACAATCTGACTAGCCACTTCCATCGCTTCTTCTTGATCGTGCGTTACAAAAATACTGGTAACATGCAAATCATGATGAAGATTTCTGAGCCATTGCCGTAAATCCTTACGTACGCTTGCATCTAAAGCACCAAATGGTTCATCCAGTAATAAAACCGTTGGTTCCACAGCCAAAGCACGTGCCAACGCAATACGCTGACGCTGCCCACCTGAAAGCTGATCAGGAAAACGATCATTTAACCAGTCTAATTGAACTAAATCCAATAAAGCATGCACTTTTTTGGCAATAGTCGCTTCATCAGGACGTTCTTTTTTAGGCTTAACGCGCAAGCCAAAAGCCACGTTATCAAATACGGTCATGTGTCGAAACAGCGCATAATGCTGGAACACAAAGCCAATACCACGATGACTAACATGTTGTTCGGTTTTGTCTTCGCCACTCAATAAAATGCGTCCGCTATCGGCCTGTTCCAAACCAGCAATAATGCGTAATAACGTGGTTTTACCACAACCAGAAGGGCCTAATAAAGCCACTAACTCACCTTCGGGAATTTCCAGATTAACATTATTAAGTGCAGCAAAGCCGCCAAAATTTTTACTAATATTGGATAATAAAATACTCATAATAGGCTCTCAAAATAATCCAGAGGTAACAATAAAGTTAAGCATTGCTCTGCTTCCATTCCAATATTGACTTTAATATTAAAGTAACAATCGCTAGTCCTGCCAATATTGACGCACTGGCAAAAGCACCGACAAAATCATATTCGTTATAACTGACTTCAACATGTAAAGGCAAGGTATTGGTTAAGCCTCTAATATGACCGGAAACGACAGAGACAGCACCAAATTCCCCCATTGCACGGGCATTACAAAGTAACACACCATAAAGTAGTGCCCATTTAATATTGGGTAAAGTAATTAGAAAAAACATTTTTAATCCACTAGCCCCTAACGACAAAGCCGCTTCTTCTTCTTCGCTACCCATCTCTTGCATTAGCGGAATTAACTCACGTGCGACAAATGGAAAAGTAACAAACAAAGTCGCCAAAACTATGCCCGGAACTGCAAAGATAATCTTGATATCATGTGCGGATAGCCAACTACCTAACCAACCCTGACTGCCAAATAACAACACAAATATTAATCCGGAAATTACCGGTGATACCGAAAACGGCAAATCAATCAGAGTTGTTAAAAAACTTTTACCGGGAAATTCAAAGCGGGTAATTGCCCAAGCAGCAGCTATACCAAATATAGTATTTAACGGCACTGTCAAAAATGCTGTTAATAATGTCAACCGCAAAGCTGATAACGTATCTGGGTTACTCAGCGCATTAAAATAAGCAGTCCATCCTTTTGCAAATGCTTCTATTAGGACAATAGCTAACGGCAAAAACAAAAATAAGCCAATAAATGCCATGGCAATGGTAATTAAACCGTATCTAATCCAAACCGGATCAGTAAGGGCTTGTTGCTGGCGCTTGCCAATAACTTGATGAGTTGTATTCATTTTGATGATCCAATTGTTAAGGATAACTTCAAGGAGTCCGTCTGCTTCTTTACAATTGCCCTGAACGTTTTCGTATCCACATTTGCAGCAAGTTAATAATCAATAACAGTAAAAAAGAGATGATTAACATGGTTAATGCAATAGCCGTCGCCCCAGGAATATCGTATTGTTCAAGACGGGTAATAATCATCAGCGGCACAATTTCAGATACATAAGGCAGATTGCCAGCAATAAAAATGACTGAACCATATTCACCCACCCCTCTGGCAAAAGCCAAAGCAAAACCAGTAAATAACGCAGGAAAAATATTCGGGAAAATAATTTTAGTGAATACCTGAAAACGAGTCGCCCCCAAGCTTGATGCTGCTTCTTCCATACTGGTATCGAATTCTTGTAACACTGGCTCAACAGTTCTCACTACAAAAGGGATACTGATAAAGATTAGTGCGACGACAATTCCCAACGGTTTATAAGCAATCTGTATCCCTGTCCATGCCATCAACCATTTACCAATGACCCCATTCGGTTGATAAATAGTTGCTAAGACAATACCGGCTACGGCTGTCGGTAAAGCAAAAGGCAAATCGATTATTGCATCGATAAAACGTTTACCAAAAAACGGATAACGCACTAATACCCAAGCAATGACAAAACCAAAGAAACTGGCAATGGTTGCTGCACCTAATGCAGTGGTAAAGCTCACCCGAAATGCAGCAATCACCCGTGGATGAGTAATAACAGCTAAATATTCTTGCCAACTGAGTTGAAAACTTTTGAAAACCAAGGTGCTCAGTGGAATTAATACCACTAACCCAAGATAAAATAAGGTATAACCTAAAGCCGGACGAAATCCGGGCATGATTTTGCTTTGTCTCATGATGACTTGACCCGTTGTTTGCCTACCTGTCGGTAGCTACCTCTTTAAAAAGATAGCTACCTCAGTTGATTTCTCAGAATCAAAAGACACTGGTGATTAAATTTACTTTAATTAAGGTGCGTATATTTGATCGAAAATACCATTATCATCAAAATGCTCTTTTTGAGCCGCATCCCAACCACCAAAACGATCTTTTACAGTAAATAATTCCAATTTTGCAAAACGAGCCATATCTTGAGGATCTGCATACTTAGCTTCTGTTGGACGATAATAATGTTTTGCTGCTAATTTCTGCCCAACAGGTGAGTATAAATAATTTAAATAAGCTTCGGCTAAATCCTTTGTACCATGTTTACTGACAACGGTATCGACCACAGCGACAGGAGTTTCAGCCAAAATACTACTTGGCGGAACAACGACTTCAACTTCACCTTCACCGATTTCTTTTATGGCTAAATAAGCTTCGTTTTCCCATGCCAACAAGACATCACCAATACCCCGTTGTAAAAATGTGGTGGTCGCACCTCTAGCACCAGAGTCCAAAACGGGAACATTTTTATAAAGTTTTTTGATAAAATCTTTAGCTGCTTCTTTACTACCGTATTTTTTTTCTGCAAATGCCCAAGCAGCCAGATAGTTATAACGAGCCCCGCCTGAAGTTTTAGGGTTGGGAGTCACTACTGACACACCTTCTTTAACTAAATCATCCCAATCTTTAATCCCTTGAGGATTACCTTTACGCACTAGAAAAACAATAGTTGACGTGTAGGGAATACTATTATTCGGCAATCTGCTTTGCCAATCTTTGGGCAATAGTTTAGCTTTCTCAGCAATTTTATCGATATCGTAAGTGATCGCTAGTGTTAACACATCAGCGTCCAAACCATCAATCACTGCCCTCGCCTGCTTTCCTGCACCACCATGTGATTGCTGAATAGCGACCGTTTCACCGGTTTTTTCTTTCCAATACTTAACAAACTCTTGATTAAAATCTTGATAGAGTTCGCGAGTCGGATCATAAGAAACATTTAATAAGGTTCTGTCAGCCCATGCGGTATTTACTAGTAGCAAGCCAACTACCCATAAGGCATGTGTAAATTTGATTGTAAATTTCATGATATTTCCTGTAAAAATTTGCCGTTAAAACACTAACTGAACACGAGTTGCAAAAACTTTTTCATCAGGTCGATTACCGCCACCCGCTGCACCACCAGTAAAATTGGTTTGCTCATAATCAGCCATAAAACGTACACTTTGATTCAAGAACCAATTAGCGCCTACCGTCCATGCACTGGCATGGTTAATTGATTTATTAGCATCTACAAAGGTAAAAGTGCTTTTATCTATCGATAATTCGCTCCATCGTGCGGCTATTTGCAATGCTCCCCATTGACCTTTGGAAGGATCAAAGGGCGATCTAGGTCTTACGCTTTGGAAAGTATTATTTTCACCGGTCACTACGTAAGAGGCTTGAATCTGCCATGCATCGTTATTCTGAGTGATGTGTTTAGTGGTAGCGCCTATCCCGTTGATTTGTTGAGATGAAACTACGTATTCACCTAACAAACCATAAGGTCCGTAATACCAATAGGCTTGTGGATAGATACGATAATGATCTCCATTTGCGGCAAGACTGTTTGTCGTTTTATTAAGTTTGGTGTAATCAACGATGGTATTTTGTCCCAAAGCACTTTTGATATTGTTGAGTACGCCAACATCGTTCTGAACATTTTCATAACTACCAGCAATACCAATACCTAAACCATCGAGTTCTTCTATGCCCGCATTCTGGAATGGATGCATCCACAAACGCCCAGCTACTTCTTTATTGTCGCCGGCTGCTTTATAGTTATCTGTCAGACCACTGTTATCGCCGTTGCCATTAAAAACACCGACTTCATAAGTAGCGAAATTTTTAAAATCAATCGGTCCCGCATATTCAGTTTTTTGTCCAGGTGCACCAAAACTACCGTGCAGTTTAATTCCATTATCACGGTTACTAGCCAGATAAGTCGGGTAAGCGCGCTCTAAGAAAGTACCTTCATAATCGCCTTGTAAACGTTCTAAACTCAACGGCGTTTTTTGTCTACCCACGTTTAAAGCAGCATTATTGAAATAATGTAAATCTACATAAGCATCTGCTAACGCATTAGTTGCGTTATTGCCGAAATCAGCCATTAACTTATAATCGTTATATTTCCATACGCGACCTTCAGCCCAAATACGCGCCTGTCTAAGATCAAAACGATTAGCTAAAGCATTGGCATTGTCATCAGCAAAAAAGCGTTCATCTGCTTGAATAGATGCTCTTATCCTAACCGAATTGTCACCATCAGCAGAGCTTATGCCCAAACCTTTGCTACCAATTTCAATTTTTGGCGCTGTTTTGGCTGCTTCTAAAGCGGTTTCTTTATTAACTTCATTTTGTCTTTGTAAAATTTTGACTTTCTGATCTAAAGCTTGTATAGCGGGATCAACTTTGGTGGGGATATTAGGTGCGGGTAATGGAGCAGTCACATTCAATCTTTCTTCTAACAATCGTAGTCGACGCTCTAATAATTCGATTTTGCGATCTTTTTCATCAGCTATCACAACATCCATGTGACTAACAGCTAATATGCTATTAATTGCTAACGCCAAGCCAAGTAATTTTTGATTTTTCATAAGTTCACCTTATTTTTGTCCGGTTGTCCGGTTATTTTAAATCCGGTCGTCCGGTTAATTTTGATAGTACGTTTTAAAAAAATAATTTTTCATGAGTTCCTCGGTAGTCCGCTGGAATAGGCTTAAGTAAGGTAGATGATGCTTACAATAGGTCGGGACGCATTTTTTCCTTGCGTTCGATTTGCACAACTTTACTGTCATGAATGACTATTTCAATCGAACCATAGCGAATGCTTTCCAACATTTGTATGATTTGACGGGCAATTTCAGCATTACGCTGTTTTTTATGTTGATTGCTGTCATTTCCAGTTGCCATATTGCTAATCTTGTCGTGTTTGATCAGTTTATTATTAGCTGAAATCGAATAATCGTTTCGCTTAAAAACAGGATAAGCAAATCATTAACAATAGGAAAACAACATTATTCGATATCTTTATCTAATTTAAAGATAAACAAAATAATAAGAAGAAAAGAGAAGAGTTAAAACAATAAGCTAATGGTTATATTTTTTTATAATCAGTTAGTTAAAAACATTTCAACAAGTTTAATCCAATAGGCTGCCCCGACCGATAGGATTTGATCATTAAAATCATAGTGAGGATTGTGTAACAAACAACCATGGTCGGCAGAACCATTACCAATCCATGCGTAACAGCCTTTTTTTTGCTGTAACATAAAAGCAAAGTCTTCAGAACCCATACTAGGAACAGGTTGTCTATTGATTGCAGATTCACCCACAACAGCAATAGCAGCGGCTAATGACATTGTAGTTTCATCAGGGGTATTAAATGTAACGGGATAACCTGGATTTTCCGGATTAAATGCAAGTTCGAAGGAAACACTAAAGCCCGCACAAATAGCCTGTACCAGTTGCTTGATTTTTTCAGTAATTTGGCTTTGGACTTCCACACTAAAACATCGAAAAGTGCCTCTTAGTAACACAGACTCAGGTAACGCATTCCAAGTATTTCCTGCATGTATTTGGGTAATACTGACCACTGCAGACTCAGCCGGATTAATCGATCGACTGACAATAGTTTGTAAGGCTGTAATCAACTGAGCGGCAACAATAATGGCATCGTTGCCTAAATGCGGCATCGCTGCATGCGTTGCCTCACCTTTAATGACGATCTCGAAACAGTCGAAAGAAGCCATCATGACACCTGATTTTACCGCAAAATGTCCGGCTGGAATTCCAGGAAAATTATGTAACCCAAAAATAGCATCGACTGGAAACTGGGTAAATAAACCATCATCCAGCATTTGTTTAACACCCG
>Ga0214192_1000767_pt1 | contig 19128 bp, 23 predicted proteins | sample TroBogEpilimnion_44_FD_153030 | JGI IMG/M metagenome (GOLD analysis project Ga0214192, IMG submission 153030) | Freshwater microbial communities from Trout Bog Lake, WI - 29JUL2008 epilimnion | ecosystem: Environmental > Aquatic > Freshwater > Lake > Epilimnion/Euphotic zone | place: Trout Bog... | reverse complement strand
TGAGATAGATGATTTTCTTTTTGACATAAAAAGTAAGTATGAACTGAATCTTGACTTTGATAATATGGATACGTTGATAGCAGATAGTTTGAAGGTGGCCATAGCAAAATACAAAGATTAATGAAACAGGAAATACAGTTTGGTTCGGCCAAGATTGCTTTTACTATTCAACGATCTGTGAGAAAGTCGTTGACCATTCATGTGCATCCTGATAATGAGATATTAGTGATGGCGCCGATGGATACTGAAAATTCCATTATCATTGAGAAGGTAAGGGCTAAAGCTCCGTGGATATTGAAACAGATAGCTTTTTTTAATAGCTATAAGCCTGCAACTAAAGAAAGACAATTTGTAAATGGCGAAACCCATTTGTACCTTGGGAGACAGTACCGACTTAAGGTAGTACCTGATATTGTAAATTGTATAAAGGCATACAGAGGTCAGCTTTTTATACACGCTACCGACACGAGTAAAGCTGCTTTAGAAAAACAATTGCATGAGTGGTATAAGGAAAAAGCATCTTTAGTATTTGATGAATTGATTGGGGAGATACTTCCAAAGTTTAAGAAGTACAAAATAAATAAGCCTATTTTATATACCCGTTTTATGACTAAAAGATGGGGAAGCTGCACACCAAGTGGAAAAATTATTCTAAATTCTATGTTGGTAAAAGCATCTAAGGGTAGTATAGAATATGTGATAACCCATGAGCTTTGTCATTTGGTACATTACAATCATACAAAAGAATTTCATGCGTTGCAACATAAAATGTTGCCTGATTGGGAGAAGTGGAAAGAAAGGCTGGAAAGGTTGCTTGCATAGGAGCGATGTATTTGTATTGCGTTAGTTGCAGCAGGGAATATCCTTTGTTTTTTCTGCGCACCCCCATCCCCTAAAGGGGCGTAATACAGCGCAGAAAAAAGAAAGATAGGAAGAGCAGCAACGGCCGCAGGCAACGCCCAAAATCAAGTAAAAATTAAAAAAGAAAAAGGAAAAAGAAAACATAATACAAGGCAACGAGGCAAGAGGCAAGGAGGCAAGAGTAATACAAATACATTTAAACTTCTCCAATCCCTCATCTGTGAATTATGCAACAATTAGTCATCATGGTGTAACAATTGGTCAGTACTCCTAAGTCAACTTTGCGGAAATTAAAAATTACGGTGATAGATGCCTGTTTTAAAGAAGGTGCTGCTGTAATGATTATCTTTTAAAAAGTACTTTATGAAACAGTTTGGATGGTTACTTTCTTTAAGCCTTACACTACTATTAGTATCTCCTGAAACATTTTCGCAGGTATCGGTAGGGGTAACTATATCGGCAGGCTTTGCACCACCGGAATTGCCGGTGTACGAACAACCTCCTTGTCCGGTAGATGGCTATTTATGGACACCGGGCTACTGGGCATTCTCTGATGGCGATTATTACTGGGTACCGGGCGTATGGGTAGATCCGCCGGTGGTGGGCTACTTATGGACGCCAAGTTACTGGCTATTTGTAGATGGTAACTACCACTGGAACCGTGGCTACTGGGGACGACATGTGGGCTTCTACGGCGGCATAAACTATGGCTTTGGCTACTGGGGCACCGGCTTCTGTGGCGGTAGATGGGAAGGCCGACACTTTAGATACAACAGGGCGGCTGCCAACATAGGCAACCACTTTATGCATCACTCCTACGAAGACCGCACGGTACTGCGCGAAAACAATCGCAGAACGAGCTATAACGGTGGCGCTGGCGGCGTAGAACGTCATGCTGATAAACACGAACAGCAAGCGTTTATGGAACAGCATCATGCATCTACCAGCGATCAAAGAAACCACATGAAAGCGGCGCGTAGTGACCGTGGACAATTTGTAAAAGAGAATCATGGGGTGCCTGCACATGCTGCAGTGAAAACCACGAAGGACTATAGGGGAAATATGCCTCCGAAAACTACTGGTCCGGGTAGACCGAAGCCTGTACAAATGAATAATCTGGTAAGGCCGCAGCGAGAAACAGGCAATAGGCAAGGAGGCAAGAGGCAAGAGTCTGTACCTCCGAGACAACAGCCTGCACCGCAACATTCGCCAGTACCTGCACCACAACAGCATCAGCCTGTGAGACCACAACAAACACCTCAGAATCATCCGGCGCCTGCACCTCCAAGACTGCAGCCAGAAAGAGGCAATAGGCAAAGAGGCAATAGGCAAGAGTAATACAAAATACAAGGAGATAGGAGACAGGAGGTAGGAGTCAGGAGAACAGCCAGGGAATACAAGGCAAAGAGGCAAAGAGGCAAGAGGCAATAGGCAAGGAGGAATACAGAATATAAGGCAATACAGCTGAACGCAGAACGCTTAACGCTTAACTCAAATACAGAACAGCCAATTCATAATTAATAATTCATAATTAATACAAATACAGTAGAGAGGGGGAGATGCTATTGAGGAATTGATTTTCTTCTTTCCTTTTTCTTCTTTTTACTTTTTGTTTGTTACTTTTTACTTTAACACATGTCCGACAAGATTACACTTCCTTTCTATGCTAAGTTTGCGCTGATATCTATTGGTGCTTTTGCTTTTGTTTCGGCTATGTATCTTGGTCAGCAAATAATTCTTCCTTTACTCTATGCTACTATTATTGCCATCCTGCTAAACCCAGTGGTGGGCTTTCTTACCTACCTTAAAATAAACCGGGTAGTAGCCATTTCGCTCACCGTTGTTTTTGCCATTGTGGTGACGGTTTTATTCCTCTATTTTATGTCGTCGAGGCTGAGTATGTTTCAGGCTACTTACCCCCGATTGAAAGTGAAATTTCTGGCTATGATGCTGCAGATTATTCATTGGGTATCCATCAACTTTAATGTAAATGCTTCGCAGATAAAAGAATGGATCAGCGATAAACAAAATGATATACTGCTTGGTCTGGAAGGATCGATAGGTGCTACACTGTCTACCATCAACAGCGTATTGATAGTAGTGTTTTTATTGCCCGTCTATCTGTTCATGATCCTGTTTTATAAAGAGCTGCTATTAGTGTTTATCCGCAAGCTATTTGGGGTAGAACATCACGAGGCAGTGTTTGCTATCCTGTTCAGCTCGAAGAAGATTATACAAAGCTACCTGGTAGGTCTTTTATTAGAAGCCGCCATTGTTGCAACCCTTAATTCTATTGGTCTTTTGATACTGGGTATAGACTATGCCATCATACTGGGTATAACGAGTGCGGTGCTGAATGTGATACCGTATATAGGTGGTGTAATAGCCATTCTGATACCGATGACCATTGCGTTTGTAACCAAAGATTCTTACTCCTCGGCCATTGGGGTGCTGGGCGTATACCTGTTTATACAGTTTGTAGATAACCACTATATTATTCCCAATATTGTAGCATCGAAAGTGAAGATAAATGCACTGGTGAGCATAGTAGTAGTGCTGGTAGGACATATGGTATGGGGACTGCCGGGTATGTTTTTATCGATCCCTTTAACGGCGATAGTAAAAGTAATATTTGATCATATAGAGCCGCTGAAACCATGGGGTTATCTGCTGGGCAATATTGTGCCTACCGTAAAACAACGGGTAGCATTCACTAAGAAAGGATTAGCCTCCATTATACATCATGAACAACCATAACCGGGTACTGCGGGTAAAGGAATATGCCGCCAGACAATCCCTGAAAATTGGCGATAAAACAATCAGCACCTCACAGGGTGCCTACAGTTTTTTATCGGGCATTGGCAATGTATGGTTGTTTATGGCAAGGTTGCTGAAAGAGACCTTCTCGCGCGATTTTGAGTTCAGAGAATTTACCCGTCAATGCTTTTTGATAGGCAACAGATCGTTCCCTTTAATATCGGTAACGGGCGCCATAATGGGCCTGGTATTAACGATACAAACGAGACCAACATTAATAAACTTTGGAGCAGTAACGATGTTGCCAGGCATGGTAGCCGTATCGCTGATAAGAGAGATGGGGCCGGTAATAACCGCGCTGATATGTGCGGGCAAAACAGGATCGGGGATGGGGGCAGAACTGGGATCGATGAAGGTAACGGAACAGATAGATGCGATGGAAGTCTCCTCGACCAATCCGATGCGATTCTTAGTGGTAACAAGAGTGCTTGCAGCCACCCTGATGATACCCTTATTAGTGATATACGCAGATGCCATGGGGATAGTAGGCAGCTGGATAGGCGCCAACCTGAAAGGCGATGTAAGCTTTGTGCTATTCTTTAATCAGGCCTTTAAACATATTGACTTCATGGACTTTCTGCCTGCCTTTATAAAATCGTTCTTCTTTGGTGCGGTGATAGGATTGGTGGGATGCTATAAGGGATACAACGCAGGCAGGGGCACGGAAAGCGTGGGTAAAGCGGCCAACTCGGCGGTAGTATTATCCTCGCTGCTGGTGATAATAGTAGACATGATTGCTGTACAGATAACCGATATGCTTGCCAAATGAGTACCGATAAAATTATACCGAATAATGATGCTGTAAATCCGCCTGTTGCCGAGGCCGTAATAAGGATGGAGCATATAGCAAAATCGTTTGGAGAACAGGTAGTACTGAAAGATATTTCGCTGCAATTGTATAAAGGAGAGAACCTGGTAGTACTGGGAAAATCGGGGAGTGGTAAATCGGTTCTGATAAAGTGTATAGTAGGACTATTATACCCCGATAGTGGTACGATTAATGTACTGGGTAAAGATATTGAAACCCTTGATGATACTGCCCTTAGAACCATAAGAGAGCAGGTTGGTTTTCTGTTTCAGAGTGGTGCCCTATACGATTCTATGACGGTAAAAGAAAACCTGCTATTTCCTTTGAAAAGAATAAAGAAAGGTCTGACTAAAGAGGTAATGCATGATAAAATAATGCAGGTGCTGGAGAGCGTAGGACTGGGGGATGCAGGGGATAAAATGCCGTCGCAATTATCGGGCGGTATGCGAAAAAGAATTAGTCTGGCCCGCACCATTGTAGTAGACCCTACCATCATGCTGTACGATGAACCTACCACAGGACTGGATCCTGTAACATCGGACGAAATAAGTGCCCTTATAAATGAGGTACAGCAGCACTACAAAACATCTTCCATCATCATCACCCACGATATAAAATGTGCCCGCTATACTTCCGATAGAATCATTATGATTCAAGACGGAACAGTATATAAGGAGGGCAGTCTGGATGAGTTTGAAAAATCGAACGACCCTTTAATTGTTTCCTTCTTTCATTAAAATACTTTTATCATGAACACACATACACAAGGTTATAAAATAAGACTGGGACTGTTTATAACAGGCGGTCTGGCACTATTTGTACTGGCAATATTTTTTATTGGTAAACAAAAGAACCTGTTTAATCCGGTGTTTAAACTAACGGCTATCTTCTACAATGTAGGCGGATTGCAGGTAGGGAATAATATACGTTTTTCGGGCATTAATGTGGGCACGATAGATATGATAACCATCATCAGCGATTCTACCGTGAGAGTGGATATGCTGATTAAAAAAGAAGTGAAAAAGTTTATTAAATCGGACTGCAGTGTGGCGGTTAGTTCGGAAGGACTGATAGGTGATAAGCTACTGATAATGACGAGGGGAGATAAAGATAATTCGCCTGTAAAGGAAGGTCAGTCGCTGGCCGCCATAGAACCGATAGAGACGGATGCCATCATGGCGAGCCTGAGTGTAACGGCTAACAATGCGGAGATAATTACTAATCAACTTGCGGAAATAATGTATAACGTAAACCATGGCAAGGGTACGATTGGAAGACTGATAAAAGATAGTTCGATAGCGGCCAATCTGAATCAGACAATAGTGAACCTGAAAAAAAGTTCGAAGGGGCTGGATGAGAACATGGAAGCGGCGAAGCATAATATTTTGTTCAGGGGGTTTTTTAGGAAGAAAGCTGCTGCGGAGAAGAAGGAGAAAGAAGGCACAAAGGCAACGAGGCACTAAGGCACAAAGTGAATACAGAATACAGGGAGGAATTCAGGAACAGCCAATTAAGAATTAAAAATTAATAATTAAGAATGAATACAAGGAATAATACAAAATACATTATTATGTTGGGGCATGTGTGAATTATGCAATATTTAGTTGTATGGATGTAATAATGTTTCTCTAGTTGCTGGTGAACTTTGCGGGGCTGTAAAACACAGCATTAAAACATTTTATATGAAACGAATTACCGTATTGCTATTGACTATTTTATTGTCTTTTTCTTTAGTGCCTTCTTATGCAACTTTAGAAACTACTCCTACTACTGCTACAACCTCTTCTACTGATGCCGCTACTGCTAATAGTGCAGAGAAAGCTGCTTCTCAAGTATTGATATCCCGTCTGGATGAAATAAAAGCTATGGATAAAACCAACATGAGTTCTGCTGATAAAAGGGTGCTTAGAAAAGAAGTTAAATCCATCAGAAAAACCTTGCGATATGAGCATGGTGGCATATACCTTTCTTTAGGTGCTATCATTATCATCGTTCTGTTGCTTATCATTCTTTTATAAGAAAATAGTGTTCTCTCCGGACACTTTCTGTAAACCCAAATGCTGTGGATTATAAAGATTACTATAAGATATTAGGGGTAGATAAAAAAGCTACTGCTGCCGAAATAAAGAAGGCTTACAGAGGGCTGGCAGTGAAGCATCACCCTGATAAGAATCCGGGCAATAAAGAATCGGAAGAAAAGTTTAAGCTGATAAATGAAGCGAATGAAGTAATCAGTGATCCTGAGAAAAGAAAGAAATACGATGAGCTGGGCGAGAACTGGCAACAGTTTGAAAAGGCCGGTAATCAACCAGGCGGAAATCCTTTTGGTGGCGGTGGTCGTCAACAATATTATAACGGTAATGCTGGTGGTGGTTTTGGTGAACAAGAAGGCTTCTCCGATTTCTTTGAACAATTCTTTGGTGGTAGTAGGGGCGGACAACAACAAGGAGCAAGAGGCCCACAAAACTTTAAAGGAGGCAACTATGAAACCGAGATGGAGATAACGCTGGAAGAAGCGTATGCTGGCACGAGCCGAATAATACAACTGGATAATACCAAGCTTAGAATAACTACTAAACCGGGTTCCTATACCGATCAGCAACTGATAATAAAAGGCAAAGGGGCCAAGGGTAGCAGTGAAGAACATAGAGGTGATTTGTATGTAAGGATTATGGTAAAACCAAGTCCGCTATATATCCGAAAAGGCGATGATTTGTATAAGGATGTTTCGGTAGATTTATATACTGCCTTACTGGGTGGTGAGGTGTTGGTGGATACCCTATCTGGTCAGGTGAAAATAAAGGTTACAGAAGGTACTCAGAACAATAAAACCATCCGTATTAAGGGTAAGGGAATGCCGGTATATGAAAGTCCAACAACACACGGTGACCTCTACATAAAACTACAAGTTATAATCCCTGATAAACTAACTGAAGAACAAAAGGTATTGTTTAAGAAAATTAAAGAAAGTGTTGGGTAATAAGTGGTAAGTATTAAGTAATAAGTTTTAAGTATTAGATATTATGTAATGCTTTATTATTTCTACTTTATTGTAAAATAAAAACATGAAAAAGAATCATCTTCATCCATATAGTCTGGTAGCCTACAGCATGCCTAATAACGAGTTTGCTGAAGCCTACATTCATTCTACCCTGAAATATTCCTTGAGACATTTATCTTTTATAGAAGAACTATCGAGGGAAGATCTGCTGGAAGCACTGGATAAATCGTTGATGATCTGTTGTCTTACAGGGGTAAGAACCGCTGATCATTTTAAACAGATATATGTATTTGATGCGGAAACTAATCTCCTGCAAAGCGACTGGCTGATGAGCAAGAAAGGACTGAATCTAATGATTATACAAATGCCTGGATTGAATAGTAATAAGGCGAAGTGGATTTGGAAGCTGGTGGAAGGGGTTTAAGGTTCCAGTAGTTCAAGAGGTTTATGTAGTTCAAGGTTGAATACATTTTTTCGTGAGTAGTGAAAATACATCGTGAGTCGTGAGAATACATTGAACCACAGAGGCACGGCGGCAGGGAGTTACACAGCGTTTTATTAATACAAAATACAGAGGTCAGGGAGAACAGCTAAAGCTGTTTGGAAGGGGTTTAAGACGTTTAAGGTTTAAATCGTTTAAGGTTCAATACAAATACAATTGGCTTGAGTCGTGAGGTATACAGTGGTTGGTAAAGATAAATGCTGGAATATGTGAATGATGCAAGTAATAACGAACATGTTGTAACAATAAGCCTTTAAAAGGATTCCACCTTTGCAACATCAAAAAATAACAACTAAAAAATATACTATGAAAAACAATGAAGACTTACAAAGAGATGTACAAGATGCTATTAAATACGAACCTTTATTACACGCTGCTGAAATAGGTGTAACAGTAGAAGATGGGGTAGTGACACTCTCTGGAACAGTTGATAGTTATGCTAAGAAAGCAGAGGCTGAATATGCTGCTAAAAACGTATCTGGTGTAAAAGCTGTTGTAGAAAAAATAGAGATTCATTTAGGTACTGTTGGTAAGAGACAGGATGCAGATATTGCTAAAGAGATTGTAAGCATCTACAAATGGAACTGGTATATTCCTAATGAAACTATAAAGGTAAAAGTAGAAGATGGCTGGGTAACACTGGAAGGTGACCTGGATTGGAATTATCAACGTGATGCCGCTACAGAATCTGTTTCTCAACTGACTGGAGTAAGAGGAATTACTAATCAATTGAATATAAAATCTGCTAAAACAGATGCCATTGAAAAAATAGAAATTGAAAAGGCTATCAATAGAAACTGGTCGTTGCATGATAACGATATTAAAGTTGCCGTTACCGGTAATCGTGTAAGACTGGATGGTTTGGTTAGATCCTTATTTCAAAAAGACCTCGCAGGTAAGATAGCTTATAATGCTCCAGGTGTAACCGGATTGGATAATGAGCTGGTGATTGGTGGGTATGATGATTAGCGTTGCAAGCAAAAAGTAGTAAGTTTTAGGTAATAAGTAGTAAGTAAGTTTCTAATTGACCTAAGCAGATTGAGGAGCACAATTATTAAAGTAATAGAGAAATTAAATAACAATTATAATAATCAATAAAATAAAAAGTATGAAACCAAATATTGGTATTGGAGATAAAGAATTACAGTGTAGCATTTCTGTGCTGACAACCATATTAGCAGATGAAATGATGCTATATGTAAAGACCCGAAAGTTTCACTGGAATGTAGGTGGGAAGAGCTTTATGGAAGTGCATAAACTTTTTCAGGGTCAATATTCCGAGTTGGAAGAAGTGATAGACCTGATTGCTGAACGCATTAGTAAACTAGGCGGTAAAACAATAGGGACTATGAAAGAGTTTCTGGAAAATACCAGACTTAAAGAAGCTGCAGAAGAGTATCCTTCTCAAAAGGATATGATGAAAGAATTGTTGCAGGATCATGAAACTGTGATTGTTGAAATTAGAAAAGATATAGTAAAGTGTGGAGGCAAAAATGAAGATGCTGGTACTATAGATTTTCTTACTGGTTTGATGCAACAACATGAAACGATTGCTTGGGTACTTAGAAGGTACCTCAACTAAATTGATTTATTAATTACGATAAATAAAAACAAACAAAATGAAACGAACGATTTTAGTATTATCAGCCATTGTGCTGACGTTAGCAGCCATTACAAGTTGTAACAGCCCTGCAGAAAAAGTAGATAAAGCGCAAGACAACGTATCGGAAGCCAACAAAGATTTAGTAAACGCAAATAGTGATTATATGAAAGACATAGAAACGTACAGAAAAGAGACAGCTGAAAAAATTGCTGCAAATGAAAAGAGTATAGCAGAGTTTAATGCAAGAGTAGCTAAAGATAAAAAAGAGGCTACTTCGGAGTACAAGAAAAAGATTGCAGATCTTGATAAGAAAAACTCTGATATGAAAAAGAAAATGGACGATTATAAAGCAGAAGGAAAAGACAAATGGGAAACTTTTAGAACAGAGTTCTCTCATGATATGGATGAGCTTGGTCGTGCTTTTAAAGACCTTACTGTAAAGAACGTAAAGTAATAGGTCTGGTTTTAGGTAGGGCCTTATAAATCAATCAATGGCCTGTTTAAATAAATTTCCATTAAGAAGTGAGAGTGTATATAAAAAACCGGCGGATGGGGATCTGCCGGTTACACTCTGGTATTATTATTTAAGACGAATACCCCTATCATTTAATTAAAAACATTTACCATGAAAATATTTATTCTATTTATTACAATCTCTTTATTTACAACTCAATATTGTGTTGCGCAAACTTCGAAGTCGAGTGACACGAGAAGTAATTTACAGTTTGGCCTTAAGGCCGGTATTAATAGCTCCAATGTGTACGACGCTCAAGGAGATCAGTTTGTTGCGAATTCTAAAATTGGTTTTGCTGCAGGTGCTTTTGCCATTATTCCATTTGGTAGCTTACTGGGTTTTCAGCCCGAGATACTATTCTCTCAAAAAGGATTTAAGTCTACCGGATATTTATTAGGGAGCGCTTACGATCTTATCAGAACAACGAGTTATATTGATATTCCATTGTTGTTTGCAGTAAAGCCGACTACATTTATAACCATTTTAGCTGGGCCTCAATATTCTTACCTTTTGAAACAAAGAGATGAGTTTACCAATACTTTAAATAGTTCAGCTCAGGAGCAAGAATTTTCCAATGATAATATTCGTAAGAACATTCTAAGTTTTATAGGTGGTGTTGATTTGAATAGCAATCAATTTGTACTCAGTTTAAGAGCTGCATGGGACTTACAGAATAATAATGGGGATGGAACTTCTACCACTCCTCGCTATAAGAATATCTGGTATCAGGCTACATTCGGTATCAAAATATAAGTCCATAATTAATTCCCTTTATATGTCGTTGATTGATCAAGTAATCTGGATGTTTATTCTGGCAATACCTATAGCCTGTATGGCCTGGACGGTTACCCATGAAGAAATTTTCAGAGAACCAAGAACCTATTGTGTAAACCGTTGTAAAGTTGGTAAGGGTATTGTAGAAAGAAAGTTTTTCTATCTGTTTACCTGTGAGTATTGTTTCAGTCATTACATGACGCTATTCATACTTTGTTTAACTGGATATAAGTTACTGATAGATGACTGGCGTGGGTATATAATAGCAGGTTTTGCTTTGGTGTGGATTGCTAATGTATATATGAGCTTGTTTAGTTTGTTGAGACAAGGGATAGTGATGGAGAAGGCAGAGATAAAAGTATTTGAAAAAGAATGCTCTGATTATTAGCATTATTATAAATATAAATTGTTATGACAAATTACTTCGACTATAGCTATTGGGGAATGAACACCATCTGGTGGTTTTTCTGGGTGCTTTTTATCTTATGGATATTTGCTACACCCTATGATATTCCCGGACAAAGAAAAAGTGTGTCTGCAATGGACATATTAAGGAAAAGATTAGCATCAGGTTCTATTACTAAAGAGGAATTTACAGAGCGTAAAGAACTGCTGGAGAGTTAAACATTTTACAACCTATATAAGTAAAGCCATGAATGAAAAGAATAAGCCTAACGACGAAGTAAATAACCCGCTGAAAAGTGATGTGAATATTAGACTGACTCCAGTGAAAGAGAAGATCTACAGAAGCTTAAAGGATATCAGTAAGATAGATTGGGTAGATATACCTGATACCAATAAAAAAATAATTCCTGGTAATATTATTAGTCCTGTTGAAATAATTGAGGATAATCAGGATGTAGAAAGTATTGATTCTTCAGAAGAATTGAGTCCCGATGAGATAATTGATGAATCTAATTATAAGTCTTATTTGAGTATTGACAGCAGGGATAACTGGGTAGGCGATAAACATTAAAAACATATTGTATGAATAAGGTATTGATAGCGTTGGATTATAATCCGACTTCACAGACTGTAGCTGAAATGGGATATGCATTTGCAAAATCGATGGGAGCTCAAGTGATTTTGTTGCATGTGGTTTCGGAGCCATTATATTATTCTTCGAGAGTATATACTCCCATTATGGGATTTGGAGGCTTTGAAGAAATAGACTATGTACAACCAGATGTAATAGGAGAGATTATTACCCATGCATATCGCTTTCTGAATCTTGTGAAGATTCATCTTGATGATGAAACTATACTTACAGAAGTGATTGAAGGTGATGTAGTAGATGTAATCTTGGATACTGCAAAATATGCTAAAGTGAATGCCATTGTAATGGGTTCTCATAGCAGGAAGTGGCTGGAAGAAATTGTGCTTGGTAGTGTTACTAAAAATGTAATTCATCAAACTACCATTCCGATGTTTATAATTCCTACAAATATTATAAGTGTATAGCCCGTACCTGATTTATTTAGTAAATACTCCTTCCATAATTAGCAGTTAGAAAGTATCATGTTTAAAATGTACTCCTTTGTGAAATGTTACGTACTACATCTTATCTTATTCTGGGGTACAGTCTCCGGTATTCATAAACCTGCTACAAAACACAAAGTAGTTTTAGTAAAGGATAATAGTCTGTATGATACGCTGGGTCTATCGGGTATTGGACTGAGTATGGAAATATTTGATAAAGCAATAGCAGGTAGAAATGTAATGACTCAGCATCAACAGATTGATAACCCCGATATTCTTTCTATTGTTGATTTATCGCAGTCGTCTTCTGCTAAAAGGTTATATATTATAGATCTGTTGAATAAGAAAGTATTATTCAATACCTATGTGGCTCATGGTAGGAATTCCGGCTCAGAATATGCTATGTCATTTTCCAATAAACTAAACTCTTTCAAGACAAGTCTTGGTTTTTATCTTACAAAAGATACCTACAAAGGTGCACACGGATTATCCATGCGACTCAAGGGCATGGAAAAAGGAATTAATGATATTGCTGAGGATAGAGGTATTGTGATGCATGGCGCAAATTACGTAAGTGAATCATTTATAAGTCACAATGGAAGATTAGGTAGAAGTCAGGGTTGCCCTGCTGTTCCGCAGGAATTATGTATTCCAATTATTAATGCAATCAAAGGGGGGACATGCTTTTTTATGTATTCTCCCGATACATACTATTTAAATAAATCAAGTCTTTGCGTATTATAAGTTTTGTTTTTAGTACATCGCTTCATGTTTTTAATTCTGGTTAATGTTTCAATAGATAGTTATGATTCTTATTAGAGTATATATATTATTTTTCATCATAATGATTGTCGGTGCATTTGCCTGCAAGAATAATATGCCGACAAAAATCAAGCAGGATAATTATTATACCAATAAGAATTATTCCGAGCTTAAAATAGATAGTGTAGCAATTGAAATGTTTTTGAAGTCGTCATTATTTACTGATTCTGTTAGTAATGAAGTAAAAGGATTTTATGCAAGAAGAAACTATCAGTTTGCCTGGTTTAATAATGATGGAATGGTGAATGCAGCAACAGTGTTTTATAATCAATTAAAAAACTATGCTGATGATTTTAAAGACACTTCATTCTCAAATGTTGAGTTGGATAGTATATTACAAATAGCCCAGACGGATGGTAAACTTTTTAATACAAATCCTGTAAATGTAAATAGGTTGGAACTGATGCTTACTGCTACGTTCTTTCAATATGCGCATAAGGTATATGGTGGTACTGACTCTTCTTTAAAGGACCTTGACTGGTATATTCCAAGAAAAAAGAAAGACTTTAATATGTTGCTCGATTCTTTGGTGTTAGCCAACAATGGACAAGCAATACAGGAACCAGTAAATATCTTTTATGTCCAGCTAAAGCAAAAGCTAAAACAATATAGACAGATACAGAAGGAAGGAGGATTGCCTACAATATTCTTTAACAAAAAACTACTTAAACAAGGTGATATTGATTCCTGTATTTTAACTATTAAACAAAGTTTATTCTTCACGGGCGACTTGTTGGTTAATAATAAAATCAACTTGTTTGATGATTCATTAATTATTAGTGTTAAGCATTATCAGCGAAGAATGGGGCTGATAGAAACGGGTAGAATTACTCCATTGTTTATTGCTGAAATGAATAAATCAATCGACGTTAGAATTCAACAGATAATGGTGAATATGGAACGCTTAAGATGGATGCCTGTAAAAATGGAATCAGATTATCTGTTTATTAATATACCTGAATATAAGTTACATGTTTACCAGAATGGAACAACTGACTGGAGTATGAACGTGGTGGTGGGGAGGAATGCAACCCAAACTAGTATATTTAAAGGAAATATTTCCGAAGTGGTACTGAATCCATACTGGAATGTACCTACCAGTATCGTGAATAAAGAAGTACTGGAACATCTTAAAAATAACAAAAGTTATATCAGTAAAAATCATATGGAAGTCAGGTCAGGCAATAAGGTGATAAATCCTTACAGTGTAAACTGGCATCAATATCAGCATTCGATTCCTTATACTGTTCGACAGAAACCCGGGAATAATAATTCCTTAGGGAAAATAAAGTTTCTGTTTCCTAATAGCTTTAATATATACCTACATGATACACCATCAAAGGATCTGTTCGGTGAAAATAAAAGGGCTTTTAGTCATGGATGTATAAGGATTGCTGAGCCACTGAAACTTGCATATTATCTCACTCAACATAATGCAGTCTGGCCAACTGCGCGAATAGATAGTGTATTAAATACCGATAAGGAAACTTCTATTTCTATACAACATAAAATGCCTGTTTACATTACCTATTTTACGGCTTGGGTAGATGCCGAAGGTCAATTGAATTTCAGAAACGATATCTATCATCTGGACGAAAGATTACAGAAAGAAATATTTGGAGAATAAATAATCATAAATAATAAAAACATGAAAGTATTAGTTGTTTTAACTTCCCACAGTCAGTTGGGAAACACAGGAGAAAAGACAGGGTTCTGGATAGAAGAGTTTACCACCCCTTATTACATTTTACAGGATGAGGGCATGGAATTAACTATAGCCTCTCCACATGGTGGACAGCCACCAGTAGATCCAAAGAGCGAGGCAGCCGATGCTCAAACTCTTTCTACTAAAAGGTTTTATAGTGATAACGAACTGATCTATAAAGTGGCAAACACTGTTAAGCTAAGTACGGTGAAGTCTGCTGATTTTGATGCAGTGTTTTATCCAGGAGGTCATGGCCCTATGTGGGATCTTGCTAATGATGCTGATTCTATTGCATTACTCCAGTCTTTTAATAAAGAGAATAAGCCAATGGCTTTTGTTTGTCATGCTCCGTCTGTTTTGGTGAATGTGAAATTGCCTGATGGAGGACCTTTGGTTAAAGGAAAAGATGTTACAGGTTTTTCAAATTCGGAAGAAGATGCTGTAAAGCTTACCAGTGTTGTGCCATTTTCTCTTGAAGATAAATTATTGGCACTGGGTGCTCTTTATACTAAAGGCTACAACTGGACATCTTATGTTAAGAGTGATGGAGATTTAATTACAGGACAAAACCCTGCTTCTTCAGAGGCTGTAGCTAAATTGTTGTTACAAGCATTAGCAAACAAGAAATAATATATAATCTGTGAATCATGCAAGTATTAAACATCTGGATGTAACAGAATACTTTGGTAAGGTATTCACCTTTGCAAAAATTAAATTTCAATAATATGAAAAACAGTATAGTAGTTGTAGGGATGTTGTTAATAGCATTCATTTTTATCAGTTGCGAAGGCCCTTATGTGGCAAGTGAACCTGTGTATATAGAAAGTGCTCGTCCGGCAGCTCCTGGCCCTAATCATATATGGATAGAAGGCGACTGGTATTATAATCGTCAGTTACATTCTTACAACAGAAGAGAAGGCCATTGGGATAAACCAAGACCAGGGCATTCCTTCAATCAAGGTCATTGGGAAAGTAATAAAAAAGGACACCATTGGATAGGCGGAAAATGGAACTAACCTAATAAAGTATTTCAATAATTAATTTCATCTCTATAAATAAATGAAACGTATATATAAATCAGTACTTGCTTTGTCTGCTATTTTATTTTTCGTTCTATTCTCAGCATGTAATAATAAGTCCGCTTTAAAGCTGGAAAATGAAGCACTAAAGTCGGAGGCAGCTGCACAAAATATAGCCAATCAAATGATTGCTAAGAATCTGATCACTTTTGATACTTTGGACTTTACCGTATTCAGTAATCAGGATTGGATGAGATTGCATGAAAGCCATGCTACAGATATAAAAGTTAACTGGCCCGATGGCCATTTTACTAAAGGAATAGACCGACATATTGCCGATTTAAAAGCAATGTTTGTCTACGCTCCCAATACCCGTATTAAAGAACATCCCATTCGTTTTGGCTCTGACAATATGACCTGTGTTACAGGAATTATGACGGGCACATTTTCTGCGCCAATGCCTGTAGGGGCAGGTAACTTTATTCAGCCTACTGGTAAAACATTTTCACTACCAATGTGTACTGTGGGTATCTGGGATAAAGGGGTAATGATTGAAGAATATTTATTCTGGGATAACCAGACTTACATGAATCAAATTGGATTAGGTAAATAAAATTAATAAATAAAATTATGGAAAAGACAAAAGCATTAAATGCAACCAAGTGGTCTGTTGATCAGGCGCATAGTACAATTGAATTTAAAATAAGACACCTGATGATATCGCATATCAAAGGTTCTTTTAAAACTTTCGATGCCAGTATTTATACTACAGGGAAAGATTTTTCTACAGCAGAAGTTGATCTGTGGATTGATGTAGCCTCTATTAATACCGGAGATGTAACAAGAGATCATCATCTTATAAGTGCTGACTTCTTTGATATTGAAAATCATAAACAAATTTCTTTTACTTCTACTACTATCAGCAAACCTGATAGCGATGGAAATCACGAATTGTGGGGCGAGCTGACCATGAGAGGAATTACGCAGAATGCAAAACTAAATGTACTTTATGGTGGTTTAATTAAAGATCCCTGGGGCAATGAAAGAGCAGGGTTTACGGTTACCGGTATAATTAAAAGAAGTGACTGGGGAATTATATTCAACTCAACACTGGAAGCAGGTGGAATGATGCTGGGTGACGATGTAAATATTTCTTGCGATATAGAACTGGTGAATACTGTTGCTAAATAAATAGATTTTAAACTGACTTACATATTATAAGCTCTGGAGATTTTCTTCAGAGCTTTTTTGTTTGTAAAACAGTGTTTGCTAATTCATTGGAAATAAATTATTAATCAACTTGATATATATTGAAATAAGTGAATTATGCAACTAATAAACATCATGGTGTAACAGTTATAGTTTGGTGTTAGAACAACTTTGCAACTTATTAAAACTAATAAATTTAAAACAAATTATTATGAAAAAAAATTTTCTATTATCATACATGTTTATTTCGACAATATTTATTCCTACAATAAATTTTGGGCAATCAGTTAACCTTGGTTCTGCCGCCAACTTTGTTTTGTTTACCACTGTTGGGGCAGTTACTAATACTGGTGTTTCACAACTTACAGGTAATTTGGGAACAAACAATGGTTCCAGCACTGGCTTTGGAAATGTAAATGGAGTTATGCACGACAACGATGGAGCAACTGCACAGGCAGGAGCTGATTTATTAACTGCATATGCTAATGCAAATACGGCTATTCCTGATTTCTATCCGGCATCTTTATTGGGCAATGGTGATACCCTGATTGCTGGAGTATATCATATAGCAAGTGTGGCAACTTTAAATGGTACGCTTTATCTGGATGGCAAAGGTGATGTTAATGCTAAATTTATCATACAGATTCAAGGAGCATTTTCTACTGCTGCTGCTTCTAAAGTTAGAATGATTAATGGCGTTAAATCCTGTAATGTATACTGGAAGGTAGAGGGGTTAATCAGTATGGCTCCCGCTACCTATATGAGTGGTACAATTATAGCTAATAATGCCGCTATCAATATGAATACTAATGATACCTTAAATGGTAGAGCACTTTCTATTGCCGGTGCTATAAGCACAGACGGTGTTCTTGCGTATTTGCCAAATAATTGTGGTGTGTTCAATGGTCCTGCTTTACCGGTATTAGGATCAACTATTTATTACGGTTTGTTCTCTGCAGATGGCCCCGTTAATAATACAGGGGTAAGTAATATTACGGGTAGTGTAGGTACTAATGTTGGTTTGACTGTAGGGTTTGATTCTACAAAAGTATCCTGTAAAATACACCCTATTGCAGATACGTCCACCGCAAAATGTGCTGCTGATTTACTTGTTCTGTATACCTATTTAAATGTGCTGCCTTACGATATTGAACTGCTGTATCCTGCTCAGTTTGGTAGAGGCTTGGTGCTTACTCCTCATACTTATATTTTAAAAGGTGCAACAACTTTCACTGATACACTTTATTTAAATGCTGTTGGTAATCCTAATGCAGTATTTGTAATCAAAATAAATGGGGCATTATCTACCAGTACTTATAGTAAAGTGCTATTGATCAATGGAGCACAAGCTAAAAATGTGTTCTGGAAAATAGAAGGTGCAGTTGATATTAATGATTACTCCGTATTTGTAGGTACAATTGTTGCTAATAATGGTGCAATTAATTTACGTACGGGAGTGCAGTTAAATGGACAGGCTTTTACTACTACCGGCGCATTAACTACTGCTGCCATTACGGTACTTATGCCAGTGCCTGTATGTGAAGGACTTCCGGTGAAATGGATGTATGTAAGAGCGCTTGCTGCTAACAATAGTGTTTTGTTGCAATGGGCTACTTCAAGCGAGTTGAATAATAAATATTTCAATATTCAGAAGAGTAATGATGGTCAATCTTTTAAAACTATAGGTACGGTTAGCATTGCAGAAAATACTTTATACGGCGAGCAGTATTATTCATATAATGATGTTACCCCTGCTAATATAAATTATTACAGAATAGCCCAGACAGATATGGATGGATCAATCAGTTATTCAACCATTGTAAGTATACACATGAATGCAGATTTGAAAGTTACACAATGCGTTCAAAGAGGTAATATTGTCATCACGGTTGCCGGTGCAAATGCAGGCTTAGCAAATATTAAACTAATTAGTACAGATGGTCGCATAATAGCTGTCAATAAAGTAAATATTGTTCCAGGATTCAATCAATTTAAAATCAATAAGCCTTCTAAA
>Ga0214192_1000766_pt1 | contig 19163 bp, 16 predicted proteins | sample TroBogEpilimnion_44_FD_153030 | JGI IMG/M metagenome (GOLD analysis project Ga0214192, IMG submission 153030) | Freshwater microbial communities from Trout Bog Lake, WI - 29JUL2008 epilimnion | ecosystem: Environmental > Aquatic > Freshwater > Lake > Epilimnion/Euphotic zone | place: Trout Bog... | reverse complement strand
GGAATGTTAGGCATAGGAACATTAGATATTTTCGTTTTATTTATAAATGATTTCATTGAGAGTTATTATATAATATTAAACTATAAAATAATGGTTTATTATTATACTAAATTTTTTGAATAACTTTATTGCATGTCGTAATAATTTTATATATTTTATATGTGTTAATTTATTGTAAAAATTTATTATTATGAATTTTTTTATACATTTTTTTAATTGTTGGTTTTTCGTCATTCACTTTATCAACTATTTCATCTTGATAATATCCTTCACCATTATCGTTAACATAAACACTCGAGTATTGATTGTAGTGAGTATTTCTAACGTCTTGAACAGGATGCGTTGTTGGATTTGAATAATGTTCTTCTAGTCTTACTTTCGTTTGTGGTCCATAACCAGTAGATTTTCCATAATTTGTCAGAGGTTCATGTGTTTTATTTTGATATAAACCAATAGTATCAAGAGGTTGTGACATTCTTGATATTTGAGGATTAAAAGTGTGTGGGTTAAATCCATCGATGTATCTTGTTACATTTGAATTTACAACGTTAAATGGGTCAATTAATGCTTCTTCATATACTGGTGTCTGATAATTGACTGATGAATCGCATTTATTGACCATACAATTTGAACATTCTCTGCCAGGACAACTGGAGACGGGCATTGCTTGTAAATCATTTAGTAAAATTTTTGATGCAAGTATAAATTTATTCATTTCGTTTTGGTTATTTAATCTAGCAAAAAATGGATATTGTGAATTTAAATATTGTTTTAGACCACCTCTAATCATAGTTTTATATATAGATTTGTCAAGGTTAACAACCATTAAGGCAAGATCGACTGCTTGTTCGTATGATTCCATTATAATAAAATAGTGAAACAAATTAATTTTATAATTAAAATTTAATTATGAAATTATAAAATTATAAAAATAAAATATAAAAATTAAGTTGTTGTAACATAATTATTCGAAGTACTGACATCCATATTTGATGTTCTTCTGCGCCCACCATTTCCTTGAAACATTAAGGGATTTGATAATGTAGTTGTCTGTCTAATAATACCATTAGTTTGTATACTTGCTGTATTACTCATATTACTCATATTGCTGATATTACTCATACCATTCATATTGGTCATATTGCTCATATTGCTCATATTGCTCATATTGCTTATATTGTCTTGATGGTGATTAACTTCAAAATTGGTTTTATTGGAATGAATTAATGGTCTCAAAGAATTCGTTGGTTGACTGTTTGTTATTTTAAATGTTCCCATTGGATTGCCACTATATGTGGACATGTCTAAATTTCTATTTTGTTTAATTGCAAATTTGTGAATGGGATTATTTGTATTAGTGTTATTCGTATTAAGAAAAGATGGTTGAAGTGATCTTGGTTCGTTTATATATGTAGAAAAATTGTCAGAATTATCAACATTAGTGTCCAGATTAAATTCGTCGGGTTCGATACATATAATTTCGTTCATATTAATTTTATTTTCTTGTAGATAAGGTTTATTATTTTTTTTTTGATTGATTGGTAATTGTTGTTTAATAATGTTATTTTGTGTTTTGTCCATTTCTGAATTTAAAATGTTCAACGCCAACAAATATTTTTTACTATCATAGCTGTTATTATATGCCGCAGTCTTTACGTAGCTATCCACTTCTTCTTTACTCATTGATTTAAATCTAGGATAACTTAAGTTTACCGTAATTAGAGCGAGTTCGACGCTATCTGAAATTGAATTATTTTGATAATTTATAGGTTGATCATTTGTAAACAATGTATTATCATTTCTGCCGGTAGAATTTGCCAGAGCTGTCGTTAGGGCATGATTATAAAAATTTGCATTTGAAGGTCGTTTATTGGTTGGATAAAATGATGCTACTTTAGGATTATTTGAATACATTTATATATTTATATGGATAAAATAGAAATTATTATTATTCGCAATTTACTTTGTCTTTTGTATAACTATACTGTCTCAATCAAATTTGTTTTAAGTTTATTTTTTAACTCCAATAATTTCAAATTGGCTTTTTCATCATAATCCTTCATTTCGTTACTTTGTTCTCCTGTGTGATTTTTAGTAAAAGGATAATCGTGTGATTGATATAAAGAACCGATTCCTGTAATGGAATTATCTACTTCATTTATAAAGCTGTCGATACATCTAAATGTCAAACTAAGTCTTGGTTGAATTTTATCAAATAGTTTTGGCACTGAATGTACATAACGTTTATTAGTTTTTGTTCCAATGTAAAGCAATGAACCATTGTGTAAATTAATGTCTTGTTTATGATTGTTATCAGTAGAATGAAATAAAAATGGTCTAACCTGACCGATTGATACTGATATAACACCAGTATCTTTTTTTAAATCCAACAAATTATCTTTGTGAAAGGACAATGAATCATTTTCGTCAAAATATAAATTTATTATACAATGGTTTAGTGATTGATTGGTTATCTCTTCTGCTTTTTTTCTAATAAGATCGACAGTTGGTGTCCAATCAAAAGTTGGAATATTTCCTTGGTTGCAGCCAGGCATTCTGTAATGTGCAGAATTTGAAATGTGTTTATCTGTTTGACCAGAAACTAATCTAGGGATTAGAATAACGTCTGATTCTTTTGCATTTGGTGTAAAATTATACATTTGGACAAACGTAATTTCATTTAATAAATCATAAAACATTTTGTCGTCTATATTCATAAATTTTTTAATATAATAACTATCACCAGCAGCCAGTTTTAAAATGTCTTTACTACCATCAAAATGATCGATGTGTTTTCCAATTTCTGTTTTGTTAAAATTAATGGAAGTTTTCATTTTATTATTTGTTGTAATATATTTGACTTTAGTAATATGTATTACTCTTAGTGATTATTTTATATAAAAATCAATTTTTTCACAGTTATTGATAAAAATTGACATAAATAAAAATTCTTATTTTTCCTCCAAAAAATTGATTATTTTAATATAAATCTTTATCGATAGGATTAATTATAACGTTACTATAATTAAATGCCTAGAAAAAAAGCGTTAGTTAAAGTTGTAGAAGAAGAAAAAGAAGAAGATAAAGAAGTAAAACAAGAACTTCAAAATGAACAACAAAATGAACAACAAAATGAACAACAAAATGAACAACAAAATAAACAACAAAGCGATGAACTAGTTATACTAGACAAAACTGCTATTCATATGTTAGACGTTTATATCAAGGGAGTAGATTCTAACTTAAAAAGTGCGAGCATAGAACAATTAAGTAATTATTTAGTAAATGTAAAAAAATTAAATACTAATTTAGCCCTAACTATAGAACACTTGATGAATTATTCTGACAAAACTATGGAACTGTATGATACAATTGAAAAATCAATTATAAAAATTCAGACTGAATTAGCAAATACTAAAAATAAAAGTAAAAAATTAAATAACTTGGTTGAGTTAATACAAAACCTTACAAACCAAGACCAAATTAATAGATTGTATAAAATATTACCAGATAATCAAGATTATGCGAAAGTATATTTACAGGGATATACTGTTAATACAGACACAAAAAAACCGAATTTAATGGGCACGATTAAAATACTTGGACAATATAATTTTAAAAAAGCAGAACGCGAAGCATACGAAATTAAAGTTTTACAAAATGAACCTACAACATTCTGGTGTTCGTGTATAGACCACAAACTTAATTCGGCTAAAAAACACACAGTATGTAAACATATTGCATTCATTGTATGTAAAGTAATGAAGGTACTTGAATTATATTTTTTTGACTCTAAAAAGTTATCTCCTGAACATTTACAATTATTATTAGCAAAATTTTCCGACAAAAGCGAATTATGGAAAAATAAAGATTTAGTTCGTGATATTAAAGAAATTACGTTGGACACATTCAAGCAATTTCCAATTCCTATAGACGATGTATGTACATTTTGTTACGACCAAATGTCAGACGCCGATAAACCCGTAGCATTATGTTGTCCGATGTGTAATCATTGTTTTCATTCAGAGTGCATGGATATATGGTTGGAAAATTATTCTAAATGTACTGTTTGTTCGTCAGAATTTTGGAAAAACTATTCAATAGTTAAAAAGGGGGGTACAGTAAATATTTCTACAAAATTATAAAAATTGAAAAAAAAATTAGTATTGTAATTTACAACATAAAATTATTACAATCAATGAATATAACAAAAGATATAACTTACAATAACGAACTGTGCCAAGGTTTCAGATATAATTTATTGCTAGAGAATGACACAGTTGTTTTTTTAAATATAATGATTAATTACGAAGAAAATGTATCCGTAATAACAGATTTTTTTTGTATAAAAAAAGACGAAGGATATGGTTCTTTATTATTAAATTATGTCATTGAAGAAATTAAAAGATTAAAAGTAAAAGCTATGTTGTTAGACGATATGACGACGAGATATAGAGCATCGCATAATATTTATAGAAAATTTGGATTTAAATATTTGTATGATTATGGTCCAGAGATGGAATTATTATTGGATTAATTTAAGATATTTTATTTAAAATTTTAATTTTTTAATGTATAATTTATAATTTATAATTTGATAATGTTTGTAGATGTTTTAGAAAATAAATATAAAATATATAAATGTGTATATTTTATTTGTTGCATGAATTAACAGGTTTTAACTCGGATATTCCCGACGGAAAACGTAATTCACGAATTTTTATATTAGGAATTATACTTTATTGTTTAGTTTATATATTAATTATAAATTTGTGGGATAAAAATTGTGTTGGAAAGAATATGTGTGATGCTATATTTTGGGCGGGTCTTATATTATTTTTGTCTGATGTTTTTATTATGGGTTATATATATCGCAGTTATTATGGAAGAAGTATTGTTGAGGAAATAAATAGTGATCAAGATGAGTGGTTATGGGATGATCAAACACATAAATTTTATCAAGTTAGTAAAATTAAGATTTACAAAGATGAATTAGAAAAAAAAGATAAACGTTCGTCATCTGTAAAAAACACGACACATATGGAAGTACTAGTTAATTCTCCAGAAAAAAATACAATAAATATATCAGATAACGTAATAAACAAAACTAATGCGGAACACGATAATAAATTAAATGTTGGGGGAACAATTGTTCGTGAAAATAATAAATTAAATGATAACAATAATAAAAATAATAAAAATGAACAAAGTTTAAGATCTTCTAAATCGTCTAAACATTCAAAACATTCAAAACATTCAAAAATTTCCGAATCCCCGAGACAAAAAATTTAAAAAAATAATTATTTACAGACCACTATCATTAAAAACATCAATTAATTTAATTTCGTCGACCAATCCATATTTTTTGCAATCTTCGGCATTCCAATTAATATCACGTTTTAGAATATCTGTAAGCTGTGTTCTATTTAATTTAGTTCTTTGAGAGTAAATATCTTTTAATTGTTTCATTATTTTTTCGCAGTTACCGAATTCATCTTTAATTTGTTCAAAATTACCTCCAAAATATGTGGATAATTGATGAATTAACATATATGAATTTGGAGTTATATAACGTTTGACTCCAGCAATACTTATAATAGTCCCTGCACTTGCAGCAACTCCTTCAACGACAGTATATACTGGAATTGATTTGCTGTATTCTATAATAAAATCATATAAGGATAAACCGGCATGAACATCGCCGCCGGGTGAGTATATATGTAAAAACAGTGGTTTATGCGTGAGGACACTAAATGTAGCGTGATTTTTACTTTTGTTACATTTGTCTAAATATTCTCTCATTAATTTTTTTACGGTGTCAACGCTTTTTTCATCAACTCCGTGGTGAAAATACAAGTGGTTTAATTTTAAGTAAATCCTGCTGTGTTCTTCTTTAAATAAACTTGGTAATTTAAAGGGAAATTCTTCATCAGAATCGTCATCAGAATCAGAATGATTATTTTTTTCTGGTTTTTTTGGCGATAGAGGTTCCGTTTTTTTTTGTTTTTTATTCACAGGTCCAAAATGTATTGATGATCTACGTTTCATATTGGGCTATATTAATTATATAATATATAAATATATGTTATAAAAATCAATTTTTTTGGCTCGCAAAAATATATAAAAAGTATTATAAAAATTATCTATTAATAACATCTAGTTTTTCCGATAACAGTTTATCAAAATCCCTCATATTTTCATTAGTTTCCTCAGTAAATTTTGCAGGATTTACAATATCGGCTGTGGGACTAAACGTCAGTCTAAATGAGTGTGAGTATTTGTTTTTTTTTACATTATAAAATTTATCAAATAGTTCAACAGCTTCAACATTATCGCCAAAAATTTCTCTTGCAAGTTCATAAAAAGCATTAATATTAGTCCACGTAAAATTTTGTTTTTCGTCGTTAACAATTACTTCTTTATCCGGCAACCAAAATGAAGTGTCTCTACTTATAGAATCCACATTACTAAACGGAATAAACTTATTGTATTCTGTTATTTTTTTATCTGAATATTTGAACTGTTCAAGGAATTTGTCACTATCCGACCAAAATAATCTAATGTCTGGAATTTCAAAAAAAATCATTGCTAAACGATCTATGCCTAATCCAAAAGCAATATAATCATAATCCGCATTTTTAGTAATTTCTTTATGAAATATTCCGCATCCTAATATTTCTAACCATTTGTCGTTATACAATACTTCTACTTCAAAAGAAGGATGAGTAAAAGGAAAATAATCACTGTTAAATCTGTATTCACATTTAGGAAATAAATATTCTACCAATGATGAAAGTGTACCTTTTAACAACTCTATCGCGTCTGTCCCCTTAGGTACTTTTTTAACACCGTCTAACTGATGAAAAATAGGATAATGACATTTGTCTATTTCATCTTTACGATAAACGTCGCCGATAGTTATAAAAGAATCATGTTTAGTTAATAATTCTACACTATGCGATGTCATGTGAGTTCTGAGAACTGTAGATTCATTTAGATAATATGTATCAGTTTTATTTCTCGTGCAATGAGTTTGAGGTATTAACAAATCATCAAAATTATTTTTAGTCGAAACAAATTTTGGTAAATCTTCAAATATTTCGTATTCCTTTTCCAAAAAATATTTCTTTAAAATTTGACAAATGATAAAAATTGGATGGTTTGGTTGTTTATATACATTTTTATTTATTTTTTTATTAATCGAGTCTGGAATATTGCAAAATGATGTTTTTTCCATGATTTAAATTATCTACTGTGTTATATATAGTGGTTATAGCATATATAACATTAAAAAAAAAAATCAATTTTTTATGTAACTTTGAGTCTGGTCATTTGTAGTCTTCATATGCGTTTGAGATTGCAAATGCAATTAAAATGTGCCATATGCAATGTCCCCAGTGCTTAAAAGGAGCAAATATATTATCAATTATTAACCATAGGAGAGAAACTCCAATAAAAATCCACGAACTTGTAGTAAACGTGTTAATCATTTTTGTTATAATGATGTATATTCCGGACGCTAATATTGGTATCCAGTCTATAACTAAAGTCCACGTTATTTCTCTGCTACACATTGCGCATTTATAGTTTGTCGCGTGGTGAAAAGCAGAAGAAAATCCCGCAAGTGTCAATAATGAATATACAACTTTTAAGTTAGTGTCGAGAGAATATAAAATTAAATGATATAATCCTAAAATAACAAAAGGTAAGTTACTTATAGTTTTCCAAAATTCTGCAATGAATGGAATAACTTTATAAAATTCTTCTTTATTGTCACCGCTCAATCTTTGCAGAATTTTTCGCATTTTTAATGTTAATAAGTATAATGGTCAATATATATAAACACAATAGTAAAAATAAATATCAATTTTTATTTTCTAAAATTGACTAAATATACATACCTTTCAACATAAAATCATCATGTCCATCTTTTAATTTATGTAATTCTATAAATTTATCAATTGAAGTTTTAATATCTGCAAGCAGCAACTTTTTTTTTTCTTGAATTTCCAATAAAAATACTCTTTTGTTTTGTGCTATTTTTGCTCCTAAAAATATGCTTTCCATATCTCCTCCTTGATTTACAAAATATTTGTAGTTATCCTTTACTAAATTATTTAATTGTTTTTTCATAAATTCTATTTTCCAGATAGAATCTTTATGTACACCAAAATGCCCATATTCCTCTAATTTTTTATATAGAATCATAGACAATTCATCTGAAGTATATTTATCTATTTCGTATCTAAAAGGAAAACGTCTTTTTAATCCTTCGTTATATTTAAAAAAAGAAGTTTCTAATGCATCTTTATATCCAGCAATAATACATATAAAATCTGCTTTTTGTTCAGAAAGGGCTTGATTCAATGTATCTAAACATTCTTTTGCAAAAGAATCTCTACCCTCTGGATTACCAAGCGCATATGCTTCATCTATTAATAAAATTCCTCCATGTGCTTCTTCTATTTTTTTTTGTGTTTGTACTGCAGTGTGTCCCAAATATTTACCAATTAATTCTGAACGTCTTGTTTTAACTATGTGACCTTTTTTTAATACTCCTAAACTCACATAAATTTTAGCTAAAATTTCAATAAACGTAGTTTTACCGCATCCGGGAGATCCAGTAATAACAGCATGCATCATATCAGAATTAATTTCTTTGTTCATATTTTTAGTTAAGAGAAAATAAATAATAGTATTGACAATTTCCTCTTTTATTTTTGATAATCCAATCATGTTGTTTAATTCGGTCAATGGTTCTTTTAAACTATGCAAAATTTTCATATCAATGCCGTTATATTCGACCCGCATTTTACAATGGAAATAATTACCCAAAAGTATCAAATCATCTAATGTGTTTACTGCACTGATAGTTATTTTGTTTTCGTCATACCATGTTTCTTCATGAGTTTTATGATCACATGTCGAATTACCACAAGGCACAATTATATCCCGATTAATGTAGTTATTAAAATAAAAATCATAATCGTCCCATTCCTGCTCACGTTCTTTTTCCAAATCGTACTTTGTTTTTTTAGATGTGTTATTTTTATGAAAAGAATCTGATTCTTCAGAATCATCTCTGCGATGTGTTTTGTTATTTGTACGATTACGTGTGGTTCGATTATTACGTTCGGTGTATAGTGGTTTATCTGATTTGGACGATTTTTTATTATCTTTATTTTTTTTGTCTGGATTTTTACTAGGGTTTTTTTCAGAATTATCCGAATCACTGCACACCTTAATTATAATTTTATTTAAAGATTCTTCTTCGTTATATAAAAATTTGTCTATATTAATCTCATTATTATTTTCATCGAATACATCTTCGCTGCGTATCGGATGACAACTTTCTTCCAAATTTTGAGAAAAATCAAAAGAAAGTTTTCTTTTAAGTGTAGGAGTATTTTTCATTATTAAATATCAAATATTATAATTTTTCATTTTATTTTTATAGTGAAAAATATTTATTTACTTATAGACTTTATAAATTCATCTTTTGACACGATCGGAATATTTAATTCTTTTGCTTTTGTCAGTTTACTCGAAGATTCCGTTGGATTTGAAGCCACTACTATTTTAGTATTTTTACTAACTGAATCTGATATTTTAATGCCAATCGTTTCTAAATTAGTTTGTAAATTTTTATCTCTGAATCCAGTGAAAACAATCGTTTGTCCGATGTATCCATTTATATTGGGCGAATAAATTGAATCAGATATTGTTTCTTTTTTAGAGTCTTTTTCATTTATTAAAAATACATTTGGTTTTATTTTAATGAGTTTTTTATAAAATTCCATAAATGCATCCATCGAATCTACTATTTTGTTTGTGGATTTTACATCGAAGCCAGTTATTGCATTAATTAATTTTATTGTGTGATCTTTACCCTCTGTTTTAAATATGTCCATAATGTTCGGATAAACGTCTATTATTAACTTAAACTTTCTTGTACCAATGCCCCTTCCAAATATCTGGGATGCGCCCATTATATCGTATAACTTGCGATTAGTTAAACCGTCATCGATACTTTGATAAATTTTATCAACCGATTTAGCACCCAACCCGTCAATTTCCTTTATTTTATTCTTATCAGCCAATAAAATTTTCCACAAATCGTCATAACCGTTCTCAACGAATTTTTCGATGGTGCTTTCTCCCATAAATTTTATATCAAGTGTCGAAAAAAAATATGAAAGTTTTTTTACAATTAATTTAGACATATTTTTCTCATCCAAATTGATTGCTATAATATCTACTTCAGTTTCATTCCATTCATATTCAAACGAAGGCATTTTGGGTTTTCCAGAATCAGATTTTGACAATATTTCTTGAATATATGGAATTACGTCGCCACTCTTGAGTATTTTTACTTTTGTTCCAGGGCCGATATTGTTATCAACGATATATTTTGCATTGAACGCAGTTGCATATGTTATTTCAGAACCCAATAACTCTATAGTATCTACTTTTATTTTGGGTTTTATATACATATCTTTAGATATTTCCCATATAACATCCACTACAGTAGTTTCCGCAATTTGATCGGTTAATACTTGTTTAAATGCAAATCCAAAATCAGGATTTGAGTTCGGGATAATTGGATAATATTTTGAACTGTCAATTACTACTAATCCATCTATTTCATATTTATAATTTTTTCTTCCATCAAGTAACATTGTCGATAATTCCTCTGTTGTAATTTTATTTTTAACAATATAATCAACAGATTTTGTACTAAAATTCTTTTTCTCTATGTATTTCATTTGTTCTGACTGTGTTAATTGTGGACTCAAAACCCAATACGGGACAAAATCTACAAGTTTTAACATTGTTGGATCTGCTTTCGTTATTATACCTCCAACAGCATTTCGGGCATTGGCCATAATTTTTTCTATCGTCTTAAAATTAACTTTGCTCATTACCAACTCACCCCTTATTGCATCGTTGTTTTCCAATTTGTCAGTGTTTATATTTATGTGTTTTAAAATATTACTTATGTCTCTGCCTTTAGTTCCATCGCCTCTGGTGTATAATGAAATTTTATTGTTTTTTTTGTGTAACAATGCAGATAATCCATCCAATTTATATGAAATAACATACGGACCCGGATAACTGTCTATCCATTTATTAAAGGTATTCATTGACGGTTTTATTTTGTCTAAACTTCCTAAAAAATATGGTAAATTTACTTTTTCATTTTGTTTTCCGTTAGGTATCGGTGCACCTATAACTACCTTTTGATTTTTATTAAAGTTTTTTTCGTAAAATTCTCTAATATAGTCAAATAATTGATCTGATACAGGAGATTCATTATAATTATAATATCTATCTGCCAAATAATCTAATATTTTTCTTAAATTTGGTTCATCTATACTTGTCAAAATTTCATCTGGATCATTTTTTAATTGTTCAATGACTTCTTTTATTTTCATTATGTTTATATTCTATTGTATTGCTGTGATTTTATATTAATTATAAAAATCAATTTTTAGCTATTATAAACTATACAATTTTACAATAGCTAAAAAATTCACGATTTAAGTATAGGCACATATTTGCCGTTTTAATTAGGTTAAATCAACAAAATAAAAAATGATGCAATTTGTATATGATCTACGATTTAAATTTTATAAAATTTATGTATGAACCAGAATTAATTTTATTAGAAAAAATGGACGATACACAACTTTCGGAATGGGTCAAAAATAATAAAAATATAGTTAGGTGGAAAAATAAAGATGAATTCATTAGTGATACAAAATTTAATTATATATTTTATTCAAGTTATTACAATATGAAAAATCAATCTGAGAATGACGTAATATATCATTACATAAATTATGGATTTTATGCAAATTATAAAAGAAATATAACTGAGGTTGAAAATGTGATAAATGATGACTCTGAGTCAATCCTCAATATTGAAACACTCATAAAAAAAGAAGAAACAAAAATATTGTTGGTAACGCACGAATTAAGTTTAACTGGAGGTTCGCTTATAATTATAGATGTGTATAATTTTTTAAAGAATAAGGGGTATCATATTGATTTATTAAATTTAACTCCAAAAGTAAATTTGATAAATTCTGACAAAAATTTGGATAACTACGACATACACAAATATGATATTATACTAATAAACACAATTGCGCCTAATGTAATTGAGTGGTGCAATTCAAATATAAAATACTTGAATAAATTTATTTTATGGATACATGAAACAAGCGACGCTTATTACACAGATGAACTAAAAAAAATAAAATTTAAACTAGTAATTTGCGATTCTTACTATGTTAGAAGTGTGTATTTGAAAAATATTAATTTTAGCAACACACTTATTAAAGTATTATATTTATCAAATGATGATTATATTTTGCAAAAGAACAATATTAATATTAATAAAAGCCTACTTCGTAAACAATATAATATAGACATAAACGCTCTCGTATATTTGAATATTGGCACCATTTCAAATTACAAAGAACAAATGGATATAATTTGTGCACTCACCACTGCAATTGAAAAGAAATCATTAATTCATAATATTTTATTTTTGTTTGTTGGTAATGAGAATAATTTATTACAAGAATACATTAATAAATCAATACATAAAAAAATTTTTACACAATACATAAAAATTATACCACCAGTGCCATTTTCAGAATGTTATAAATTATATGCAATGAGTGATGTATATATAAATTGCACAAAAACGGAACCGTATGGAAGAGTATTGATAGAATCAATGGAATGGAATCTTCCAATAATTGCATATAATGGCGGATCTCACAAAGAATTAATAATACACCACTTCAACGGATTATTATATAACAATTGTGAGGAACTACTAGAACATATATTATTTTTAAACACTAATAAAAATTTAATAAATGTATATGGTAAAAATGCTAACGCTCTTTATCTTAAAAAAATACCAACAAAAAATATCTTTTACAAAAATTTGATTTCTTTATTTTCGTTGTTTATTAACAATACATCTTTACCGAAAATTAGCTATAAAAAAGTATATAGCAGACATATACCCGAGTTAAACTTACTTGAGTCTAATTATACAATTTATAAGAAGAAACTATATATATTTGGAGGTTACACTTGCAACTCTACTAAATGTAACAACAATGTTTATTTATTAGATTTAAACACAAATAAATTTACACAAATAAATACATTACCGACTGATTGTGCACAGACTCATTTTGCAAGCACCACGCACAAAAGATATCATTTTATAATAAGTGGGCAAATTGGTGATAATTTTGGCAAATCGACCAGTTCATTTTATTTGTATGACTTGAAAAAAAATAAATTTATAAAAATGGCAAATACACCATTCGAATTATTTGGTAGTGTCTGTTTTATAAAAGACAATACATTAACTGTATTTTCCGGAACAAATAAGACAAGAGTTCTACCGAACATTTATGTTTGGCATTGTAAAATATATGACGACTTTAATAAAATTATATTAAATCCTGTGTGGATAAAAAGGAATACTACAATTGTTGGCGCACCTCACGGTTCATTGACCAAGACAAACGAGAAGAATGAAATGTATTATTTTGACGGATGCGAATGTCATACATGCTCAAATCAATATACAAAATCATCATATATTCACAATTGCAATAATTTTAAGTTAGGATTATTAGGTAAATCAATTTTTGAAATAGAATCAATTGAAAAATCACAATTTTTTACGTCACACACACAAAACTCTACTTTCTTCAAAGATGAGATAATTTATAAAATTGGCGGACAGTCAAATTTTGACCATGTATTTAACGGCTGTCAATTATATTATTACAAGCTAGACTTATGGATAGAATTGGTTATAAAAGAAGAATATGTCGACATTTTTAATAAAGGATGTGTATCTTTTGTTTACAAAAATAAATTATATTTGTTTGGCGGACAATTTGGTGACAATAATAATTTGGCTAAAGCCAAATTTAATGATACGTTGTTTATATTCGATTTAATTTATTAAATCCAAAATTGTGTTAATAATAAATGTGGCACGTTGTATCTCGGACATTTAAAATCTAATCTGTAACACATAAACTGTTAATTTCGTCGAATACTCTTATACAATGTTTATAGTGAAAGGTGTAACAGGTGTCGAATTAAATGAATAAAGTAAAATAATTAAATTGTAATTATATTAATCATAAAAAATTGATTTTTAAATTGGCTGAATACAAATCAATCATATTATAACAATATAACAAAACACAAATATAATGAGCCTTATGCAATATATACCTTACACTTCCGAATATAATCTTAACAGTAGTATGTCATTTATAAAACATATTTTTAGTACACGACCATTTGAATTAGAACGTTACGCGAATTACAAAAATTTCAAAAACAAAGTCGCAAATAACAGTTTTACAAGTCGGCTTGAATGTATAGAAATGGCAAACGGGATTAGTCCGGGACTAGGAATGACGGAAGCCGTTGGAACTATAGAAAAGGAGTTAAATTTACAATAAAATATGAATAAAAAAATAAAAATATATTACGAGCGTACACTATTTATTTAAAATTAAGTTTTTATGACTAGTTCGCAACCATGCGGAATTTTTATATCATCTTTTGTTAATTTTTTTGTTATATATTCATTAGTTATGTCGTCCATATATTCCACTTCGTTGTTAAAAATTATTAATTTTTTAAGGCCGAATGGTAAATTTGTGATTGATGGTTCGTTAAAAAATGCTATTTTAAGTATTTCCACGTTGAAAGGTAAATTATTAATTATTTCCGTGTCTGCAACATCAATAATCATTAATTCTTTTATGTAGTCTGGTATTGTAATCTCTTTTGCAAGTTTAAATATTATCATTTTGTGTTGGTGCATTATAAAATTTTGATTAGTGCCAACCTCCAAATATTCCAAATTATCAAGTGTACATATTTCTGGAGGTATTGTAATAGTATTTGTAATAGACGAATATAATACAAGTTCACTCAACTGTCTCAACTTAATTATTTTCATTGGGAATGAGTCGATGCTTAATTTTAAATGTAAACTTGTCAAGTTACTACAGTTGACTATATTATTTATATATGTGTCACTTGATAATTTCTGTACAAGTTCATATAAGTCCAAATGTTCTATTTTTTTCAAATTACATAATTCTGAAAAAAATTCTGGTATATTTACATCTTTTATATGCAACATTTTTAGGTTCGGTAAGTTTCGTAAATTATGTATATATGCCGACTCATTCAACTTTAGTATTTTTAATGTGTGTATTGCTTTATATTTATTAAGTTCTCTCATACTTAATTTTTTAGCAAATAACGGATTTAAATCAATATTAAATTTATCATAAATACTTTTTCCAAAAGCTTCAAAATTTCCTACATTTTTTGTGCAAGTAGTACCCATTTATTACAAAATTTAAATTGATATAGTTATTATACATATTTATGATTATTTTTCAATTTTTTTACTCAATCAGCTCACTAAAATGATACGCGATTTATGTATTGTATACAAAATTATAAACTTTTTAGGTACGTACATATAAAATGTATAAAAATTATATTTATAGAACTATTAATTCTGTCTTAGTAATAATATCTTTTCCGTTTGTAATAATGGATTGATTATTAACCAATAGTTCAGAAATAACAGAGTCGACAACATTACAATTCAATTCTTCTTCAGAAATAGGCAGACAACCATTATATTTATCTAAAAATTTTATTAATTGATTAAACTTTTTAATAGAATAAATTTTTTCCATATAGTTCGATAAAAATACCATATCTTTTTTTAGTTCCCCAAAACATAAAACGTTCAAATTAAATTTTTCGTTTAAATGTTCAATTTCTTTAACTCTTTCGTCAAGTGGTAATTTATTAATATTTTCAAAATAATCATTGTTGTGATCAATTTTAATCATATGTCTCATATAGACAACAAATAATGTATTCATATTTTCATTGATTTCAGAAGATTTGATACTATTCGTTAAAATTACTTGAATTAGTCGTATCAAATAATCAATAAATATCCTTTTAAATGTTTCTAGATTACACGAAAGTAATAATGAGTTATAATATTTGTCATAGTCGCTTTTATTATTATATGAATATTTGTTGTCAATACAGATTTGAATATTTGTTCTTAAAATATAAAATAATAATCTTGAAATATTTTGATTACGTTTTATGTTGCAGACAATATTTATTAATTTAATCAATACTAAAAAATAAATGTTATCCATTTTTTTCACATAATCGAACTCAAAAGTTCCGTTAATAAAACTCATGTGGTAAGTCCAATATAATTTTGCGACTTTCCAATGTTCAGAATTAATATAAACTGGTAGCATAACATTACTATTTCCGTGCAAATTATCAATAAATACATAGTCATTAACACAAAATTTTATTTTTGTCGAAGTATCAATGTCAGCTGATATTAATTGATAATAATCGAACAAAGATATAAAATTATTAGAAATTGATGATATCATTATGTTAGGATAAGTCCGCATAATATCATGTTCGTAAATACCTTTGTGAGAAAGATTCGATAAATCGTATTTAATAAAAATGCCGAACGGATTTAAATTTTCATATTCTTGTTTCCAATTGGACATAGTCGTACTTGAATAAAGATAGTTTGTTGAATCATCATTAGAAAATTTTTTAATTTGAACATTCGAAAAATCTAACTGGTTGAATTTTTTAAAAATTGGATTTTTTTTTCCCATCCGATAAGGTAAAATTTTGAGATACACTATATTATAAAATTTTATAATTTCAACGGCACATTCTGACATTAGTTCATCATTAAATTTTGGTGATGGAATGTTTAAATTTATATTATGATTTTTTTCCATAAAGGACATCCTAACCCAATTAATTGAATGTTTGAGAAAATTCACATATGAACCGTCCATATTTCCGAAATTTGATTGTTTATTTTTATTCAGAGTTTCCATATAATCTAAATATATGTCGGCTATATTTTTAGAAATTGGATCTTCGCTCCAGTTAGACTTTTTATAATTTTCAAATTCAATTTCGTACAATTTTTGAAGCATGTCGCTAATATTAAAATCATTGTTATTAATATTTTTACTATTAAAATCGTTATTTTGTGGTTTTAAATTTAATAATTGTGACATTTCTACATATAATTTATAATTATCGACATTTTGAGAAACAATACATTTTTCTGTTATTTTTGGGTCAATTGATAATATTTGTTTATTTGAAAAATTAATAAAATTAATGTTAACTATTTTATCCAACAAAGACTCGGTAATGTATTTTTTATTTTCCTCACTTAATTTTAACTCATAAATTGAAGTGAACACATATATTCCCGTATAATTATTTATGTTTTTATCTTCCTCAATAACAATATTTTTTTTAATAATTCTTTTACAGTCAGTAATGTCTTTTTTATTATTTTCCTCAACAATAATATTTTTTTTAATAATTATCTTATTATTAATGATGTCATTTTCAATTTCGTTCATAATGTCATTTTCAATTTCCGGCACAATATTTGTATTTGGCAGCGTTGTATTTTCGACAATATTTTTTTTATTTTTGCTGAACGATTTTTTTTTTTCGAGTGGTGTATTGAATTTGTTCAGTAAAATCATGTCAAAAATATTTTTTATATTGACGGTATAATAAGTGTCACTTTTTTTGATTACTATTGAATCCAACAAGATTATAATATTTTCTATTTTTAAATTTTTCTTTTCTAATTTTACAAGACTTGGTTCCAAATGTGTTTTCCCAACACTGAAACTTTTCAGGTTTCCTTTTATTAAATTATCATTCATCCAATACACTATCCATCTTTTTATTGTGTTATAGTTGTTGCACCATTTATAATTTTGAGAAATATTGTCAATAACGATTAAAATATCCATTGAGTTTACTATTTTATCAATACAGTATTTTATAATTAAAATCAATTTTTTTTATGAAAATATATTATAATATATATTAATGAACGAAAACGTGGAAAGAAAAGTAATTTCAAAAGCTGGACAAATGTTAGAAAAAATAAATACAAACAAAGATACATTTTTAATATTTGGATTGTCAACATGCAAATATTGCAAAAATGCATTAGAGCATGCAGAAAAAAATTCTTTGCAATTTAAATATTATGAAATGGATAAATATTATGAAATATTTATTCCAATATTAAACAAATTAAGTGAACTCAATTCAAAATTAAATATTGATCCGACACATCGAACATTTCCTGTAATTTTTTATAATAAAACATTTATAGGCGGATATACCGATTTGGTCAACTACAAAAAATAAAATAAAATGGCATTTATATAAATGTCTTAATCTGCATAACCTATACTAATAAAATCACTCTTTTCAAATGCAAAAAATTTTTGTTGTTCTTCTTCAATACTTTTATAAAATTTTTCTTTATCAGAATGGTATTTATCGTCATACCAATTTGTAATTGTCTTATTGTATTTAGATATTTTTTCAAGTACAAGTTCAAATCCCTCCTTAAACTCATCAACGTTTATTACTTCTATTTTTTCTAAAGAACCATTTATTTTGCGATTAAAATCTCTTATAATTTCTCGTAGTTCATCAACATTTTCTCCATTTATCAAATTAATTTTTTTTGTAATTGGCTGAACACTTTGTTCGTGATTTTCTTGTTGTCCTCGTCTAATCAATTGACTTAATATACTACTTCTATTATCCAGTTCTTTTTCAAGTGATTGATTTGGTCTTTTAAGTTGTGCATTTTGTGCGTATTTTTGAGATTGGAGTATTCGCTCAATATTAATATCTCTCATATTAAAATTTTGTTTTTCTGTCTCTTCTCTCTGTTGTCCATGTTGCCCGTGTTGTCCAAATTGTCCAAATTGTCCATGATGTGTTTGAAATTTTTGTAACAATTGTAATTCATGTGCTCGCCTCAAATCTTGGAGTTTTTGTTGTATTTCAGGATTAGAAGACGCATACGGATTGTGAAACGTACCTGCAGTATTGTCCGCAGTTTCTGGTCCCGAATAAATTACTTTTTGTGTTTGTGATGGTTCTAATAAATTCTCGGTTACAACTGTAGTTTGCGGCTCGATCATAGTCGATGTCTGTGTCTGTGTCTGTATTTG
>Ga0214192_1000764_pt1 | contig 19207 bp, 18 predicted proteins | sample TroBogEpilimnion_44_FD_153030 | JGI IMG/M metagenome (GOLD analysis project Ga0214192, IMG submission 153030) | Freshwater microbial communities from Trout Bog Lake, WI - 29JUL2008 epilimnion | ecosystem: Environmental > Aquatic > Freshwater > Lake > Epilimnion/Euphotic zone | place: Trout Bog... | reverse complement strand
GGCCGATGGTACTTGGGCTATGTCCCTGGGAGAGTAGGTAGCCGCCGTATTCTTTTAAAACGAGTCGTTTCATTCATTTGATCCGACTCGTTTTTCTTTTACCCCAATCCCATAAAGGGGTGTAAACAAATACTGGGACATAGAAGACAGAATACTGGAGGCTTGTGAATACGTTATATAAATATATCTGGACTGTAACTTCATTACTACATTTAGTAAAGTCCGGATATAAAGCTTAAGGAATTGGTAATAATTACCAATCACCAATAATTCCTCCCCTCTTTAATCAGCCTTTCTTACTTTCGGCGTTCATGAAGAAATATCTGATTCTTATTTTGTTGATTTGTAATGTACTTTTTGTAAAAGCTGAGAAAGTATATGAATTTAATGCAGTTTGTCAGCAGGCATATAAGGAGATTACCCAACTTAAACTGAATAATGGATTATTACTAATAGCTAAAGCTAAAAAAGACAATCCAAATAATCTTATCCCCTATGTTTTAGAGAGCTACGCAGATTTCTTTTCCTTGTTTTTTAATGAGGATCATGCTGAATATAAAGCTAAGAAAGATAATTTTGATAAGCGAATTAAAATCTTGAAAGAAGGTCCTGAAAGTTCCCCTCTACATAGGTTCTGTCTTAGTGCTGTATACATTCATAAGGCTGCTATTGAAATAAGATTTGGTGAGTTATGGTCTGCAGGATGGGATGGAAGAAGAGCCTATTCTTATATAAAAGAAAACAATAAATTATTTCCTGCATTTACCCCTAATAAGTTTCTGTTAGGAAGTCTTCAAACTGTGATTGGAACAATCCCTAAAAGCTTTCGTTGGGTTGCTGGATTGTTTGGTATGACAGGCTCGGTAACAGAAGGGATGAAAACAGTAAGGCAATTTGTAAATGGTAATGATATCTGGAGTAAGTTGATGGCTAATGAATCGGCTTTTGGATATTGTTATCTTATGTTTTATTTGGAGAATAACAAAGAAGAAGCATTAAAATTTATTCAAATAAGAAAACTTGATATAACTAATAATCACCTGATGGCTTTTATGGCTTCGAACCTTGCGGTAAATAATAAACAACCAGAGTTGGCAAAGTCTATAATCCTGAATAGAAATAAATCTGCTGACTATCTGCAAACACCAATGTGGGATTATGAACTGGGACTAGCTAAAATATATCACCTGGAAACACAGGATGCATTGGTAATTCTGGAATCTTTTGCTAATAACTTTAAGGGAAACTTTTATAAAAAGGATGTTTATCAAAAGATAAGCTGGGCATATTATCTGCAAGGAAATATGAAAGCAGCTGAAGCGGCAAGAATTAATGTTATCAATAAAGGTGCAGCGGATGCGGATGCAGATAAGCAAGCACATAGAGATGCTATAAAGGGGAAGTGGCCAAATCTATTATTATTAAAAGCAAGGTTATTGAATGATGGTGGATATAATAAAGAAGCCCTACAATTTTTACAAGGTAAAACAGTAAATAGTTTTACCAAAGAAGAAGAACAACTGGAATTTGTTTATCGATTAGGAAGGTTATACGATGATTTAAATAACAGCGAACTTGCTATACAATATTATAATTCTGCTATTAAGCTTGGAGAAAAAAGTACTGAATATTATGCTGCTCGTGCTGCATTACAAATTGCTATGATTTACGAGAAGAAAGGGGATAAAAAATTGGCCATAAAATATTACGAAATTTGCATAGGTATGGAAGATCATGACTATAAAACATCTCTTGACCAAAGGGCAAAGAGTGGAATAGCAAGGTGTAAAGGTGAGTAGAAATCTATATACTATCTTTTACTGTAATTAGGAGCTTCTTTAGTAATGTCTATATCATGGGCATGACTTTCTTTAATACCTGCATTACTAATCTTTACAAAAGTTGCTTTTTGTAGTTCAGTAATAGTCTTTGCACCACAGTATCCCATACCGGAACGTAGGCCACCAGTGAATTGATATACAGCTTCCTGAAGTGTGCCTTTATAAGCAACTCTACCTTCAATACCTTCTGGAACTAATTTCTTAATTCCATCTTCTACATCCTGAAAATAACGATCACTGCTACCTTCTATCATAGCACCAAGAGATCCCATTCCTCTATATTCTTTAAACTTTCTTCCTTCGTAAATAATGGTTGCACCAGGACTTTCTTCTACTCCTGCAAACACACTTCCCATCATTACAGCATTTGCACCTGCGGCAAGCGCTTTAACCATATCGCCTGTATACCGAATACCCCCATCGCCAATAACAGGAATATTTCTACCTTTTAAAGCTTCGGCAGTCTGCATAATGGCTGTAAGCTGCGGCACACCAGCACCAGCAACTATACGGGTAGTACAAATAGAGCCTGGCCCAATACCCACTTTTACACAGTTAGCACCTGCATCAGCAAGGGCAATTGCACCAGCAGCTGTGCCAACATTACCAGCAATTATCTGTAGGTTTTTGAAGGATTTTCTAAGCTTTTTAACGGTATCTATTACGCCTTTACTGTGTCCATGAGCGCTATCCAGTGTAACAATATCTACCCCTACATGCAGCAGGGCTTCGGCACGTTGCAATACATCGGAGGTAATACCAAGGGCAGCTCCTGCAAGCAAACGGCCCATACTATCTTTTACCGCATCAGGGTAATTACGAAGTTGCAGAATATCACGATAAGTGATTAATCCTACCAGCTTTCCTTGCTTACTTACGACTGGTAATTTTTCAATTTTATATTGCTGTAATATCTTCTCAGCCATAGCAAGACTAGTACCTTCCGGTGCAGTAATAATATTGGTAGAAGTCATTACCTCACTTATCTTTTTAGACTTGTTATTTACTTCAAATCTTAAATCTCTATTGGTTAGTATACCTACTAGTTTTTCCTTTGTATCAACAATTGGAATCCCCCCAATTTTATTTTCCTTCATCATCTGTAAAGCCTCACCAACAGTAGCAGTTGGGAGCATAGTAATGGGGTCAACAATCAATCCACTTTCGCTACGTTTTACTTTACGCACTTGCTCGGCTTGTCTTTCTACAGACATGTTTTTGTGCAGGATACCAATACCACCTTCTCTTGCAAGTGCAATTGCTAATTCGGCTTCTGTAACCGTATCCATTGCTGCAGAAAGAATAGGAATATTGATAGTTAAATCCTTTGTCAGCTTGGTTTTTGTGGAAACATCACGAGGTAATATTTCACTATATGCCGGAACCAACAAAACGTCGTCGAAAGTTAGTCCTTCAATAAATTGACGAGTAGAAGAAAAAGCTGTAAGCGGGGAAGATTTCTTTGTTGCCATGAGCAAAGATAATTAGCTGAGGGAAATGGAGAAAAAATTATTCAATACAAAGTAATTAGAATACCAATTAAGAATGAATACTAATGGTTAGGGGCTTAGCCTTAAGTGCATTGCCTTATACCGATTATTCTGATTAACTACATTAATCTATTATCTTGATTTTAGCCAGCTTTCTGGATTGAAGTAGTTTCCATGGCTATCCATGATACGGAATTCTACAGCTCCACCACCACTGAAATCGGCAGATGCTTTTCCTACAAGTGTTCCTGCATTTACTTTTTGTCCTTTAACAACATCTGTACTGGAAAGCCCATTGTAAATAGTAAAATATTTACCATGACGAATTAAAACATAGTGCTCCCCATCCAGATCAGTAGAAGAAATAACTTCACCATCGGCAACACATTTTACTGCTGAACCAACAGGAGTAGAAATTATAATTCCATCATTATTGATAATCATGGACGAACTAATTACTTCTCTTCCCCAATGATGTATAACATTGCCAGATGAAACAGGCCAAGGCAAACGTCCTTTTCTTTTTTCTAACTCAATAGATTCTGTAAGTCCTTCGGGAGTTGATTCCAATGAACTATAAGTACGGGTATTATTATTCGCAGCCACAACTCCTTTGCTGGTTGGTTCGGGAACAGGGACTGTCTTAGTAGGAGTAGTGCCATTTGTAGGATTCTTTTTAGCTTCGTTAGCAGCTTGTGCTTTGGCTGCTGCATCTTGACGCTTCTTTTCTTCAGCAGCTTTTTGTCTTGCTAATTTTTCTCTTTTTTCAGCTTCGGCAATTTCTTTTCTAATGGCAGCATCAATTGCTTTATTTAATTCCTGTCTTTGTTTTTCACGCTTCTTTAGCTGAGCAGATATTGTTTTTTCCTGATCTTTTAATTGTTTAACAGCAAGATCTTTATCTTTCTTATCTTGTTCCAATTCTTTCTTTTGATTATTCTGTAATTGAAGCGCAACACTCATGTCCTTTCTATTCAGACTTAAATCTTCGGAATGATGTAGTAATAGATTTTGGGTTTTTACAATTGTCTGAGCTTGTGTTTCTCTGAACTGTCTGTAGCTTTTTAAGTAAGCTATCCTTTTCATTGCATCATCAAAACTAGTTGCTGAGAAAAGGAAATTCAGATATCCATAGTTACTCCTGTTCTTATACGCAAATACAATGCTTTGTGCATATTGAATTTTAAGGGTATCCAGTTCTTTCTTTAATCTGTATATCTCTCTTTCATCCTGAAAAATAGTTTCATCAAGACGATGAATATCTCTATTAATGTTTGAAATTAATCTTTCTCTCGCATTTAATTTCTGCATTGCCAAACGATAAGCTGCCATTGCTTTAGGCTTATCGCCATGGATAGTATTAAGACTTTGTCGCAAATCATCAATCTCTTTTTGTATCTGTTGCTTCTGCCTTTGCAAATCTTCTTTGGAAGTTTGCGGTTGAGCAAAAGACAAGGTAGTGCCTACTAAAAGGATAAAAGAAAATATGATTTGCTTAAAATTCATTCTGTTAATTGAAGACTATTAATATATAGAACGCAGGAAAGAGGTATAAAATTATCTTCTTTTATAGTTTTTAGGTAAGCTAAAGTTATACTTTAACGGTTCATTAAACGTAAAGTCCTTGTATTCAAGATTAACATCGAGCTTAGATTTTTCAGCTACTGACATCTTACGAACAGTAGCAAACTGATAATTATTTACGGCCATAAACTCTGAATAGGTTATATCGCAGGTTCTATTTCTCATTGCATCCAGATCATCCAGTTTACTGTGTAATACTCTGTAATCTTTATTGTCAAGGGAAATAAGGTGTTTAAAAATGTTGCCATTTATTAATACCAGTAATTGATTTGGTAAAGTTTTATAGGATACTACATTGCTATCAAGGAAAATTGGATTGCCAATGATAAGATCCTGTAAAGTATAAAAATCAAATGGAATCTGAATGGCTTCCTGCAAATAGTTTACCGCTCTTTTTTCAATCCATTTATCTACCTTGTTTACCAGTATTACACTATCCTTTGTTACTTTAACCTGCATACCAACTATACCCAGCAATCCTTTAATCTGAATAAGAATAATGCTATCTTTTTTAATGCTTACATAAGCAGTAACATGCTGACTAACTTCTTGCCCTTCGTAGTCCACTTTTATCTTACCGTTGAAGGTAGTAAAGTCAATTTTTCTTTTGGCGACTTTACTAAGAATGTCTTTAACCAATGCTGCAGAATCTACAGTAGGAATATCTTTAATTTTTACAGATTGTGTAGTGTCCTTTCCTGCAATAGCAGCTTTAATGGTTTGTACTTTTCTTACAGGCCTGCAAGCAAATAATAATATGCTTAGCAGTCCTATTATATATAATCCTTTTCTCATAATTAATGTTTACCGGTATGACCAAATCCTCCCTGTCCTCTTTCTGTTGAATTAATATCAGTAGCAATTATCCATTCCACTTTTTCTATGGTTTGAATAACCATCTGCGCAATTCTATCACCGTGAAGTATAGTCTGATTTTCGGAGGATAAATTAATCAGAATCACTTTAATTTCTCCTCTATAATCTGCATCTATTGTGCCGGGAGTATTTAAGCAGGTAATTCCTTGTTTAATGGCCAGTCCACTTCTTGGTCTTATCTGTGCTTCATATCCTAAAGGAAGTTCCAGGAATAAACCTGTAGGTATTAAAGTGCGCTCTAATGGTTTAATAATTACTTCATTTTCCAAGTTGGCCCTGATGTCCATACCAGAAGAACCAACAGTAGCATATTCCGGTAAAGGATTGCTTGATTGATTGATAATTTTAACAGAAATTATTTCTTTCACGGGGGCGAAAGTAAATAAATAGGGGTAATAAGGCTGTTAAAAAACAATAGGAGTATCACCATTCAAAAAAAAGTTTTTTGTAATTTAATAAAGTTCCCTAATTTGCCGCAAAATAAATAATTATGAACAGACTAATTTTACCACTAATGATTTTGTCCGCAGTGATTGGCGGAAGTGCAAATGCACAAAGTAGCAGAGCTTTTGCTGTAACCAGCGAAGCGAAAGGTTCGGTTAATTGGCTGAACGTACAGGAAGTAAGCCTTAATTCCGGTAGTACTATCAAACCTATTTACAATCCATCTGCAAACAAGTCGGTAGTATTTGAAGGAAATACAACTGCACTAAGAAGCGTAGGTACAAATAGTGTAGCTACTGAAAATGGTGTTGCTGCTGCAGCCTATGATGCTAAAAACAATCGTTTGTATTACACATTAATGCATGGAACAGACTTGCGTTATTTTGATCTTAATGCAACTGAACCTAAAGTTGTTATTAATAATGATGCGCAGTTTTCTACTGGCGTTAAAGTAGATGAAAGCAATGTAATTACCCGTATGGCTTTTGCTGCTGATGGTTTCGGATATGCATTAACGAACGACGGTAATCAATTGATTCGTTTTTCTACAGGTGCTCAACCTGAAATTGTAAAACTGGGAAGTCTTATAGATAGCAAGAAAAATAAAGACATATCAGTACACGTACAATGTACTTCATGGGGTGGAGATTTAGTAGGAGATATTTATGGTAACCTTTATTTGTTTACTATGAGAAACAATATCTTCAAAATCAATATCAATACCAAAGAAGCTGAGTTTGTAGGAACTATTAAAAACCTTCCTGCCGACTTCACTACCAATGGTGCAGCTGCTGATGAAGATGGTAATGTAATTATTGCAAGCGCTATTAATAACGATAGTTATTACAAAGTAAATCTTTCTACTTTAAATGCTGTTGCTTTAACTAATAAAGGAGAGGTTGCGCTTACAAGTACATCTGATTTAGCAAGTGGAAACCTTATTTTCCAAAGCAAAACAACTACTGTTTCTGCTCCGGTGACTACTACTACCAATGCTAACATTGAAATGTATCCAAACCCAGTTATCAATCGTACTTTCAATGTTCAGTTTGGTAAATTGCCAGTAGGAAATTACTCAATTGAAATCAGTGATATTAATGGTCGTAAAATAACTACTAAGACTATTGCTGTGAATGGTACTCAGAATTTTAAAATGAGTTTGCCTTCCGCAACTAATAGTGGATTATATATGGTAAGAATTTTCAATGCTTCAGGTGCTATTGTTTATACCAATAAACTTGCAGTAGAATAACATAATTTTCTTTGATCAAACTAAGTCCCTGCTGTTGAATAAACAGTGGGGATTTTTTTATTGGGTAATGTTAACTATTATCCGATTTTTGTGGCATGCACGATATTGAACCGTATCCAAACTGGAGGCACATATATATAGCAGAAGAAGATAAGCTCTCTCCATTTTATGGAAGAGAATATAGCGAGTTTGAATTCTCTCAGACAGTTTACAATTATTATATACATCCCCAGTGGGACGAATTTGGCAGTAAGACCTTATACCTCAAGATTATCTATGTAGATTACGAGTTGAATTTTGCTGTAATTGAATTGATAGGAGAGTGGAACGATGCAATTGAAAACGATATCATGGAGCTAAAGCGCGAAGTAATAGACCGTTTATATGCAGTTGATATTTATAAGTTTATCCTGATTACAGAAAACGTTTTAAACTTTCACAGTGGAGATAAGGATTACTACGAAGAATGGTACGAAGAAGTGAAAGATAAGGACGGATGGATTGTAAGTGTAAATATGCCTAAAGCTACTCAGTACGACTTTAAAAACAGAAAGCTTGACCGTATGATAGATTTGATAGAGTTGCCTCAATGGAGAGCCTATAAGCCTTATCACTTGTTTAAGAAGATTGAAGAAGACAGATTAGGTGGAGTGAAAATGCTGGAGTAATAGAGCTTAATAATAAATTCTATTTAATTTCAGTAATACTATAAATTTGTTTGAAATACGTATTTATAATGAAAGCATTTGTAATTACAGCTAATAATAAAAATGAAGAACTTTTTTTAAGTACTTTATTTAATAAACTGGGTGTCCCTTCAAAGGAAATGACTGCTGAAGAACTGGAAGATTTTGGACTTTTAAAAATGATGCAGGAAGCGGATAAAAGCAAAAAGGTAAGTAGAAGTAGTATAATGAAAAAACTACAATCATCATGAAAGTAGTTTTCCTTCAGAAATTCGATAAGGACATTGATTTAATAAATGATGCAAGAATCAAACAGTCATTAATTGAAGTTATTATTAATGTGGAACTTGTTGAAAAACTTTCTGAAATCAATAATTTAAAAAAGATCAAAGGACACAAAACTGCGTACAGAATTAGAATTGGTAATTACAGAATTGGACTCTTTTTTGAAGATGATATTGTAATGTTTGCAAGGTTTGTTCATAGAAAAGACATCTACAAAGTATTTCCTTAAAGCCCCTATACAATAAGCCCCTTATATTATCCTTTTTCAATGTATTTACTTCCTCCCCATCAAAAACTCCAGCGGCACATGTAGCCTCTTACTCCAGGCAATCTCTGAATGATTCTCACCAGGATAAAACTTTGTCATCCAATGTTTAGCTGTATATCCTTTTGCTTTCATGATTGCATCAGCTTTTAGCTGAAATGGTTGATACATAGAATCTAACGTAGCATTGCCATAATCAAAGTAAATGAAATGATCTTTTGGGTTAGGTAGATGGCTCTTTAAATAGCGGAGAAATGCACCAGGTATTGGATTATTCTCAACGGTAAATATTCCAGGCCAATGGGTAGACATACAAGCTGCTCCACCAAACACATTTGGGTACTCACAAATAGCATACATCGATATTAATCCTCCCATACTGGAACCAGCAATAAATGTATTGCTTTTGTCTTTTAAGGTAGCATAATGATGATCTATATACGGCTTCAACTCTTTTACAATAAACTTCAGATAATTATCAGAAACTACTTTATGTTTAAATACATTAAACCCATTTGGTCTGGTACTATTATACAGTTGATGTTGTATAGAATCTGTAAGAGATTCAAAAGGTTTTTGTGGAAAGTATTCTGGATGTCTTAAGGTGTCATCATGCCAGATACCCACCACTATACAATCTTTTATTTTATGCTTTTTTAAGAGGTCACTCATCACTTCATCTACCTGCCATTCCAGATGGTTCCAGGTAGTAGCAGAGTCGTACAACATTTGTCCATCATGCATATATAATACTGCATATTTTTTGCTGGTATCATATCCCTCCGGCAGCCATACATCTATGTTGCGTGGTACAACATAACTTGATTTGAAATTACTTACTCTTTCAATTTTACCCGATGCAACTTTTGGCAACTGAGCATTAATGATAGTTCCTGTAAAGAACAAGAAAAGTATTAAGAAAATGTATTTCATAAACAAGCTAAATATGTTTTAGTAAACTTAATAGTATAGTAAACAATTGTATTATTCTATCTCCTTTCTCCTACCTCCTGTCTCCTGTATTTACTCCATTATCTTCTTCCATAATTCCGGTATTCTTTTTACCCATACCGACTCTCTTTTCTTATCCATTACATTAATAGCAGGAGTGCCCCAGTATACTTTACCTCCTTCCAGATTACCTACTACACCACTCTGTCCCATCACATTAGCGTTGGCTCCAATAGTAATTGTTTTATTTACACCTACCTGTCCCCACAAGCATACACCATCTTCAATTGTTGTTCCGCCAGATACACCAACCTGTGTAGCAAACAAACAGTTCTTACCTACTATTACATCATGACCAAGGTGCACCATATTGTCTATAATAGTTCCTCTACCAATAGTAGTACTATGTGTTACACCCCTGTCTATAGTGCAGTTACAGCCAATCTCTACATTATCTTCTATCACTACATTACCACAACTCTTCATTCTTTTATACCATACATCTCTGTTCTTCTTTGTGTTGTAATAGAATGCATCACCACCAATTATAGTCCCTGATTGTATCACTACATTGTTGCCAATAATTGAATAATCTCTTATCACTACATTGGGATGAATTACACTTCCGTTACCAATAGTTACATAGTTGCCTATTACTGCACCAGGCATAATAATAGCATCATTAGCAATAGTTGTATAAACACCAATAATATCTTTCTGTGGAAGGAATGGACGATAGTGCTCTACTATTTTTAAGTATGCTTCAAATGGTTCATCTACCAGTAATAATGTTTTTCCTTCTGGTACTTTTACTTCTTTATTATTAATGATAATAAAAGTTGCAGCACTCTCTAAACATTTATTATAATACTTTGGATGATCAACAAATACAAGGTCTCCGGGCTCTACTCTATGTATTTCATTTATACCTTTTACAAGGTCTTTACTATTACCAATTATCTCTGCATTTATCAACTCTGCAATCGTGCTAACTTCAACAAGTGAAGGAAAATTCATATCCTATAATTTTAATCAAAGGTAATGTTATGCATATTGTGTAGCATAGGTTTTAGTAATTTTCTTATCATAATTTTATTACAACACATTCTTCATTTCATCAATGCTTTTAGTGATTAGCATAGTTGAAGTTTATAATTTAACGCAACATGTTGTTGTTTGTAATCATCTTAAAAGTTATTATAAAAACATTCTATCATACAATAAACCATATCATATATATGATCAATGAAACCCTTTATTCATCAATGTTTCAGAAGAATGGTATAGATGTATAGTTGATGCATGTTTCATATACTATTTGAATTAATGTCTTAGTTAATTCACATTTTGATTTTAAAATGTTGATAAATAGATTTATATTTTTTAATGTTGTTAATAATTCCTGTTATAATATTGTATCGGAAAAAATATTTTCCTGCTTACTAACCCATTAGTGATACAATGAAGGCCGCTTCGATTAAATGCTCGAGGCGGTTTTTTTATGCCCCTACTTTTCTCTTCAAAAGTTTTATAAAAACTACTCATCATATCAAGAACAATTTCATCAATATATCTTGCATATTTTATGGTAGTATATTTTGTAAAGGAGAAGTAATGAAAATGTTTTTTAAGCACTTCATGTTATTGTAGTAAAAGTAAAAAATGGTTACTTTGAAAAGATGAAGTTTTATATCAACTGAAAATAATAACACACTAATAATTCTTCTATATCATAAATAATCATCTAAAATTATTTTTTAATAAAAGTGTTCATCAATCAATCTGAAATTGTAAGTGTGGAAATATTTAATCGAAGTTGTTGAAAAGCAAGAAGACCAATTTATTCGGATAATTACTTTTCTTTATAATTTCTTTAAAAGTTATTTAAGAAATACAAGTAACCAACAAAATATTAATTCCTTGAAATTTTACCTAAGTTTCCCAATCAACTTGTATCTAATATTCTCTTTAATACAATCTCATTTGATAATCCGCCAATTCGTTAATCCTTAATCCGCTAATAAAATGTATTACTTTGTGCCTATGTGCCTCGTTGCCTTTGTGCCTTGTATTCTCCTAACTCCTGTCTACTTTCTCCCATTTTTACCCCGAGAACCGGTCCCTAAAGCTCAAACTATTGCAGAAATGTCCGATTTGTTTATTCTTAAACACCTGAAACCGTCAGGATTGACGATTACCGCTTACATTTGCCCGCCTCAAAAACATGACAATCTGTCGTAATTTTTATTGCAGCATGCTTTTGGAGCAATCGACAAAAATTTTTAAAGTACTTATTAGTGTATGCTTAAACTTATATCTAAGATTTTAGGAGGCAACAAAAGCGAAAAAGATGTTGCTAAAATAAAACCTATCGTAGCCCAGGTTAATAAATTCTTCGAGGAATATCGTTCATTGGATAATGATGCTTTGCGTGGCAAAACTGCCGAATTCAAACAACGCATTAAAGATCACCTGAAAGAAATTGACGCAGAAATTGAAGAGCGTCAGAATGAAGCAGAAAATTTGCCTGCAGCAGATATTCATGGCAAAGATGCTATCTATCAGGATGTAGATAAACTAAAGAAAGATAGAGATAAAAAAATCGAAGAAGCTTTAGAGAAAATCATGCCCGAAGCTTTTGCTGTAGTTAAAGAAACGGCAAGAAGATTTAAAGAAAATACAGAGATCGTTGCTACTGCTACAGAACTGGATAAAACCTTCTCTGTTACCAAAAACTATGTGTCTATCAGTGGCAATCAATCTATCTTCAAAAACACGTGGACAGCAGGTGGCGGACAAGTTACCTGGAACATGGTACACTACGATGTACAGTTGATAGGTGGTGCTGTATTGCACTCTGGAAAAATTTCCGAGATGTCTACAGGGGAAGGTAAAACACTGGTATCTACTTTACCTGCTTATCTCAATGCATTGGCTGGCGAAGGGGTACATATTGTTACCGTGAATGATTACCTGGCACGAAGAGATAGTGAGTGGAATGGTACTTTATTTGAGTGGCTTGGTTTAAGAGTAGATTGTATCGATAAACATGAACCGAATAGCGAAGAACGTCGCAATGCATATTTAGCAGATATTACGTATGGTACCAACAATGAATTTGGTTTCGATTATCTCCGTGATAACATGGTGCATAGTCCCGACGAAATGGTACAACGTAAACACCATTTTGCCATGGTCGATGAGGTGGATAGTGTATTAATCGATGATGCCCGTACACCTTTGATTATTTCCGGACCTATTGGCCGTGCTGATAATACAGAACAATTCTTTGAATTAAAGCCAAGAATCGAGAAGCTGGTAGATGCTCAGAAAAGAGCTACTAATCAGTTCCTGAATGAAGCTAAGAAAAAGATTGCAGAAGGAAACGATGATCCTAAAGACGGTGGTCTTGCTTTGTTCCGTGCTCATAGAGGTTTGCCTAAGAACAATGCTTTAATCAAGTTCTTAAGTGAGCCTGGAATGAGGGTGAAATTGCAAAAGGCCGAGAACTATTATATGGCAGATCAATCAAAAGAAATGCCTATAGCAGATGCTGAATTGTATTTCTATATTGATGAAAAAAACAACTCTGTCGAGTTAACAGATAAAGGTATTTCCCTGATTACAAAAGCAGGCGAAGATCCTAACTTCTTTATCATTCCTGATATCAGTGTTACACTGGCACAGGTGGATACCGATGCATCCCTTTCTGCCGAAGAAAAGATGCAGCGTAAGGAGTCTATCATTAATGATTATGGCGTTAAGTCCGATAGAATTCATACTGCACAGCAATTGCTGAAAGCCTATACTTTATTCGATAAAGATGTAGAGTATGTGGTGATGGATGAAGCCGTTAAAATTGTAGATGAGCAGACAGGTCGTATCCTCGATGGACGTCGTTATAGCGATGGTTTACATCAGGCAATTGAAGCAAAAGAAAATGTAAAAATCGAAGCTACTACACAGACTTATGCAACCGTTACTTTGCAGAATTATTTCCGTATGTATCACAAGCTTTGTGGTATGACTGGTACTGCAGAAACGGAAGCATCGGAGTTGTGGGATATCTATAAATTAGATGTGGTTTCTATCCCTACTAATATTCCTTGCATTCGTAACGATGAGCAGGATTTAGTATATAAAACAAAGAGAGAAAAGTTTGGTGCAGTAATCGATGAGATTGCTAAACTTCGCGAAGCAGGTCGCCCATGTCTTGTGGGTACTACTTCGGTAGAGGTGAGTGAATTGCTCAGCAGAATGTTGCGTCAGAAACAAATTCCGCACAATGTATTAAATGCAAAACAGCATGCCAGAGAAGCACAGATTGTTGCCGAAGCTGGTCTTGCAGGTGCCGTAACTATTGCCACCAATATGGCTGGTCGTGGTACCGATATCAAACTTGGTGCTGGCGTAAAAGAGGCTGGTGGTCTCGCTATCCTTGGTACAGAGCGTCACGAGTCTCGTCGTGTGGACAGACAGTTGCGTGGTCGTGCTGGTCGTCAGGGCGATCCGGGTTCTTCTCAGTTCTTCGTTTCTCTGGAGGATGATTTAATGCGTATGTTCGGTAGCGAACGTATCGCTAAGGTGATGGATTTTGCAGGCTATAAAGAAGGCGAAGTTATTCAGCATAGTATGATTACCAAGTCTATCGAACGTGCACAACGCAAGGTAGAAGAAAACAACTTTGGTATTCGTAAACGTCTGTTGGAATACGATGATGTAATGAATAAACAACGTACCGTTATTTATGCAAAACGTCATCATGCATTGTTCGGCGAACGTCTTGCACTTGATTTAGATAATGCCTTTTATTCAGTAGCAGAAGGAGTTATAAATACCTTTAAAGATCAGGGGGATCATGAAGCATTTAAACTGGCTGCCATTGTAAACTTCGGTATCGAAACAGCTATTACGGCTGATGAATTAAATAGAATGTCGGATACCGATTTAGCAGAGAAATTGTATAGCGAATCTATTGCTAAATATCAACGTAAGAAAAATGATATCAGTGTAAATGCATTGCCGGTATTTAAGAATATCCGTCAGCAGCAAGGCACCCATATCGAGAACGTAATTGTTCCTTTTACCGATGGTAGAAAACAAATGCAGGTGCTGGCCAATATGGATAAAGTATTGAACAGCGAAGGTGCCGAATTGGCCAATGCTTTGGAGCGTGGTATTACCCTTGGTTTTATCGATGATGCATGGAAAGAACATTTACGTGCCATGGACGATCTAAAGCAAAGTGTGCAGACTGCCACATACGAACAAAAAGATCCATTGGTAATCTATAAAATGGAAGCTTTCAACTTGTTTAAAAACATGGATGGCGAAATCAATACCGATACGGTACAGTTCCTTTGCCATGCTGCAATACCGGTAGAAAATGAAGGTGACATGAAAGAAGGTCATCAGCAAAAAACGGATTTAAGCAAGATGAAAACCCGTAAAGAAGAAGTAGATGCATCGGGTCATGATAATGATTATATCGATCCTACTCCGGTAAAACAAGAGCCTATTAAAGTAGAAAAATTACCAGGCCGAAACGATCCTTGTCCTTGTGGAAGCGGCAAGAAATTCAAACAGTGCCACGGTAAGGATATGTAGAGGAGATAGGAGTCAGGAGAATACATAGAGCCGTATAATTCGTTTAAAGGTTCAAAGTGTTCAAAGAGTTCAAGAGGTTTAAGAAGTTCAAGGTTTGAATACAAAGAGACCTCAGCAAGATAATTGCTGAGGTCTCTTTTTTATGATTCAGTACTAAAAAGGAGCACACTTTAAAATGAAAATTATAATCCAAACTGTATAGCCCTACATTTACTTGAATTCAAATAAAATATTTCTTCATGTATATTAATTTAAATGTACTATCTACTAAAGAAGATATTACAGAACTGAAACTAGAGATAGGTTCCATTAAACTGGAAGTGGCTAATAACAATACAGATATACTAAAATGGATGATTGGAATGTTTGTTCCGCTTTATCTCACTATTATTGGTTTAATTATTGCCATTCTTCTTAAGGATTAATATCATTTATGGGTTGAAGTGTTCTATAGGTTTAAGAAGTTCAAGGTTTGAATACAAAGAGACCTTAGCAAGATAATTGCTGAGGTCTCTTTTTTATTTTCTGATTCTGTATACAAATAAGCCATTATTAATTTATTTTTAGTCAACAATTTATTTTAAATGATTTACGATGTAACTTTTAAGTTACATTTGCGAAGATGAAAATCAGGAAGGTTATTGCCTACAAAAGTTACTTTGAAGCATTTTTATTGGAACAACCAATAAAAGTTCAGGACAAAATATTCAAAATAATTGAAGCAATAGAAACACTTGAACGAGTTCCTTCTAATTATTTGAAATCTATTATTGGGATAAGTGGTTTATATGAAACAAGAATACAATTAGGATCGAATATCTGGAGAGTATTTTGCTTTTTTGACAATGATAAACTTGTAATACTATTGAATGGATTTCAGAAGAAAACGCAGAAAACACCGAAGAGTGAAATTGATAAGGCTAATAAATTAATGAAAGAATATTTTAATGAAAAAAACAATTAAAATGGACACCAAAAGCTGGAGTGATATTAAGGATACCGTATATGGTAAAACAGGTACATTGAGAAGAGATGAGCTTGATAGGGATTTTGAAAGCTTTAAAATAGGTTTGCAATTAAAAAAAGTAAGGGAAGAAAAAAAACTTACACAGCTACAGCTTGCAGAAATCATTCAGAAAAAGCGAGAGTTTATTTCTCGCATTGAAAATAACAGTAGCAACCTAACACTAAAAACTTTGTTTGAAATAGTTGAAAAAGGACTTGGTGGTAGGGTGAATATTCAAATTGAAATAAATTAGTAGTAACAAACAATTTGATAGAGGACAATTTGACTTTGGGCTTTGTTGGCTTACATACTGCTAACGTAATATATTTTTAGGGGCGACGATTTTACTTTTAACCTTCATGATTTAGTATTTAACCTAGAATATTTAGGTTTATGTCAATCGCATTTAGGTTTGTTGAGTTCGGATTTTACTCCTTGTCAATCTTATTTGATTTTGTTTTAATAGCGATTAGGTATATTTTAGTAATAGAATGCTTTTTTTGATTTTAATTTAGATTTGTTCAATTCGTATTTGGATTTGTTTGAATCGCCATTAGGTTTGGAGGGAGAATCGTTTAAGGAGTTCAAGGTTTCAAAGGTTCAAGGTAGAACAGCATCACCCCTTCCCCTCTCCAAAGGAGATGGGTAATACAAATACAGTTGAACCTAGAATTTGCAGTAGAGATTCTATTACAAACTCCAACTGCGTCAAAGACTTGCATTTGTAGCTCTCATAACGATTCCTACTGCAAAATCTAGGTTGAATGAGTTTCAGGATTAATGCAAAAAACTCGTCAAATGACTATAGATCATTTGACGAGTTTTTATTTAATGGATTAGCACTTATTATTTAGAATTCTATTTTAGTTTGTGGTTGGTGAATTTGATGTTTACAATAACCTTGCTTGCTGGATTATTTGCTCCATCTATACTCTTAGCATATTTCTTTACTGTTTTTGATAAACTAACCAAGCCAGTAATAGGTGCATACAATTCTACATTGCGTGACTGAACGTCCTTTTGTAATTGTTTTAAACTATCGTTTACACCTACATTAAGCGGTTCTAAACTGTTGACGTAAAGATTCAGTGCTACCACTGTTAAATCGGCTTCTTTTGGCTTGTATAGCGGTTCGGCTGCTACAAAAGCTATTTGTTTTTCGAGATTAGATTTTCTACTATCAAAACTCATCTGACTAACACTATTCGTTTTTAATGGATCTGGAATAGGATCGCCTGCTTTTGGAACAGGAGGAGTTGGTAATGGTTTTATTCTTTTGCCTTCTACTTTATCTTTGAGGCTTACCATGCTTTTCTGCGCTGCTTCTGTAGCGCCACAACTACCAAAAGAATTACAAACGCGGGTTGATAATTTACTCATGCCATTGTAAGCATCGTTGCGAGAGATGACAGCTTTTTTGTAGATTACTGACTCGGTATTAACTGCTTTCATTGCGGCCTCACAGGTTAGTTTTTTTGCAACTAAAGCATCTGCAGCAATTAATGGATTAGAAGGATCGTACTTGGTGTCGAGCACAGCGATTGAGGAATTCATTACACCTAAATTTGCAACGTTTTTAGCGTGGCCTGTTTCAGATACTGACTTTGACATAAAGAGCAATTTAACGAACAGTGATATAGTTCGGAATGCGAAGTTGGGCTAATAGTTTGATGCTTGAACAATAAGGTATTGCACATATTCTGCACAATTGCTCTAATGCATCAGGGTTTAAGGAGTTCAATGTTCAATAAGTTCAAAGTTAGTAAAGCTTAATTTGTTTAAAGGGAGGGAAAAGCATAGCAAGTTCTTATATGTAAGATTTTACGAGTTGAGGATTTACATATATTTGATTAAAATATAATTTAAATAACATGAAATATTTAACTCTAATACTTTTAATTATATCAGTTAGCTGTTATTCCCAAGATTCTTCTTTTAATAACAAAAAGTGTGACTTTATTACAGATGGAACAGGAAAGTCTCAAGGTTTAAAAATCAAACTTAAAACACCTTGCGAATGGGATTCAGAAGAAGGAGATATGCCTAACTATGTAAAAAATTTTTACTATACTTTTTCAGATGGAAGTTCAATGAGTAACGGTTTAATAATTACTAAGTTAGCAAAACCCCTTACTTTAAGTGGAGAAAAAGAATTACTTACACCAAATTCCTTCAAGAAGATTGTTGCATCAAAAAAAGGAACATATATTACTGCAAGAAATATCCAAATTGATGGAGTAAGTGCTATTGAAGTGATTTTTAAAAGTAATTCAGAAATTTCAATTGGTCATACATATGTTTATAATATTGAATATTACTTTTTTTGTAAAAAACTATTAGTAAGTATCGGGTATTCATTGGCTAGCACAAATGAGAGTAGATCGAAAGAACTTTTTGATAAGTACAAGAATTTATTCAGAACTCTTGTTAACATGACAAGTATACTTTCTAATTACGAATAATAGAGGTGTATATTATTAATTAGATATATGAATTGAAATATTGAAAAAAATACTAAAATTAAATACAATGAATTACTTATTTGATTCTTTAATTTTTATAGGCTGTGTAGCAATTGCTGGTATATTTTTTGCTGTGGTTTCTGATTTTATTGGAATGTTTATTTCTAAAATAATTCCATTTGGAAATGTTTTTTTCAGGTTCATTTTTCCATTTCAACTTCGTGTGTTTATTTCCCTTTCAGTTTATATTTTAGTAACGCATTATTTTTTTTATAAATTATGGATTGTACCTATAATTTGTTATTCAATTTATAACTTAAGCTTTGTTTACTTTGAAGTTGTTTAACATTTAATTTTTTTTAGAAATATAGCTATAACGCTTAGCCACAGCATATTCCACCAAGTTATTGTTAGTTTTTCAAATCTTATTAAAATTCCCTTGTAAGCATCCATCCAGG
>Ga0214192_1000763_pt1 | contig 19208 bp, 5 predicted proteins | sample TroBogEpilimnion_44_FD_153030 | JGI IMG/M metagenome (GOLD analysis project Ga0214192, IMG submission 153030) | Freshwater microbial communities from Trout Bog Lake, WI - 29JUL2008 epilimnion | ecosystem: Environmental > Aquatic > Freshwater > Lake > Epilimnion/Euphotic zone | place: Trout Bog... | reverse complement strand
CTTGTTCTCAAGATCCTGGATTTCCAGTTGCCCCTCAATATGGAACATTTTATAACAATATTCCGTCTCAATCAAATACCTCTAAATCAACAACTTCTGATATAAATAGAAGTTGGTTTTCATTTACAGCAACTTCTAACACAATACCTATTGCAGTATCTGTTTATACAGATAATAATCCATTCATTGAAGTTTATGATTCTTCTATTTTAACAAACCCTACTGCGTCATCAATACCTGATGTATTTCTAAATCATCCTGGAGCATCTTACATAAATCAAAGTTATGTAGTGCTGAATCCAGCAGTACTAACAATAGGAACAACTTATTATATTAAAATTTATGGAGGAATTACAATACCGTCCCCTCCAGATACAAGAAATTGTTATTTCAGGCTTTGTTTAACAACTCCAAATTCAACTGGAAGCACTACCCAAAATTCAAACGCAATAGCAACAATAGATTGTAAATTTACAGTAAACTATACAACAGTTTTAGCTCCAAATAACCCATGTTCTATTCCTAATTATCAATTTGGCAGAATGGCATATTGGGAATCTACAGAATTATATCCTTGTAATACAGAACTTTATGGAGAATATGCAGGAAAACCAATAAGACATCATAAATTTCCAGATGAAACAGTTTCTCCTTATTTTTCTGCAAATGGTGCAAATCCTAGCAATAGTTTTAATACATTAAATTGTCAAATATACCCTAAAGGTATAATGATATCTGTAAAAGATATTAAACAAAAACTGCTTAATGCTTATTTTAAAGGACTTATAACTAATGACGAATTAAACTCTATTTGTGGATATAGAATATGGAGATCAGATAGAAGAGGAAATGAATCTATTTTAGGGAAAGGTCTTTTATATGATGTTTGGAGTTATAAAGACAATGCTTTTAATTCTGGACAGGATATTCTGTTTTCTAACTTCCCATATAATGATAATAGCCCAAATATTTTCATAAATAAAAGGAAAATAAGAAATCAGTATGATGCTAATAATTTAGATCTTCTTACACATCCTAATAAAGATTATTCAAATACACAATATACTTTTGATGCTCCTAACTTGTTATTTAATAATCCAGGATTGGGAACAGAATTAAAACTTGAATCAGAACTTTATGGGATCTCCAATGGTTCCTATCAGGACATAAAAAATAACTGTGTATACCAATATATTGGCCCAGGAATTATATCAGCAGCTTTAGGTTTTGCTTCAATTCAGGCAGGATTTCAAGCTCTCCAAGTACTTTCTCAAGCTACTTTAGTTATTCCAGCTACAGTGTTTGGTTCAGGTTCAGGCATTCCTTTAGGTATGATATTAGCTGTCATAGGAGCAAATCTTTCAGCTCCTGTATGGCTTATGACATATTATGCAGATTGGTATGATGTTATTTCTAACTTTGCTCCATTCAGGAATTATGCAACTTATTATTCTTCTGTAGGATTTTACGATAATAATCAAACTACCCCTAATACTGGATTTAAAAGGAGAACTATTCTTAATACAGAATATTTAAAACCTGGAATTTTAAATGTATCCACTTCTATAGGAAATATAAGATTTAATCACTATCAAAGAGAATCTACCTGTTTTATAGAGGTAGATTCACCTCTTCCTAAGACAGTTCATACAGATGCTTCAAGATGGAAACCTACAGATAATGGAGGAAATCCTTGGACAGATGCTTCTAAAAGTACTCCTATTTGTTCATATTATGCAAGTATGAAGAATAATCTGCCAAATCAATATGGAAATCTGGAATCCATCAGATATATTGATACAGGATTTAATGGAATAATTGATTGGACAAATGAAACCCAGGATACAACAAATCAAACAATATTTGGTGGAGATACATACATAAATAGATTTGCAAATAAGAGGAAAATTCCAATGTTTTTGGATGATAGAGTTCCTACTGCAACCACAAATATAACAGCAGCTCAAAATCAGGATATTTCTCTTTCAGAAATACCAAATGTAGGATGGCCAGTTTATTTTATGGACTACCCAACATCTTTAGATTATACAGCTAATATTTATAATTTGTTTGGAAATGTAGCTGTAAAAGATGCTACAAGAGCAGATTTTAATTTTGTAAATTATGGATCTGATGGTAATTCATGGGCAAATTTTGGACTTGCTTCAGCAGTTTTAGGAGCATTAGCAGGATTTTTTTTTGGTGTTCCTTCCCTCTCAATTTATGTGAGTGTAGCTGTAGGACTTGTAAGAACAAATCTTGGCTCAGATACCTTTTTAAAAGGAGATTATTTCCATTCTTTTTATGGAATTCCGTATTTCTTAGTGGAATCAAATTATAATCTTGACTATAGATACGGAGAAAATCTTACCAATAAAGATTTTTACCCTCATGTGTCTGATACAGTAAACTGGACACAACAAACTTTTGTTCCTATTAATGAGGACAATTATTATTCATATAATAACACATATTCAAAAGCCAACAAAGAAAACTTTTTTTATATCCTGAATGAGGATTTTAACCAGCAGATAGAAGATTGTAAAGTGCATAACCAAGATAGGGTTATTTACTCTCTCCAAGATTTAGATCAAAATGACAAATATGATGGTAATCTTATATTTCTTGCTAATAATTATTATGATTTTCCTAAATCTGGAGGAAAAATAACAATACTTAAAGGTATTGAAAATAACAAAGTATTAGTTGTACAGGAGAATCAGGCATCTCTTTTCAACTCTTATGTACAATTACAAACAAATATAGGCACTGCATCTGTAGGCTCTAATAACTTGTTTTCTCAAAATCCAGCTCAGTATATAAAAACAGATTTAGGGTTTGGAGGATCACAAACTTCTGCATTTATATCTACAGAATATGGACATTTTTGGGTGGATAATAAAAGAGGACAAATATTAAATCTATCCCAATCTGTACAGGATGTAATAAAACCAGAAGATTCCTGGTGGTTTAAACAAAATCTTCCATTTAACATCCTAAAAGATTTTAAGGATGTGGATATTAATAATAATTATAAATATTTTGGAATGTCTCTTGCTTATGATGCAAGATTCAAAAGAATATTTATAACAAAAAGGGATGTTCAATTACTTCCTCAATGGAAAAATCAGGTGTCTTATGCAAATAATCAATTTTCAATATCTACAGAGTCTGGGACACAAATAATACTTCCTACAGATCCTACATATTTTTGTAATAAATCATGGACAATTTCATATTCTCCATTAACCAAAACATTTGTTTCATTTCATTCATTTACACCAAACTACTATGTTTCTAACCAAAACTATTTCTCTTCTGGTATAAATTTCAGCACTACCCAAAATGATCAATTAGAAGATGGTGTCTGGTGTCACTTACTTACAACCCGCAGTTTTCAAGTTTATTATGGAAATTTATATCCATTTATTCTTGATTTTTCTATTCCTTCTAAGTACCAGAATAAGATATTTGGATCTTTAGAATATAAAGCTGAATTTAGGAGATATATAGATGGAAATAACAATTTCTACAGTAATCCAAATGTAACATATGATAGAGCTGTAATTTATAGTTCTTCTATATGCTCTGGAAATGTAAATCTTGTAGTGAAGCAAAAGAATAATTTCTTCCAAAGCACTCAATATCCAAAAATAACTCCTCAAGGAACAGAAACATTAATTGAAAATATTGAAGGATTTTGGAGAACAAATGCGGGATTTATTGATTTGTCATTAAAAAATGGTGAACCAACTTTAGTTTACACATGTTCTCTTCCATATCCTGTAGTAAATTCTAATGCAATTTCTTATGCTCCTAAATTTATTTCACTACCTTTAAGAGAAGATTATTTTTGTATTAGACTTATAAACGATTCTAAATCAAACTATAACATATACCACCGCTTTAGTTTAGAAACAGATACAACATCACCAGAATAATGAAAATTAATGTAGAAATAGAAGGAAATGAGTTCAAGGTAAAGATAAATGATCTTCCTCATTTATGTATAAAAGATAGAATAATAGGCTATCAAGCATGGATTGAGGAAAATAAATGGTATAAAATAGAATACTATTTAAAAAATCAAACTATTCTTACAGAATATGACAATATAGAAAAATGGATGGAAATAATTAAACAACTAGATATTATAATATAATGGAAAAGCCAAAATTTAATTTAAAAAGTATTCCTCTCAAAAAGAATTCAAATGGGGAATTTATAGGACATCTCATAAATTGTATGGGAGTAACAAAAATGTATATGATTACTACAGATTCTTATGTAGTGCATAAACAATGTCACCATTTTCTAGAAAATACACATTGTCATCTTTATTGTCTTGCAAAACAATTGACAGTAGAGGAAGGAAAATTATCAGGGTTTGGTAGCTATTCCCTGCAAGAATATGAATCTACAGATCCTTTGGAATATTTTAAAGGATTAAAATCTTATATTGAATCCCAAAGAGAAAATGCTTATAAGGATGCGGATCATACAATAACCTCAGAAATAAATAGCATTCTTAAGAATGTAAATAATTTTATCTACCACGTTCAACAAATGAAATAATGAGTAAATCAGGAATACATATTAAAAAGTCTCATGAAGGTCTTTTACATAAAAATTTAGGAGTTGCCAAGGGAAAGAAAATTCCAGCAAGCAAACTAAAAATAAAATCCACTGATTCTGAAGCAGTTAGGAAAAGAAAACAATTCGCTTTAAATGCTAAACACTGGCATCACAAAGCTAATGGAGGATTTGCAGATTCTATGCTGATTGAAAAGAATCAATTTGCTTTAGGAGGTGAATATACTCCAGATATGAATCATTTATATCTTCCTATAGCTAGAAATGGAAAGATTTTAAATGATTCCAATCAAGATTCTACAATAAACCAAGCATATTGGCAAAATCAATCTTTCGGAGAAAGTAATGCTCCTCAAACTCCTCAAGTACCACAATATCAAGAAGCTTCTTATCTTCCAAATAACAAAGTACAGGATAATACACAGTTAGTTTCAGATCCCCAATTAACAGCTTTGGAAAGTCCATATAATCAACCTAATACAATAAATTCCCAAAAACCTATTTTACCAAAAATCAAGTTTTATGGAAACAAATATTTTCAGAGAGCCGGAGATAATTTAACAGATTCTATTAGATTTGCAACACAAATATATCAACCCCTTCCTCAAAAGAAAACAGAAACAAATCCTAATTATTCAGCTCCACAGGAAATAACTCCAAATACAAATGTACAAATAGATGAAAATCCAAATGCAGGAGTACAATTTAAAACAACCTATAAAAACGGAGGTTTAAAAAGATATGATATTGGCGGAGAAACTTATTATCAAAATCCTGCAATAAATAACACCAATCCTATAAATGGAATGGTAAATCCAGCAGCAATAGCTGGAACAGCAGCAAGCTCTTCTTTGGGTTTTACAAATATACTTGAAGGAGGAATAGATATGTTTGGGTCAAACAGAAAAAATCTAGGACAACAACAAAGAGAATCAAATATGTTCCACCAATCTCTTTTAAATCAAGCTATGAATCCCACTCCATATGAAAATAAGGGATTTGGAACAGAAGGTAGAAATAATGTACTAGAATCTGGAGGAATGGTAGAAGCAAAAGAATTAGGAGGATTTTTCAGAAAGAAAATAAAACCTTCACTTAAAACTAAAAAGAAATAAAAATGAGTAAGTATAAAAAATATATAGATTCGGATGAATGGGAATTTGTTCCTTTTTCAAAAGCTGCTAATGGTATTTCTATTAAAGAAATGGGAGGACAAGGAATACCTAATGTTGAAATTGAGGGAAAAGAGCATGTACTTCTGCCTAATGGATTATCTCAACAAGTTAGTGGCCCATCACATGCAGATGGAGGTATTCCCTTGAATTTAGCTCCTGGCTCTATGGTGTTTTCAGAAAAACTAAAAGATCCTGATACTAAAAAAAGCTATGCTAAAATGGCCAAAAAGTATGAAACTAAGGATAATGTAGAAATGCTGGATGTTCCTTTTATTGATCCTATTCAGGCAGAAACTGCTCAAATGATGATACAGAAGAAAAATGAAAAGCTTCAAGAGTTATTTCAAAAGCAGGAAATGGATAAATTGCAAGGAGAACATGGAAAATCTGTCCAAAAAGAAGCTCTTCAAGAAAATGGAATGATGAAATTTGGAGGTAAAATAAAAAAAATGGGTAGTGGGGGAGGAAATATTTATGGACCAACAAATACTTCCCTAAATAATCCTTTAGTATTATCTCCTGATAATGTAGATGCTTATGGAAATCCTTTGACTACTTTTGGTGATGTTAATTGGAAACCTTCTCCTAGCAGTATATTTTTATCTCAGGTTAGAGAACCATATAATCCTCAAAGTTCTGCGCCATATGAAGGACTTACTTCAGAGCAAATGAAGCAAAGATATCAAAATGCCAGAGAAAATACAGGAGAATATTTTCCGAATACTATAATTCCCCCAACAATTGATAAATCTTCTATAAAAGGTTTACAATATGCTCAAGGTTTAAATTCTCCAGGTGCAATTGTAGATGCATACAAACATGGATATTTAGGATTTAATAACGAACATAAAAGAATTTTACAAGAGGAATATAAAATAAAAAACCCAAAGTCACAGGATTATGAAAGACTTTCAGAAAATGATATTGTAAAAGGACATCAAGATAATCTTGCTGGTGAGGATTTAGTTAAATATTCTACTCTGAAATTTACAGACCCTGAGAAATATAAACATTATATTGAGAAAGAAGGTGTTAATGTAGGACAGGGTTTATGGAGAGATAAAGATTATACAAGAGATCCAAATGAACCTCCTGTTTACTATAAATTAGATACTTCTGGTATTCCAAATACTGTTAAATCTGAACCTGCTAAAAAATCTTCAGATATTTCAAAAAATACACAACCAATAAAATCTACAGCTACCCAAAATCCAGATTTTTCATCTCTTGCAATACCTCTTTATGTTCCAAACACTTATACAAGAGATCCTCTAAACTACCATAATGTTCAACCACAATATATAAATCCAAGATATTTGGATGTTAGCCCAGAACTTAACCAAATAGTAAGAGGTCAAAGAGCATTTCAAACTAATTTAGGATCGAGAACTTCAGCAGATGTTTCTAATCTCCTTCAGTCTCAAACTAATGCATATAATCAGCAGCAGCAGGTTTATGGGCAAAAGTATAATTATGACAGACAACAAGATCTTCAATCTCAGGAATTTAATGCAAGAGCTAAACAAGGGTCAGATCAATATAATCAACAAGCAGAATTTAGCCAATTAGAAGATCCAAGAAGAAGAAGAGAAGGAGCTTTAGATACTCAAAAAAGAGTAGATGTACAGGGAGCTATTCAAAATGAAGCTAAACAAAGAGCCTATGATCTTACAAGAGATTATATTCAAAAGATTTTTAACCCATTTAGTCAGTATGATAATACTACTCTAGTAGCTAAATATGGAGGAAAAGTAAAGCTAAAAGCCAAGGTAAAAAAGAAATAAATTGTTAAATATTTGTTAAAAGCACTCTATTTCAGGGTGCTTTTACTATTTCTAAGTCTTTTAACTTAATTTAGTTAAAGATTTTTCTTTTTAAGTTATATTAATTATATTGCATAAAATTTAAACACTTATGGGTTTTTCACCATATTCTCAAACTGTAACTCCTGCTGCTTACGTGGCTCCAATTGATCCTTCTTTACTTTTGCAAGGTGCAACTTATACTCAAGCTTTGCAAGAAAAAAACCTGAAGGAAATAGAAGATGTTCCCGCCATGTTTGCCTCTATTCCTGCATATGGTCCTGATAAGCAGGCAATTAGAGAGATACAGGATAATTTTCAGAAGGATGTACAAAACGTATCTTATGGAGATTTAAAATCTCCTCAAACTATGTCTCAAATAAGAGGACTAATAAAAAGTTATGCAAGTAATCCAGATCTTCTGGCAATAGCTCAAAGAGGTCATACTTATGATCAAATGAGAGCTGAAAAGGCGGAATTTGAGAAAAAAGGTAAAGCTTATGTAAATCCAGGACTTGATTCTCTAGGAGAATACTTTTCAGGTAAAGATTATGTAAAAGATCTTAACTTTAGCAATAAGCCTATTGTTCCTCCTGATATTGGAAAATTAATGAAAGAGGCTAAAGAAGTAACAGGGGTATCTGAAAGGCAAGTATATGATCCTACTACTAAATCCTATCAAACTATCAAATATACAGACCCTGCAAAACTTCAGGAAAATATAAAAGCTATTGCTTTGCAAGATCCTAATTATGAAGCTCTTGCTAAATATAATTTTGATAAGAAATATAAAGATGTAGATTGGGATCAACATGGAAATGATATTCTTAATGGAGATTTGCAAACTATGCAACAAGCATATAATGCTGCTCAACAAAGATATACAGCAGAAACAAACCCTGTAACAAAAGCTGAATTAGCCCAAAAAATACAAAAATATCAGGCAGATATAAAAAGAACTACAGAATTAAGAGATAATCCTTTTTACTCCCATACCCTAAAGGATCATTATTTTCATAATCAGTTAGATGATCAATTTAGACAAATGGCTGAAGCCCAAGACAATGTGCAACAAGGAGCTTGGAAAATGGATGAATATCAAAAAGATATACTAAATCATTCATTTGAACTGCAAAAACTTAATGCTGAGCATGAATATAAACAGCAAGAACAACTTTACAAAACTATGTTAGATCAGGGATATGTTAAAAATCCAAATTACGATGCTTCTAAACCAACTTCTGATACTAACACAGAATTCATAGAATCTAAAAATGTAAAAGGGAAATCTACTGTGGATAAGCTTAAAGAAGGTGTAACTAAAAAAATATACCTAGAAGCTATAAAACAAGGTAAAAAAGTAGTTGATGCAAATGGTAATTTACTTCCTGTTGAAAACCTAGAAGGAGTTTCAATAAATGGTACTGATGCTAAAACAATGAATCAGATTCTCACTTCTCTTAAAAAGTACACTTTAGGAGATGTAAATGATGCAAGTAAGGGAGTAGCAGAAAATATTATAATGCAAAATTATAAAGATTTAGGATTGGATAATAAACCTAATGCCAGAGATATTCAAATAGTAGGGGATGGAAAGGACAAAAAAATTAAAATTAAAGACAAAGAATTTACTCCAGACGAAATTGTAAATAAACTTTTTACAAAAAATGAAGAACCAGATTATTCAAATTTGTCTGCTAGTGATATAAATAATTCTCTTAATGTGGGAGAATCACTAGCTACACCAACTAAAGGTACTGTAAGATAATGCCAAATAATAATATAACTCAGAAAACATTAGATGATTTTTCAGCTACAATTAAGGCAAAACCTGATTTAACTGACGATCAGGTATTGCAAAAATTTCCGGAATTTAACAATGATAAATCATTGCTTAAATCAGCTTATGATTATAATGCCACATTGTACTCTGGCAAATATAATACTACAGAAGAATTAAATTCTAAATTTCCAGAGTTTTTCCCTCAGACAAAACAAATAAAGCAATCTAAATTCCTCCCTAATGAATTTAGTACAGGTAATGTTGTGTTTGGTTCTAATGCTTTATTTGGAACAAATCCTAAAGAAGAGGATAAGTATAAGGATGTACCTAATTCTGTTTATGATTCTATTGATAAACTTATGGGTACTAAAAAAACCCTTACAGATACAACAGATTCAATAACTAACATATTAAATAAACAGCTTGCTCTAGGCCCATATAAAAAAGATATAAATGCCTCTTTAAATCAGGCATTAGCATTAAATCAACAATATTATCTTTCTTTTAAAACTCTAACTCCAGAGCAACAAGCTAAAAGTTCCCCATATTATACCCCTAGTGTTGAAATTGCTCAAAGATTTCCAATTATAAATGAAAAAGACGAAAAGGGTCAATATAAAATAAGTGACAACTCTTTTAATAGTGATCTTATAGGAATTACTAGCGGTTTAACTAAAAGACAAAATGAGCTAAAAGATGAAATAGATAAAATACAGCAACAAATAGTTAGTTCTCAGGAAGATGATTCATATCAATACCAAACACCTGGAGCATTTGTTACACCTGTTCCAAAAAATCTTCCTAAAGATTATGTTAAAAATCTGGAAGATAAAAAACAATCTTTACAGAAAGAATATGAAGATCTAGCAGAAAGCTATAAATCTATTGAAAATGAATATAATCGTAAATTTGATGAAAGAAATCCTCTCTCAGATCCAAATAAACTGAAAAATATGTCCAGAGAAGAGATGTTGGCAGCAGCAGCTCAATTTGGATATATGAAAAGAAGTTTAGGAATAGTTAAAGACTTTAATCAGGCAAAAGAGCATAATTTTACCCCTGATGAACTGGATAAGGCAATTAACCCTAATAAGTATAGTATTAGGAGCTATACAGAGGATGAAATTAAAGATTTATTGGGAAAAGATGAGGTTGAAAAGAAAGGATTAAATTCCCCTGTTGAAGTTCAAAGAGATGCAAGTTTAGGAATTGCTTCTGCAAGAGCAGTAATGAGTCAAAATCTTGGAAAAGTAATAGATCAATCAGATGCAATAAACAAAGAAATTGATGATAAACTGAATCAATTTGATAAAGATAATAATTACCAACAAGTTTTAGCTATTGCTAAAGAAACAAGGACTAAACAAAATGTAGATGCTTTATATTCTCTTATAGAGCAGAGAAATAAAATATTAAAATCATATCAACCACAACTAAATGAAATAAAATCACAGGTAGACACATATGAAGATGCTTTTCAAACTTTAGGAGGAGTGAATAAAGAGTATTTCTCCCAAATGAACAAGTTTGATTATGAAATGGAGAAAATGAACAAAGATTACCAACAATCTTCTGCTGCTTCTCCCACTTCATTATATTATAATGTTTGGAAACCTTTTGAACTTAACTCTTTTCAAAAGTTGAAAGATGTAGCAACTACTACAGCAGCAGTGTTAGAAGCAGGTGGTCTTAAACTAGGTATAGTTTCTCCTGAGCAATATGATGCATTTTTATATAAACATGCTCATGAAAAAGATTTTGATATATCTGTTCAAGAGCCAGATATTCTAAAAAATGCCAAAATCTTTGAATATAATGATGGGGATATTAAACTCAATCCTGAATATTTGTTACATAATGCAGTAGCAGCAGTAACAGGTTCTACAGCTTTGGGTATAAATATGATATTATTTCCTGAAGAAGCTGTTGCTGAAGAGGCTGAATTTCTATCAAAAGCATGGCAAGCTCAAAAAGTTCACACTTTAATGCATTTTGCCAAATCAGCAGCTTTTATCCTTCCTCAAGTATATTCTGGAGAAATTTCAGAAGCGTATAATCGTTTAAATAAAGGAGAATTATCAGAACAAGATGTACTTGGCTATGCAATGGGCAAAGCTATGGGTACAGCTATTACTGAAGCATTAGCATTAAAAATAGGTTTTGATCTAAAAGCTCCATTTGAACAATCTGTAGCTGCTAATATTATTAATAAACTTGCAGGAGAAGAAATTTATAGCTATAAAAATGAAGCTCTTAAAGATTTCTTAAAAGCAGGGGTATTTACAGAACTTCCTTCTATAGCAGCAAAATCACCAGCAGAAAACCTATTTTCAGATTTAGTTGATTACTACTATAAGAGTAAAAATGATAAATTTGAATTTGATCCTAGATTTACAGCCAAAAAGAATACTGAAGATTTTATAAATACGTATCTCTCAATGTTTCCTTTTGCTTTAAAAGGAGGATATGCTTATGCTAAAAATAACATGAGCAATTATAGTAATGATGATTTTTATAAAGCAGGACAGTACAGAGCAGCTAAAAATGCTGATGTATATATGCAATATGCTCTAGATTATGTAGATAGTAATAAAGATAAAGTATTAAAATATTTTCCAGAGGCTTTTACAATAAAAGATGTAAAACAAACAATAGCAGATGAATATAGTAAATTATCAGAAACTTATAAATCTTCCCTTTCTACACTTCCATATTTAATTGATGGTAATCAAAAATCTAATTATTTCTTTGCAAAACAGGAATTAAACAATTTATTGGACAAAGAAGAACCTTCTGAAAAAGATCAGCAAAGAATGAATGTTCTTCAGAATGTTGTTAACTATTATGATGGTATAGCTGAAAGTTTAAAAGAACTTAAAAAAGAAAATCCTAACAAATATAATGCATCCATGTTTAATAAATACATGGATAATATTGCACAAACAGTATTTACATTTGACCCAAGACATACTAATTCTTCCGAAATAGAACAAATGGAGGGTATAAGTAAAATGCTGGAACAAAATATAGATGCTCATGCAGATAATGAAGCTTATGCAGATGTAGTTGATAGGGCTAAAGCAGCTTTATATGTTCTTGATTACAAACTTAATAAGTTTGAAGAAAAAAATCAGAAAGAAAAAGAAGGTGTTCCTGTAGAAGATGAAGAATTAAAACCCTCAGAAGAAAAAAAACCTGTAATTACAGAGCCTACAGAAGATACTACAGAAAACACTACCCAAATATCCCCAGATGTCAAGAAAGATAATTTTGATTATTTACAGGAACTTGTAGATAAAAAAGATAAATTTATTTCTCAAAAAGAACTTGATGATTTAGATTCTGTAGGTCTTGCAGAAAAAGTACAGGAGCATAAAGATTTGTTAAAAAAATCTGATGAAGTTTTTAATTCTAAATTGAATGAGATTAAAAACTCTGACATTTCCAATGAAGAAAAAGATCAAAAATTTCTTGATTTGGAGTTGGAATATGCATCTATAGACCCTAAAAAAGCTCAGATTATTTCTGATGAGAGAGAAAAAATATCAGAGGTATCATTAGGAAATAAAAGTTTTAGAATTGGAGATAAAGTTTCTTATCAGGGTTCTGAATACTATGTAAATAAAAAAGGAGATCAAATTGTATTGTCTACTAAAAAGGACATTGATAATCCTGAAAATACCACTGTAATTCCTAAATCTCCTGAAGATATAAAAATTATAGAAAAAGAACCTGCTATACCAGAAACAATAGAAATTAAGATAGTTCCTACAACAGAGGGTCAGGTGATTCCAGAAAATAAAACTGTCACAATAACTGTTGAAAATGAAACAGTAAAAACAGAACCAACTATTGTACCTACTCAACAAGAAACAAAAAAACAAGCTGAAACAGAAAATAACAATCAGAAAAATCCTGTAAATCCCTTTAGAACAATAAATTCAGGAGGAGCAGATCCAATAGAAAAAACCTACACTGCTGTAGTACAAAAATTAGCCAGCTTATCTAAAGATAAGAGCTATTATGATCATGGATATACAATTTCTGTAGTTTCTTCAGAAGAAATGTATGAAAATCATAAAGATTCCTTAACAGCAAAAGATATTGAATTCCTCTCAAAAAATCCAGGGTATGTAGGAGTTTATACAGTTATTACTGATAAAAATGGAGATTTTCTTTATTTTGATCTTGAGGGAAATATAAGTTCAAAAGAAAAGGATGGAAAACTTGCAATAAATACTCTCCCTACAGTAAAAGATGGAAAGCTTGCCAGTAAGTTTAACAAAACAAAACAAGAATTAAAAGAAGCTAATAAAACAGAAGAATGGTTTAATCAACAAGTACAAAAACTTAAAGATGCCAGAAATAAAGATCAGAAAACAACTTATTTAATTGATGCTATTACTAATGGTACTTTTGAATTCACTCCTGATTCTCCAAAACCTGCAAAAAGTCTTATTGGCAATAATAAGTTTACTATAAATGTACAGGGAGCAAAAGTATCTTTAAGTATAAATGGAAAGTCTACTTTGCTACAATCTCCTTTAATTTCTAAAGAGCAAGCTACATCTTTAGCAAATATTATATTTTCAAAGGCAAAAGATGTTCCACTTTATGAAGGTTTACCACAAGAACTCAATTCTCTTGTAAACAGATTTAACTATATTAAGAAGTTTATAGTAACAGGATTAAACTACTATCATCAGATAGATGGGAAAAATGTATATATAGATTTAAAATTAGGAGGAAATAATCAAAAAGCAGGAGTTTATATTAGTGTCGGAAATAATAATAATTTTAATCTTGTTTCTACCCAGGAAGAGCTTGTAGATTTATTTCAGAAAATTAAGTTTAATGCTCCTAAAGATGTAAACCTACCTGTTACATTTTATAACTTTAATTTAGATTCTAAAAAGTTTGAACCAGTAGATTATCCTACAGGAAGTGATTTTATTGTAGATAATTTCCAAACATATTCAAATAAAACTGAAAAATCTCAAATAACTGACCATTTTATAGAATTAGGAAATGAACTTAATACTGTTGGAGGAGATATAGAAATAGAATCAAATAAGGAAAAACCTGCAACAACTGTAATTGTAGAAAAACCAAAAGAAGATGTTCCAGATTTGATTCAGGAATCTCCTATTGAGAAAAAAACAAAGGAAAGAGTTAAATTTGATGTTCCTAAAATTGATACAAAGAATATTTTTGATCTCAATAGGTCTAAAAATCTTGTAATTAAAACTACTCAAAAGCAAGAAGAAGAAGCAAAAACTTGGTTTCAAAATTCTCCATTAGCTGAACATACAAGTTTTCAGGTATTTTCTGATATTGTAAATTCTGATGCATGGGCAACCTGGAATTCTTCAGCTATCACTCTTTGGAAAGGAGGAAAATCTACAGATTTATATCATGAAGCATGGCATGAGTTTTCTCAACTATACCTCACTAAAGATCAAAAAAAGGCACTTTATGATGAAATTAGAGGTAAAAATATTGAAATAACTTTACTTGATGGTAAAAAAATAAACTCTAAAGATGCTTCTGATTTTCAAATAGAAGAGCATATTGCAGAAGATTTTATGGAATATGTGCTTTCTAATCAAAAGCTAATACTAAACCAAAGACCCAAGAGAAACTCTATTTTCAGGACAATATTTAATTTCCTTAAAGAATTATTTACAGGAAATACAAATTTACAAACTTATTATGAAAGACTCTACAAAGGAAATATTTCAAAATATAAAAGGGATGTAAATAATGCATTTTTTGGACATTTGAATCAAGGAATAAAACTAGGAGATAATATTCTGTCAAATGAAGATACAAAATCTCTTTATAAATCAATAGATTCTGTAATAGGGGATATATTCCAAGATGCAAATCAACCAATTACATTACTTTTTGAAAAAACCCCTGTTCTAAATAAAGTTTATTCTGCTATAAATAACTATTTTAAAAATAGCTACAATACTCTGCTGAATAATTATAATAAAACAACAGACCCTTTCACTAAAGAATCCTATGAGAAGGTTCTTGATAATCTTGAGCTTGTTATAAATAATTGGGAGGAAGTAATAAAAAATCATTCCAAGTATTCAGAGTATTTTAATATATCTAAAGACAGGATAATTTTTGATGATGAAGGAAATATAGTAGAAATAGATGAAGATTCTGATGAATCAAATTCAAGAGATTCAGAAGTTATTAAGAATGAAAATGGCAGATATTCAAAAGAAGCAGCTGCAAATGAAACATTATATTTGATTGCATCTCTTAAAAAATATGACAAAACTGGAAACACATCCTCTAATGATTTTTTACCTTTTGTTTCTGATATTGTAGACTTTAGCAATACATGGGACACTCTCTCAAAAAATCTTTCAGGTATTTCTGATTACAATAAAATACTTGAAAAAATACAGGAACTTTCAAAGAAAGATAAGTCTTTTGAAGATTTGCTTAAAAGACTTCCTGATCCTCTGAAAACTTTAAAAGATGCTGAAGTAAGGCTAAGAAATGCTTTTATAAATGATTTATCTAAGCCAACTATCTATGTATATGAGGCAGTAATTAAGCCTACAGATAAGGGTATAGATTTTAGTTATAGAAAAGCTGAAGCTACTTCAAGAGAAAAGCTTATAAGTAATTTTAATGATAATTTTGCTTCATTTCAGGAAAATGAAAATCCTTATGTAAGAAAAGATGAAAATGGAGGTAATTATCTGGATGCTAATCTTGTAAAGTCAGATTTTGCTCAATATTTTCCAGTAACTTCAAAAGTTCATTCTCAGCTTGATTTAAATGATTTATTTGATGCAAGATTAGAGTTTCTAAGAGCTTTAGGATTTACTTTTTCCGCAGAAGCTATTGATTCTGAAGATTTTAAGAAATTTATAACAGGTATTAAATCACCTGTAGTAGATTTGTTCAGGAAAACATCAGAACTCTCAAGTAGTTTGCAAGGTACATCTAAAACTATTTCCAAACCAATAACTCAGCTTTGGTATGACAGCACAAATTACAAAGGAGCTTGGACAGCTATAGGTAAAATACTTGATGAAGAATTGAAATATTCTGAAGTTTATTTTACACAATCTGTCAAAAATGCAGAAAATAATAATGTTTGGCAAATCAGGCAATGGAATTACATTTCTAATGTCTATTCTAAACTTAATGATAATATTACTTATCCAACTTACCAATCAATTATAAACGAGCCTTTCCTTGCTCAATTTAATAAAGATGTAAATCCATATGTAAATGGTTTGTTCCTAAACACTTTGTTTGACCTAAATCCAAACTCCCCCACCTATGGAAACAGGAGAGTAGATAGAAATGGAAATACTGCAACAATAGAACTACAGGATTACAATGGTGTTAAAATTAACAAGAATTCTGGAGCAAATACGGGAAAAACAACAACTAAACTGACTTCTTTTGAGAAATTAACTCAAAATATTAATACTCTTCTTCTTTATGGTGTCCAAGAACATCTTAGATATGGAGATAAATCTTCTGCTTTTGCTACAAAAATAAGCCACATTCTTTCTGGAAACTCTATTGAACAAAGAAGTATAATAATTCCTATTACTGATTTTATATTTGAAGATCAAATAAACTATCTTCCTGTAAGTGTAGAAAAAATAATGACTTCTTATTTGAGGGATGAAATAATCCCTATGAAGAGGTTTGTTGTTTCAAAAACAGGAGAAAATTGGAAATATTACAAAGATAATATTAAATCTTTGGGTATTTTTGAAGGAATTGTATCAAAAGACACCAGGGAAAAGATTAATGATATAGTGAATAATGAAAAAATATCAGAAGAGGATATTGAAAATGAACTTAAAAAGATACAAAAAGATTTAAACAAGGATTTTACAAATTATATAAGATCCCAGAGAGATATTTTAAATAAAGAGTTTCAGAAAGTATCTTCATTATTAAATCCTAATGACTATTTAAGTGAAAAACTTACTGCAAAATACAATACAGAAGTAATTAAACTTGCTTATGTTACTAATTCCCTGCTTTACAATATCGAACATACAAAACTTATCACAGGAGATTTAAGATTTTATAAGGCAAAAGGAGACAAAAAAGATCCATTTAAAAGATTCTCAGCCTTCTCAGCTACAGGAGTTATACATATTGTGGATGAGCAGACAAATGCATATATACAATCAAAAGAAAGAGGACTTAGGGATGCTTTAATATCCCTTGGATATGATATAAAACCATTTACCTCTAATGGAACATTAAATTCTGTAATATTTAATGATGCTGAATATTCTTCAAAATATCTTGAAATATATAAAAAACAACTAATAGATAAAGGCTATACTGTACAAGAAGCTTCAGATATTCTTTCTTCTTATGGTAAAATAAATGAAGCTGATGGTCAGGGGTTTGTTACTTTAGATGAACTTAGAGAATCTAAATTAAGACTTGGTTCTTCACATTGGACAAAAGCTCATGAAGCTGCTTACCAAAAAGAAGTAAATTTTCTTAAAGGTAAATCTTCAGAAAAACTTTCTAAGGAAGAGCTGGCTTTATTTACTCCTCAAAAATGGCAATATGCAGGTATAACTCTGGATAATGATCATCCTATTCCTGTTTTTTACAAATTCTCTGTTGTACCTCTGATACCTTCTGCTATTAAAAATACTTCTTTTGAGGAAATACATAAAAATCTTGTAAGACAAAATGTAGGACTTGCTTTATTTGAGTCAGGATCTAAAATTTCTGCTATTCTCAATAAAGATGGAAAATTCAACCCCTTTTATGAAAATAATGAATCAAGAACTCCATTTACAGGAGATTATACAATAAACCCAGTATTCTATCAATATCTCAAAGAACAAGTGAATGTAGAACCAGAACTAAAAGGAAAATCTGTATTTTCTACACAAATGAGGGCAGAAGTTCTTTATAATACTTTTGATAATGGCATTCCTGTTGATTTCAAAGGAAAAGATTGGTTTTCTTTATCTAATGAAGACAAAATAAAACAATCTAATTTCTACAGGCTTGAGCAGGAATTCTCCCACAACATTGAAAAACTCATAGAAATAGAAAAAAATAAAGTGCTATTTCAAATGGGGGCAAAATTTGAAAATGGTAAATATAATATTGATAATAAAAAACTTGTAGAATTTTTTAAAGATGAGTTTATAAAAAGAGGACTCCCTCAAGAAGCCATAGATTTTCTTAATACAAATGCTAATGGGGAGTTTACATATCCAATAGATGCAGCTCCCATGAGGGATAAAATAGAAAAAACAGCATTTTCTATTGCAAATAAAAGACTTGTACAGCAAAAATTAACAGGAGAACCTTTAATTCAGGTAGCATCTACAGGATTTGAGTTAAATAAGTTCAAAAAATCCTCCGAATCAGAAAACCAAAAATATGGAGATTCTGATTTAACTTCATATATTCCTAATGGGAGAACTTTACCTAATGGAGAAAAAGTTACATCTGCTGCAAAAGCCAAAGTAGCTTTTACAAAAAAATATGAACCTCTTCTTAATTTAAAACATCCTGATGGTAAAACTATTAAAACCTTAGAAAGATTAAATGAAGCACTAAAGGATGAAAATTTCCTTAATTCTCAGGATATAAGAGATATGATTACTATTGTGGGAGTAAGAATTCCTGTACAAGGTTTAAATTCCCATGAATTTATGGAGGTATATCACTTTCTTCCAGCAGAGGCAGGTAACATAATAATAGTAAATCCTGAACTTGTAGCAAAATCAGGAGGAGATTTTGATATTGATAAACTTACAATGTACACTCCATCTATTACAGTAAAAGATGGAAAAACTGTTCTTTATAAAGAAAAGT
>Ga0214192_1000759_pt1 | contig 19296 bp, 16 predicted proteins | sample TroBogEpilimnion_44_FD_153030 | JGI IMG/M metagenome (GOLD analysis project Ga0214192, IMG submission 153030) | Freshwater microbial communities from Trout Bog Lake, WI - 29JUL2008 epilimnion | ecosystem: Environmental > Aquatic > Freshwater > Lake > Epilimnion/Euphotic zone | place: Trout Bog... | reverse complement strand
TGGTGTGTGGTCATTCTTACACAATCGTTTGACTTGCTTCCAGAACTCTGCGAGATCTATCTTCACATCCCAATCACATCCCGTTATTCGTTCATTCATACGTGGTAATGGGTTTCCATTATCTGCCCTTCGTATATTCGGCATCTTCTTCCTATTATCAGCGAGGCACCCATATGGCAAGTCGCATAGAAAGCAATCTATGCTCTTGCTCGGCAATCCTTTCATTACCTCCAAACAGTCTCCCTTCAGTATCGTTGCGGTCATTACTTATAGAAACATACTTGCTGCTTTCCAGAAGAACGACGTATCTTTTTCTATGCCTATATATTTACGGTTGAGTTCAGTAGAAGCCTTACCACTGTTCCCACTACCGAAGGTAGGGTCAAGCACAGTATCGCCTTCGTTTGAATACCGTTCTATCAACCACTTATACAAGTCTATGGGTTTTGCTGTTGGGTGATTGCCCTTTTTTCTACCACATCTATCTATTTCAATAACAGATAAGACACATCTGCTATGACTATTGTCCGCTTGTTCCACAAGATTTAATGGTTTGCCTCCATTATAAGTGTTTGTATTACCTTGTGTGGTTTTGCCTCTGGAATGGCTTTTGTTGAAATCACCCTTCTTATCTATACGATTATACTTTGCTCCTTTCTTGCTGAACACGAATATCATCTCGTGGCTACGCATAGGCATTTTATTCGTCAAAAGAAACCCAGTTCCACTTAACTTATTCCAAACAAGGTCATACCGAAACCAATCTGGATTAGAGTTAATCAGTTCATTACCAAACCGCATATTACAGAACATGAGAACTGGTGTGTGGTCATTCTTACACAATCGTTTGACTTGCTTCCAGAACTCTGCGAGATCTATCTTCACATCCCAATCACATCCAGTAGGATTCCCACTGAATACCTTCTTCTTCTCGGCAACCTCTCCAATACTGCTTCTTGATAAACAGCCGTATGGTAAGTCGCATACGAATAAATCTATGCTCTTGCTCGGCATTCCTTTCATTACCTCCAAACAGTCTCCCTTCAGTATCGTTGCGGTCATTATTCCTACTGAATACATAAAAATCTGCGTTCATACGAGTAAAAAAGTAGTCTCAACGAGTAATAATATGACACAAGCCGCCGACATCGCCTTTGGAACTCAGCATGAGATAGATGTTCTCCCCCGAATCAACACCCTTTTGGGAACAGATTTGGTAAGAAACCCTAACAAGTATGCTACCTTTGATTACATCAATGGAAATGGGAATGTGTTTGTGGAACTGAAGAGCCGCCGTATCAACCACAACCAGTATCCGACTGCTCTTATTGGATTGAATAAGGTAAGGCTATGTCAGTCCTTGTTTGATACGACCTTCTACTTCTTCTACAAGTATAACGATGGACTCTTCTACATCAAGTATGATAAAGAACAGTTCAGTAAGTTCAATACAATCGTAGGATACAAACGAAGTTGCCGAAGTGACTGCTACAACAAAGCAGATGACGTGGTGGAAATACCTTATACGGCTCTCACACGAGTTACTCTTGAACCCGAGTGGCAATAGACTTGCTTCCATCTGGATTCGTCATGATAAGATAGTCTGGCTTCTTGGGTGGATGACGAAGAGTATGAACCACTCTGCTTTGAACTCCTTTTGCTGGTAGTTTCTCAAGTATGTCTTTTAAAAAGTCAACCTCTCGCCAGTGTTGTTTCATGTAAGCCTTCAACGGCTCTTGGGAAGGAGACAGTCTACCATACACATCAGTCAAAAACTTTGAGAGCTGTCTCTTTTGGGTCACGATTGGGTCTCCGTGTTCTACATCCACATCTGGAAAGTAGTGACGGACAAGCATAACAAATCCGTCTTTATCCAACGGATTATCCAGCACTCCGCCGAATACCTTTCGCATTCTGCTGATTACAAACACGAGAAACGCCCTTACCGCACCTTCAATACCCTTTCCTAACCGTGTCTTATGGAAGAAGTAGTTGCTTACCTTCTTAACTAACTCCTTCGTTCCAAACTTGGCTAATAAGCCATACGGATCATCGTAGTTGGACGCTACTAACATGGCGTTCTCTGCTATGAAACTGATAATCTTGCGAGCAAGAGCATCGTCCTTTTCGGCCTTTGCTAACAGAACTTCTGGGCTTTCCACGACTTCTGGTTCTGGCAGTTGGTTCTCTATGTCTCCGCCTTTCATCCTTTCTGGGTCTTCATCGGAACTGTATACGGAATAGAGAAGCTCGGTGGGAGTGGTGTCTCCTTCGTAATCCGATTCCAAGTCTGGATACTCGTCTTCCATCCAGATAACATCGGTCTTGTCCTTGTTTAAATACCCTTTGCGATTGGTAGTAGGGTCTCTTACCATATCCTTCTCCAAGAACTGTAATGGTTGAGGCGATTCTTGTCGTCGCATGACCTTTGCTCGTGATAATGAAACGGGTGGAGATGCTGCCCGTTTTCGTTTGGAGGATTCTGCCTTCATAATGGTCTCAATGAAGTTAATCAACGAATCGTGAACTGGTTCCATAGATCCATCTGCTCGGTTCTCTGTAATCATCTGCTCGCCTTGTTGCTCTCGTCGTTTCAACATGAATCCCCACATCGTCTTGGTATTCTCATCCACTCCACTCTCGTCAATCAATCTACGAGCCTTTGCTACATTGTCCCGAAATACCTTCTGTGCTTCTGGACTGACACCACCACGCTTTCGTCTCTTTGAATCAAAGTCTAATCGTTTCGGTGTGGGTGGTTGAGATTCGCTTGCTGAGTAAGTAGAAACTGGCGACTCCTTTTCTTCGGTAGGTCGTTCATCTCGTTGTTCCATTTCATGCCGTTGCCGAGTTCTCGGTGTTACAATCGGAATCTCGGGTGCTAATGGAGTCAGTTCTGTAATGAATGCTCTGAGATCACGGACAGCCACATCACGGTCTTGATCAGTTCCACGAGCATGTCCGTTCATTATCGTCTCAAGAATACCGAGTAATCTGTTTATTCTATCAACGCTTCTCGCATCGTCCATGTCCAATGTCCGTTCATGTCGTTCTATTAAGGATTGTGCGTGCTGTAATAACCGTAAGACTTCACGACGAGTAGCACCTCCACGTCTTCGTTTTGGAGATGGTTCTCCAGTAGACGAGTCTTCTTCTGCGGGTGCTTCTTCCAATGGAGGCAGCTCTTCCTCTTGAACAGACTCAAACGAGTATTGTTCGGGCGGTTCGTAATCAGAAGGAACCTCAGTTACTGGTGCTGTCCTTATTCTCACTTGAGGCATTTCATCAACCAGCATGTTCCTTACATTGGTCATGAGAGCCATGATTAAGTCCGCAGAATGAGACTGTTTTCCAGTAGCTTCTCTCAACCATTCATCGCCGAACTGAAGTCCGTCCGTCTGTATATAGTTCTGGTCTTGGTCCCAGTAGGTTGTGAGTCCAACCGCTTTGTCGTATTTGACGAGTATATCGTTCAAGACATCTCTTTTCTTACCAGTCAGCTTCCAACGGTCTATCAAGTTTGAAATCTCTCTCATGCTGTCATCTATTTCTTTACGCTCTCGTGCTGGATCGCTTTCTGGACGATTGTGTGTGACTATATCCGTAGCTTGTTGGAATCCTTGTGTGTTTAGTTCTGCTAAGTCTTTAACTACAGTCTCAACCTTATCTGCTAAGCTATGTTCTTGTTCTCTGGTAAGCTGACGATGAACTCGCCACGCTTCCTTTACCACTGTGCGAATCTTGTTGTAAGTATCCCGAATACTTTCGTAAAGAGGACTCTTCTTGAGGTCTGATTCAACCACCGTGCCTCTTGAAAGGTTCGTTGGATGTCGTCGTGATAGATAGACCGCTTGAACGATGTCTTCTTTAATGATATCCGTCAGTTTATTGTATCCGTCCAACCTTACTTGCCCGTTATCGCTGTGTATCTGTTTATCTATCTTCACTAACTCTCGTGCTACTCTTACGATATCGGGCAATACGAGTGGATTACCACGAAGAATCGCTTGGTTTGCTTGATCCATTAGATGCTGGACGTATTGAGCCAGATTAATATGCCAACTATCATGGCTCTTCATGAGAGGAATCATTCCTTCATTTATCTCTCGTAACGCATTGTATAGATCCATAGTATTATCACCACCACGCAATGCCCGTTCTCTTGCTTGTGCTTCGGTTAATCTTCCTCTGCTATTATTAATAATCGCCCTTACTCGTGCTTCTATAAATGGCGAACTTGGTCCTCTCGTTTCTTCAGCTTCTGTGGTTTCTTGGGGCGTTTCTTCGGCAATAGACAACGAACCCATTTCTGGAATCTCCACTTCTTGATACTCCTCTTCTCGTCTTGGTCGTGTAGGAGTTGGAGCAGCGGAACTTCTGCGGGATTGTGCTGGAGTGGATGCTGGAGTATTCGCAATCAATCCCCAGAGTGTCTGTAAAAAAGTGTCGTATCTTGATTCGCTTCGGTCTCCTACCATCTCTCGCATTCTCATGCGAAGGTCTTCTTCCTCTGGTTTCAATAACGCAATAAGGTCACGAAGGAATCTGTCTTGTGCCTCAAACGACATGGATATTCTTGCCGATCTCGTCACATTCTTGTCCTCCATTGGTTCCATATTCTCGTCCAACGGAATGAATAGACCTCTATTGGCGTAGTCTTGGGCTAATCGTGTGAACTGCTTACGAGTAATACCACCCTTCAGCTTCTTGCCCTTGCCGATATTGTTAAGGAACTCGTTCGTATCATAGGCACGATCGTATTCCTTCTTCTTCTGCTTGACTTCCCTCTTCAACTCTTTATCATGAGGCTTCTCATACCGAGCTTTGACAAGGTTGTAAAGTTCAAGCGACTTCTGTTCCAACTCTTGGTCTCGCTTTGTCCTTGCTCTGTTTATCATCACCTTCTTGGCGAGAGGACTATGTTCTCCCATCTCTCCTATATGTATTCGCCTTAAAAAATATATGGAGTATTATCATAGAATATGTCGGGACGATTAGCACATAAGAAGCTGGCAGATGTCCGTGCCGAAGAGAAAGAAGCAGAACGAAAGAACATTGTTCGTGGAAGCGGAATGGAGCGAATGAAGCCCGCTCATTGTATGGATGCTTCCAAACCAGAGCATTCTATGGAGAGAGGACACGGAATGGAGCGAATGAATCCCGCTCATTTTATGGATGCTTTCAAACCAGAGCATTCTATGGAACGAGGACATGGAGCCACTCCATCAACTGGATTGTCCCAGTTTCGTGGAGGAACCAAGAAGAACTACATGCTTGAACAAGGAGCCGACAAGAAGGCGTATATGGTAGAAATGGATGAGAAAGGCAAGCCAAAGGGAGAACGACTTGGCTTGTCTCATAAACGAACCGAGAAACTACGCAAACACGACCCTTCGGTTGCCTCAGAAGAAGATGCGAGGGCATTGTTGAGTATGAAGAAAGGCTCTGGAACCAAGAAAGGACAGACAAGAAAGACTGCCCGTAAGGCATACGAAGACGATGACGAAGCACATGAAATGGGACGATGTATGGCAGAACACGTCTCCAAGCTACACGGAGATGAGTATCTCAAGAAGTTTCACGGAGGAATGTCTGCTTGTATGGGCGGAAAGAAGCACACTCTCATTGACCATTTAGAGCATCCAACAAAGGGATTTGGACACCCTCTTCACGAGAAAGGAGGTGTTCGCACTGGACAGTATGAAGGCAAAGGTAAGGTAGATGGTCGTAAGGCACGAGCCGAAATCGTCAAGAAGGTGATGGCTGAAAAGAAGATGAGCATGGTGGAAGCGTCCAAGTATGTCAAGGAACATGGGCTCTACAAGAAGGATTAAACAACTTTGATTTTCTTACATTTTTATCTTGCGTCATAACATACAAAAATGGCTGCTGTGACGACTGGAGACGGGCAGAATCTAAGCCCAGCTTCCCCAACCCAAGTAACCTTTCCATCGGATTATGCGTCGGTCTACAATGCCCGACAGCCCCGATTGAGAGTGGCTTCTTTTAACACACAACGAACTCATTACCCTCCCTTTGTGGCGGACAACGATGACCAGATGGTTCACGAGCAACGACGCAGAGATGCTCATTACATGGCGAACGCCCAAGTCCAGTCTCGTCATAGCATGAACAAGCGAGCATTGGTCGCAAAGGCGGGCTATTACGGAATGCCCGAACCCGTTCTCAGTCAGCGTGTCTATGCGAACCCTTCTTCGGGAGCCTACGAATCAGTCTATTCTGCTCGTAATGACGGCTCTGTTCCAGCTCCATTCGGTAATATGTCGGATGGATTGTCTGGCGGTGTCCTTCGGTCAGCAGAAGGTCAAGCGTATGGTAAGAAGGTATTGATGGATAGAGTCAAACAGTTTGACGACATCGCATTAGCCAAACAGAACTTCCAGTTTTTGGGACCCCCTACATCATCGGCAACTGCCGAAGAGAGAGCCGCTCACCAGACGGAATCGCTTCCAACTGCCGCTTCCTCTTCCAAGATAGAACTCAATCTCTTGCTTCAATCCGTATTGGACAGTCTCACATCTGGATCAAGCGGAGAGCATCTTACTCGGTTCACATACTCGGACGCATCAAGAGCCTTATCGCTTATCTTCCGATTCGCATCTACGCTCTCTGCGGATGACTTGCTTGATATCAAGGCACAAGTGGATGCTATTGTGGAGGACTTGAATACTTTAGTCAATCCAGACGACGCTCAACCCGAAGAGCCTATCAGCAATACCCAGATTGGATTGTCTCTTCAAGTGCTATTCACTCGCTTGGAAGAGTATCTTGACCGCATGATTGGAGCAGTGGATAAGTCGGAAGAGGAACGAGTAACGCTGTCCAAGAACTTGGTCAAGTCACTTGGCTTTGATAAGGCATTGCGTCTTGGAAAGCAAGCCTTTGATAGTATGTTGAAGGAAGAGGCTCGTAGTAATCTGCTTACTGCTCAACAACATGCGGTATGGAAGGATACGGAAGATGATGAAGGAGATGACGATTCGTTCCGCTTTGATTCGTCTGCTGTTCCACGTGAAGACGACGAGCAACCATTCATTCCACGAGGAGACCGTTCTGGCTTTGATGTGGATAACCGACAGATCTTTGGAGCCACCTCTGGTTCTTATTTCCGAACGGGAGGCAGAGACATTGGATACTTTGATGAAGAGGATGGAGTGGAAGACCTTGCGACCAGCACGACACAAGGAATCGCCAATACCATTCGGGAAGCCATTCAAGTGCCGAATACACGCAGAGTCGCACCCGCTTCGGTTGCGGATACCGTCACATCTCGCTTTGACCCAGATACACAAGCGTTCAATGTATCTATGCCGAAAAGAGCAACACGAGTCCGTGATATATACAGCATACCAACGTCTATTGATACTTCCCGAGCATCTTCGTATATGAAAAAGGACATTCTTATCCAATCCATTCCAAAGAGCAGAGCAGAGCTTCCTACTACACGAGAAGGCTTTGATGCCCTTGCTCGTAAGATAAATGAAGAAGCAAAGGCAGCTGGCTTACCTCCTCAAATCGTAGTCTATTCTGGATCTCAGCCCAAGAACATACGAGCAAACTTCATTAGAAAGTTCAAGTTGTAAATAACCTCTGTGATTAATAATGGAAGTCGCAACAAAGAACTATCCAAAAAACTACCCGTCTGATGCGGTTAGTATTCTGGATACAATGTCCTTTACGCACGGCAAAGGAATGACTGTAATCGGCAGCATGTCGTTAAGGTCTCAACAGTATGCTGGAGATTATGATGTGGAGGACGAAGTGTCTTTACACAACAAGACCGATGAAGCGGCATTGAAACAACTCGCAAGACGATTCAAGGAGATAGTCCGCAACCTTCTCAAGATGAAGAATGTATTCATTGGAGACATTAAGTCTGGAGAAGTAGAAGACTGGAAGGTCGTCAGTGATGGCTATTACGATGTAAAAACCTCACGGGCAAGAGTGGAAGAGCTTCTTAAAAACAAGATTATTACAGAGGAGGAAGCAAAAGACGCATTGGAAGTGCTCAGACCGAAGAATGAACTGGTTGCTCGTGCGACTATCAAGTTTCATGTAGTCCGTTGGACTGTGAAGCAAGTATTAGCGGGTCATCAGACACTGCGAGATGGAAGACGCTTCACATTAGAAGATGCTTTCTCATCTCCAGCAATCACAAAAGTGGATGTAATCGGCTTGGTTCAGAATAATCGCTACACGGAGTTCGGTGTGGTCTATGTATTCAAGAACAACGGACATAGACTCAATCCAGATACTCGCAATATCCGTCAGTCGCTTGTGGAGTCCATGATAGAGTATCGTCAGCAGAATAATCCGTTCAAGGCATTGAAGAGAGAGTTTGCGATAGCCAAGTTTGATAATAACACGAAGGAGATAGAGAAGCTGACTCCTATTCTCAACTCGGACTTGGGAAGGCTGTATAGTCTTGTATCAGATATAGGCACGCTTATCAGTCTGCTTGAACTCCATAAGGACGCTCCCTTATCAATGATACGCTTTGAGTTGGATCAGTTCAAGGGCAGAATGGCGAACATCTATTCCCTTAAAGACTTCATCGTAGGAGAGGATAGACTGCTACGAGACCTCAATAAGATACTTGAGACCAAGAGCCGTAAGAAGCTGTTGCTACGATTGGAGAAGCTACAAGCCTCCATGATGCGTTATCTATCCCATAACACAGAAGAGCTATTGGAAAAAACGGATTCTTCTTCGCCAAGACCAATATAGGTAAGGCTGTCTAATAAAACCACGATATAAAACCCGAGCCAAGTTATATCAAGATGAATACCCAACAATCCCGAGAAGAATACCTATGGAGCATATTTAAGCACACCGAAGAGTTTGGAAATGGACGATGGAATGATAAGCTATACTACCGAGTGCCAGAAGAGACCACCAAAGACGAAATAGAAGAGTTCATGCGAGACGTTCTTGAGTTCCCGAACAACTGGAAGCGATTTGGAACACTTGTAATATTCTGGATAGACCCATTCTATTTAAAAGAGGACGAAGAGGAATCCGATTACGATTCTGAATGGGACGATGACGATGACGAAGACGAAGATGACGAATAAATAAAAACAAAAAAGGAAGAGTAGTGGAGACGCTACTTTTTTCCTTACCAAAAAACGGATTCGTAAAAAACGGATTCTTCTTCGCCAAGACCAAAGTAGGTAAGGCTGTCTAATAAAACCACGATATAAACCCGAGCCAAGTATATCAAGATGAACGTAATAATATCAAACGAAGAACATTGTCTACAACCCGAGACCGTATTAAACATGCTGGATGCGTTATCAACCGTTATACATAGAACAACTCATGAGGACTTAGCACGATTAAAAAAGGCTCACTTATCATTCGCTATGAAACGTGGAGACGTAAGAGGAGTATTTGTAAAGGCTGTGTTAATGGGAATGGGATTCTTTAAGGAATACAAAACGGTTCTTGAAGAAGCTGTTAAGAACTCACGAGTAGTGCGAACCAATGGTGACTCGGTCGCTTACTCAACAGAGAATCCCAGATGGCGATCAGACTTCTTAGTAAATACTATTCAAGAAAAAGGACTCTTACCAATAGCATCATTCTTATGGATTGTGTCTCATCAACTGGACTACGACAGTCTACTTGATGACGCAGAAGAGTTGCCATCCATCACGAATGATCAAGGATATATTGATCACATGAACTCATTAAAGGAACTTAAAAAGATAAACGAAAAAAAAGACTTTATAGCTTGGTTGGCTATGTATATCGGCCCCAATACTGCTTTAGAGTTGGTAAAGGGAACTCCATTAGAATCAAGAATAGAACTAATACATGTATAAAAAGGAAAGGTGGCGGAGACGCTACTTTTTTCCTTGTAAAAACGGAACCATTAAAAATGGAATGTTTGTATCCAAAGAGAATAAACAGCATACCAAGAGAATGAGCTTTCAAATGATTGAATACGAACAAAAGAAGACCAGATTTGCTTGGGCTAAGTATTATGAACTCTTACGTGAGACACACGATCGGGAAACAACTCAATACTCAACCTATACACGATACATAACAGAAGACCTACCTACTCATATCAAGAATGAGTTCAAGGAAATGGCGGACATTCTAAAGAAGAAATGGGAGTGTCCCGTATGTCTGGACATGATTGAACCCAAAGATCTTGATATTACCAACTGCGGTCATTTCTATTGTAAGGGATGTTTAGAGAGTTTGAAGTCCTCAACACAAGGAAACAAGTATCAGTGTGCTGTCTGTCGTAAGGAACATAAGAAGTAAAAGGTATGAAGAAAGGCGGAAACGCTTTTTGACTGAGGCATCGTAGTAAGGAAAATGGAGTGTCCTTGCGGGTCAATCATCAATCATAAAGAGAACATAGGTCAGCACAAGCGGTCAGCAAAGCATAAGCAGTTTGAGAAAGATGGGATACGAATCGTGCTCAACAAGAACAAATACAAGAGTATAGTAAATGATACTGCCTCTAATCCTCGCAATAGCAGCGTATCTGCTGTATTTTAAGACCCAAATATACGATTTTTACCTTAAACGATGGTCTTTATTACCATAATAGGTATAGTTTATTACAGAATACATTTTTTTGAGTAATAAAATATATTTTATTCACGGGAAAAAAGCAGTTTCCGTAGGTAAATAACCCAAAATAGCCTATTTTATGCCTATATGCCTATAAATAATAACACATACTCACAAAAACGGGTTCTATAAATCCGTTTTCAGCCATTTCTTTTCGTAGCGTAGGACATAACTTATGGTTGGTAGATTGCGTCCTCGTATCATCGTGCTTCCGTTCCGTCGTAGATTGCGTTATGTGTTGAGTCCTACATCAAGGGACGTGTATATTTATGTTCGCCCAGTTGCGAGTGGGTGGGACAGCAAGTAGTTGCGTCCATATCCTACATTTTTACTCTGCTGTAATAATATACAAATGACTAACACCGATGCGATTGCGAATGAACCAGTTGAGACTGATGTGCCGAAGTCCGATCCACTTACCGATTTGGAGTTGTGTGAGAAGCTGTCCAAGAGCCTTCTTGAACTGCCTCCATCCTATGTAAAGACCTCCATGCTCGCATGCGTTCGTGGACTGGTTGCCGAGATTATTGCCCGAACAGCCGTCGCCGCATGGTATGACGAACATCCAGACTTCGCCCAAGAGAAAACGGATTAATCTCTCTCCATACACATAAAGAATAATAATGGAAGACGAAGTAGAAGACCCAACGATCAAGAGAGAAATAGTATTCAAGAACATTGTGGAATGCGACGAGTGTAGCAAGTCATTCGTTCAACAGAAGGACGAAGTGAGATGTGATAGTTGTCGTATAGTAATCTGTATCAATCCAATGATAGAAGGTTAGTAAAAATGCGTTCTTTACCTTATACTTTTTTCACGGGAATAATCAAATGACTGTCCCCTTGAAAACAACTGAGTTTATGCTCCAGCTACACCATGAGATAGTAGATAAGAAGAAGGTCGCCGAGAGCACTGCTTCTAACTATGTGAAGGCTTTGTATATGCTGAATAATAAGGTTCCATTCAAGACCCTTACCTTTCTCAAAGACACCGAGCATATCATGAAGGTAATCTCTGAGTATGCCGATAGCACCCAGAAGACGATTCTTACTGGATTAGCAAGCGTCCTCTCCTTGATGAAGGACAAGCCAACATACAAGCGAGTGTATCAGTTCTACTATGACCAAATGATGGGGAAGGCAAAAGAGATGAAGGAAGGGAGTCCAGAGAGTGGTCAAAAGACGGAGAAGCAAAAGGAGAACTGGGTAGAGTGGGAACATGTTCAACACAAACGAGATGAGATGGGAAAAGAGGTTGCGGAGTTCGCTAATAAGAAGGCTATTACTCCTCAGCAGTTTAGCCATTTGCTTTCTTATACTATTCTATCATTATATACTACCATTCAGCCCAGACGAAACCAAGACTATCTGGACATGTATGTAGTCCGTAGCAAGAAGGTGGATATGGATGAACTGGATAAGACCAAGAACTGGCTTGTCGTAGAAGAAGGAGAACCGAAGGTATTCGTATTCAATAAGTTCAAGACAGCCAAGACATACGGACAGCAAGTATTCACCATTCCTCCCGAACTGGCAAGCGTGTTATCTATTTATTTGCGACACCATCCATTGAGCAAGAGCAAGGACAAGACACATGAGTTCAAGTTCTTGGTCTCCGCAGATGAAAAGCCACTTGTTGCGGGCAATGCGATTACTCGTATTCTAAACAAGCTATTCGGTAAGAAAGTGGGTTCAAGTATGTTGCGACATATCTTTTTGAGTAGCAAGTATGGCGATGTTCAACAAGAACAAGATGCCGATGCGGCTGCGATGGGGCACTCACGAGACGAAGCTCAGCACACGTATGTAAAATACGACAAGCCTAATCAAAGCGAACCACAATAGGTCCCTTCGTAACAAAGAACCCGCTTGTATCTTGCTTCACTTTTTTCTTGCGTTCTTTCTTCGGCTTCTTTATAGGGGGAGTCTGTTCCATTTATAAAGAGGCGATACTTATGGGTGTAATAACCTTACGAGATCACCAATGCGGCTTCCTTCTCTCTGTAAGGAGCTTCCAGTTCGGCAATGTGTGCTGCCCACAAGGTAGCAAGGTCTGCCTTTTTGAGTTCCAACAGTTGTTTAAGAAGAGCCTTTTTAGCTTCCGAGCAGTCGGCTTCCGATGCCTCACGAACAAGGGAATCGCATTGCCATACCAACTGGCTATACTTCTGGAGAGGAGTGAGTTGTGGAGCGGACATTCTATACTGATTACTCACACTTTTTTTCAGCCAAAAATATATGCGGTTGTAGTAAAGGATGCCTTACATGCTCAAAAAGAAGCGTAACCAAGACTTGTATTGGGTCGTGAATAAGGATTCGGGCAAGCGGTTCTCCAAAGAACCCATTCCAAAAGAACGGGCGAAGGCACAGATGAGAGCCCTCTATCTTCATTTGAAGGGAGGCGGAACAGAAGCCAACTTCGTTCCCGAGTTCAATCAAGCCGTATTTGATGAAGGCATGAAGGGTTGGGAAACCTACAAAGGTAATATGACCAAAGAGCAGTTTGAAGAAGCTCAACGCAAACGAGCCACTCAAATGGTCAATACCAATGCCGAACAGATGGAACAAGAACGATTGGAATCTGTTCGTGAACACGAAGAGTATATTAGAGAACATCCAGAGGAGCAAGAAGTTACATGTAAGTTCAGTGCCGAAGGAGACCCGATTGCTCCCGCTGAAATAGTAAGCAGAGCCGAATGCGAACGACGAACTCAACTGGCTTACAAGAAGAAGGCAGAACGAGACTATCCAGTATCATCTGCTCTCGTCAAAGGACTGACTGCCGTTGGGAATGTGGCAGTGGATGTTCTTGCTCCTCCCATTGTAGCCGATATCTATAAAGCAATCGGTCCTCCTTCGTTCGGTGGTGGTGGCTTGCCTTCCAAAGACCTCCTACAGAAACTCGCCACTCAAGCCTACAAAGATAATCCTTCAAAGGACGTGGATGGATGGGTGCTTCAATCCTTCACTCCCACATTAAAGATGTATCTAAACGGAAATGATATTATCGTTGCGATTCGTGGAACTCGTCCTACCGATAAGGTGGATGTAAAAGCAGATGCCCTTATTCCTTTGAACCAACTCAAATCCTCTACCCGATGGCAGAATGATGTCCGTGTATTAGACGAGTTCCAACGACACCATCCCAAGAGCGACTTCAACTATTACGGTGTAGGACACTCGCTTGGAGGTGCTATTCTTGACATGTTCTTGAAGAACGGGATGATCACACAAGGAGTCAGCTACAATCCAGCCGTTCAGCCAGAAGATACGAATAGAGGTCTTCCCAATCATCGTATCTATTCTGCGGGCGATCCATTGTATGCCTTAATGGGCAAGGATGTGAAGGGCGTAGAAGTGCGTCCAGCTCGTAAGAAGGGACTGTTTGAGACGCTTGCCAGTTATATTCCTCATGTAGGCAAGCACATTACTCAAGCATACGATTATTACAAGAGCCACGAGCTTTCTAACTTTGTTGGAGGCGAGATACACCGAGAGCATTTCTTCAAGACACATCGTATTCCAGAAAAGGGCTATTCGTTGGAAGAGCTTTCTCAGATATCGGCTGTCCCGATGTCTATTCTTCAAGAGGTCTATAATCGTGGAATCGGTGCTTACAAGTCCAATCCGTCCTCTGTTCGCTTGAAGGGGTCGTATGTAAAAGGCGTAAAGGCTCCAATGAGCAAGAAACTGTCCAAAGAGCAGTGGGCTATGGCTCGGGTCTATTCCTTTCTTGACGGCAATCCAAAGCACGACAACGACTTGCGTGGAGGAAGCAAGCCACATTCGGTCTTTGAAGAGCAGATTAAGAAGGTAGGACTCAGTCCCGCAGAGTATTTGAAGAAGGCACAAGAGGCTGCGAAGAGAAGCGGATTGCGTTGGCAACTACTTGGCTTCGCAGATGACGGAGACCATAAACTGGCTATTCCAAATGAGAGTGGTAAGATTATCAAGTTCGGTAAGGTGGGCTACGGCGACTTTATTCTTTGGTCGGAGGTTGATAAGCAACTGGCTGAAAGAAAGAAGAGGGTATTCCATAAGTCACATTCCCAGATAAAAGGAGACTGGAAGAAAGATCCTTACTCAGCCAACTCATTGGCGTTATCGGTGCTGTGGTAATAACAAAGTTCATTATACTCTATACAGCCTTTATTTGAAGGTAGTATAGACTATACTTTTTTAAGGTTAGAGGTTGGTGGTTAGAGGTTAGTTATACAAAGTCGTATATAGAGGACCCTTCTTCTTTTTTTGTGTTTTCCGAACACCCCTTTATGTATAGTAACTTGCTAAACAGACGTCTAACCACGAACCACTAACCGACAATCTTCTTACATCAATCGTTGAGAAAGCTTCTTGCGTCCAGCACCGACAGCAGCACCGACAGCTCCGCCATGAACAGCCTTCATTGCCTCTTCCGCAGCAGACTTGATGGCTCCATGATAAGGCTTGGTCTTTTCATACACGTCCTTTGCCTTTGAGAGAACATTGGAGAGTGAAGAGAAGAGACCTCCAGAACCGACCATGCGAGCGAGTTGATCGTGAGTAGCCATTGGGGCAAGAGGAGCAGAAATGATGTCTTGCTCGGACAATACACCCTTGATGATACGAGAAGAACCACGAATGGACTCAAAGAACCCAGAGTTGACTGTAATCACATACAACTGAGGAACGACTGGGTATGGGCAAGTATTCTTGACTTGGATGTTGAACTGGAAGGTGAAGTTACCGACCAACGATGGAGCTTGTCCAGTCTGGAGAGTAACATCTTGAGATGGACGCAAGACCAAAGGACCTCCAACAAGAGGAACACGACCAGCTCCAAGAGCTTGGTTGGTAGAAGAACCAACGGCTCCAGTTGCCCAGTAGAGACCTTCGGATGGTGCGACAGTTGAGACAGACGCAGTGGATTGGAGAGCAGTCCAGACTTGTCCTCCAGAAGCGACTATTTGTCCAGCAGTGTAAGTGGTTCCAGAGACCCACGCAGCTGCTTGGAGAGATGAGCTGCTGAGGTGAGCTTGTCCAACCCATTCGTTCCAGTCCATCTCCAAACCGTTCTTGACGGACATAGCATAAAGCTGTTCAGTGGTGACCGATGATAAGAGACCCGAGAAGTTATCAAAGTTGATGCTGATAGGGTTCTGGACGGAATCAGCACGAGTAGCCAAAGGCAAATACCAATCTCCTTGAGTTGGATCCACAGTTCCTCCAGCCACTTCGTTAAGAGTGTATTGAGTTGGCTTGGCGTAGATGATGAACATGTCTGGGATGGTAGGAAGAGTGATGGTCTGTGATTGAATCTGACCGATTGCTCCAGCAGCAATAGATCCAGCACTGTATTGGGTAATGTAACGAGGGAACTCCATGTAAGGCACAACTGACTTAGGAGGCAAAGGAACATCCAAGCTTGGAGTCAAGAAGATGACGTTAATACGGCTGTTTGTGAATGGTGATTGAGCAGTTTGGTTGTATCCAATAGATGAACCCACGACGACACCAGAACCACGAGTAGTAGCACGGATGAGACGAGAAGGAGCTTGTAAGTTCATAATCAACTGAATGTTGTTAATACCGAAGAGACCAGTGTCCCATTCATGGACATCGGCGAAGGTGAAAGGAGACAAGACGAGCTTCTCAGTAGAAGTGAACTGGAAATAGAAGCGGAACAAGTAGGTTCCAGCAGTCAAGGCTGATTGGAAGACTGGGACACCGTTAATCAAGTTGTATTGAGTGTAGGCTCCAGAAGGGGCTGGGACGTTCAATGGAACAGCAGCAGTTCCTCCCGTTGTAACACCATCAGCAAGTGTGAAGAGGGTGTTGTAGAAGGCTCCGTTAGGAACCTCCGACGCTTGCGTAGCATTCTGCCACCCAGAAAGTGGGTTGTTGACGGCACCGAAGGCGTCGTCGTAGGATTGGTATTTGTCCAACATAGTGGGGCAAGTTCGTTGCTTACGATTGTCCTTGTAGTCAGTCAAACGAAGCACGGTGTTGAGAACATCTTGCGAGTTGATGACCGATGTGGTGTCGTTGATAGTTGCGGTCATAGTAGAGCAAAGCTGGTTCAACGGGAAGGCTGGGAGAGCAAAGTCACGACCATACTGAATGATGGGAGTGGCGTTTGCGGTCGCAGTTGCGGTAAGAGTGACTTGGAAGTCAAACTGGAGGTAAGCAGTAGAAGACCACTCCAACCCTCTGTCCACGAAGACGTTCTCCGATGGGACGTAAATGTTGTAGGAGTGCTGGGAGGCGGACGCTGCGATAGCGTTGAAAGGGGCGTTGGTCACGGAAAGAGCTCCCTTTTGGACGGCATACTTTGGACGCGATTGGATAATACGGGCGTCAAAGACTGCGAGCTTTTCAATATCAGCAGACATCTGTTATAACAATAGGCTCTATTTTTTTTGAGCCGACTTAACTTTTTAAGGGTGTCGGTCGGACTTGGCGACTACATTCTTGTGACGGAACAGCACCTTGATGGACACGGAGGACAAGTTATACATGGTGATTGGATAGAGTTCGTTGTTGAGTCTGTTCTTCCAATAGACTTGGATGTCTATGTTTCGGATGTCTTGCTTGCTGGATGCGAAGTCAGCCAATCGGTATTCGGCTGTTGGAGCATAGTAGATGAACTGACGGTATCCTTGAGCTCCAGTGACGGACTGATCTACGGCTATGTCTGTGATAATCGGCTGGAAAGCAGACTGAGATGTGGGGGCTGAGATGCCCGTGTTTCCATTGCCCAACACGACTGGGGGTCCAGTCTGTTCTGCTCGGATCGGTAGCAGTGTAGATGTGAATACGATGGAGGAGATTGGAGACCACAAGCTTTCGTTGGACGCATAATCTTGTTCATTGACCCAGAAGAGCTGTTGTTCTGCTGTAGGGACATAGGACGTGTAAGGGGCTACTTGGTAATCAATCAGATTGGTGTAGAGCTTGTTCGGGAACAGAATCTCATTCGTGTATCCCAATGGGGCTGCGACACCCGCCGCTGCGAATGGTCCTTGTGTCGTGGAGTTGACCACATTCCAGTAGTAGTTGGCGAAGTTGGTGAAGAGACCGAACATGTTCTGATTGAACCACAACCTCTCTCTTGGCGAACCAGCTTGCGTGGCTCCTCCCATGTTGTAGACACGAACAATGACGATACCAGAACCACCCGCACCTCCATTACCAGTTACTCCACCACCACTACCGCCACCGCCGCCAGTGTTTGATGTTCCAGAAACTCCAACTCCTCCATTCCCATTCTGCCCAGCACCACCTCCACCGAGACCGCCAGAACCACCAGTTGTTGTGGTGCCGAGAGTTGCTCCACCACCACCACCAGCATAGTAAGTCAGTGTTCCCGTAATAGAGCTTCCGATACCGTTGCCTCCCTTACCACCATAAGTGTCTCCACCGAGATTGTAACTGGAACCTCCAACATTGAAGGCACCGCCACCGCCACCGCCAGCGTATGTAGTTGAGTTGCCAGTAGTTGTTCCTCCTCCACCACCGTTGTTACCTTGTCCAGCTGTTCCAGATCCACCAGTTGATTGTATGTATGGAGGTGGAGTTCCATTATTTCCGTAAGCACCACCACCAGAACCACCCGTGATTCCAGTATTTCCGTAAGAAGCGGAACCACCTCCACCACCGATAGCTATGTAAGAACTGAAGAATGAGTTGGCTCCATTCTGTCCAGAATATCCATTCGTTGGAGTTCCTCCAGCACCACCCGCACCGACGGTTACATTATAAGTTCCCGATGCTACTACCAAACTATTGAGTTGGATTACACCACCAGCACCACCACCACCAGAAGTATATCCTCCACCACCGCCGCCACCGACGACCAAGACATCTACCATGCTGGGATCGTTGAAGGTAATGGAACCGCTTCCAGAAGTGAAACTGTATGTCGTGAAAGATGTATTGGAACTGTTGACGGTCACGGTTCCAGTTGTAGTGACTGTGGGAGCAACCAATGGGACGGTCTGGACTATCTTATAGACACGAATGATAAGCACACCAGAGCCTCCATTACCACCACGATTACCAACCGTTGTTGAGTATCCAGCAGCACCACCACCTCCCGTGTTGGCTGTTCCGTTGGCTCCATTTCCAACGACAGTTGTAGCAGTTGCTCCTCCTCCAAGACCGCCAGTTCCTCCCGTTGTAGAACCAGATCCTCCACCACCACCTCCGTAGTAAGTGGGTGTTCCAGTAATCGTCATTTGAAGACCATCACCACCATTACCTCCCGTTGTGGTTGATACGGATGTCTTTCCAGAGAATCCAGCACCGCCACCACCTCCTCCAGCACCAGTATTGAATGTTCCAGCAGCACCACCACTATTACCTTGTCCGCTTATACCACTGTTAGAGGTATATAGACCACCACCACCAGACCCACCGATTCCTCCTTGTCCAGCGTTGGAATCCGCACCATACCCACCACCATACGCAATCTCTCCAGCGAAGGTTGAGTTGCCTCCATTCTGTGCGGGTGTAGATGCGATTAATCCACCATTACCACCAGCACCGATGGTAACCGAGTAAGATGTGGCTGGAAGAGTTACGCCCGCTTGATAGACTATACCACCAGCACCACCACCAGCACCGTAGTATTGAGTTCCAGCTACTGTTCCAGCTGATCCGCCACCGCCACCGCCACCGACCAACATGTAATCTACCACGACG
>Ga0214192_1000758_pt1 | contig 19356 bp, 16 predicted proteins | sample TroBogEpilimnion_44_FD_153030 | JGI IMG/M metagenome (GOLD analysis project Ga0214192, IMG submission 153030) | Freshwater microbial communities from Trout Bog Lake, WI - 29JUL2008 epilimnion | ecosystem: Environmental > Aquatic > Freshwater > Lake > Epilimnion/Euphotic zone | place: Trout Bog... | reverse complement strand
CCAGTACACAGACTGTATGTGACAGCATCACCTGGAATGGAACCAAGTATACCACGAGCGGAACATACACGTATAATTACACTAATGGTTCAGGTTGTGCAAGCACTGATACTTTACATCTGACAGTAAACTATGCAACACATAATGCAAGCACTCAGACTGTATGCGACAGCATCACATGGAATGGTACTAAGTATACTACAAGCGGCACCTACCAATATAACTACACTAATGGAACAGGCTGTGCAAGCACTGACACTTTACATCTGACAGTAAACTATGCTACACATAATGTAAGTACACAGACTGTATGTGATAGTGTAAGATGGAATGGTACTAAGTATACCACGAGCGGAACATACACGTATAATTACACTAATGGAACAGGTTGTGCAAGCACTGATACTTTGCATCTGACAGTAAACTATGCAACACATAATAGCAGTTCACAGACTGTATGTGACAGTGTAAGATGGAATGGTACCAAGTATACTACGAGCGGAACATACACTTATAACTATACCAATGGTTCAGGTTGTGCATCAACTGATACTTTACATCTGACAGTAAACTATGCGACACATAACGCCAGTACACAGATTGTATGTGACAGTGTAAGATGGAATGGCACCAAGTATACTACGAGTGGAGTATACACTTATAATTATACCAACGGCAGTGGTTGTGCATCAACAGATACCTTGCATCTGACAGTAAACTATGCGACACATAGTGCAAGTTCGCAGACAGTATGTGACAGCATCACCTGGAACGGTACCAAGTATACCACGAGTGGAACATACACATATAACTACACCAACGGCAGTGGTTGTGCATCAACAGATACTTTACATCTGACAGTAAACTATACAACTTCTGCATCGATTAATCAGACTGCCTGCAGCAGCTACACCTGGCATGGAACAACGTACACAGTAAGTGGGTCATATACATTTGATAGCCTAAATGTAAAGGGCTGTGATAGTTTAACAACATTGAATTTAACGATCAACCAACCAACTTCTGCAACGATTAATCAGACAGCATGCATCAGTTACACCTGGCATGGAACAAGGTACACAGTAAGTGGGTCATATACATTTGATAGCCTAAATGTAAAGGGCTGTGATAGTTTAACAACATTGAATTTAACTATCAATCAGCCTACTACTGCTACGATTAATCAGACAGCATGTACAAATTATACCTGGCATGGAACAACGTATACCACCAGTGGATCGTATACATTTGATAGCTTAAATACGAAGGGATGTGATAGTTTAACAACATTGAATTTAACGATTAATCAGCCTACTACTGCTACGATTAATCAGACTGTTTGTGCAAATTATACATGGCATGGAACAACGTATACAGTAAGCGGAGCATATTCATTTGATAGTTTAAATGCGAAAGGATGCGATAGTTTAACGACATTGAACTTAACGATCAACCAACCAACTTCTGCTACGATTAATCAGACAGCATGTACAAATTATACCTGGCATGGATCAACTTACACAGTAAGCGGGTCTTATACATTTGATAGCTTAAGTGTAAAGGGTTGTGATAGTTTAACGACATTGAACTTAACGATTAATCAGCCAACTACTGCTACGATTAATCAGACAGCCTGCAGTTCTTACACATGGCATGGAACAACGTATACAGTAAGCGGAACATATACATTTGATTCTCTCAATACGAAGGGTTGTGATAGTTTAACGACTTTGAATTTAACTATCAATCAACCTACTACTGCAATACTTAATCAGATAGCCTGCAGTTCTTACACCTGGCATGGTACAACATATACCACCAGTGGTGCATATATATTTGATAGCTTAAATGCGAAGGGATGTGATAGTTTAACGACATTAAATTTAACCATCAATCAACCTACTACTGCAATAATTAATCAGACAACATGCAGTTCATACACCTGGCATGGAACTACATATACCACCAGTGGAGCATATACATTTGATTCACTCAATGCGAAGGGATGTGATAGTTTAACGACATTAAATCTGACAATTAATAAAGCTACCACTTCTGTTTTGAATGTTACAAGTTGTAGCTCATATTTATGGCATGGAATTACTTATAGTGTAAGTGGAACTTATAACTTTAATACTACAAATTCAAAGGGTTGTGACAGCATAGCTATTTTAAATCTAACAATTAATAAAATAGTTCCTGTTAATCAATCGCTTAATATAGAAGGCTGTGTATTCGTAGTATTTAATGGTTATGGTTATAATGTTACTTCTACATTAAAAGATACAATTAAATCTGTTGGAGGTTGTGATAGCATTTATAGAACAACTTCTATAATTGTTCATAGTGCGAACCCTATAAGACAGTCAAATAGTATAGTCGCTTGTAAACCTTTTGTTTATAATGGTACACTTTATACTAGTTCAGCAATTGCTATCGATACCGTTAAGAATATTTTTGGATGTGATAGTATTTATAGAATGAACTATATAACAATCAAGAGTATTATACCAATTAAGCAATCTTCAACAATTAATGGTTGTGATAGCTTAGTTTATAAATCTAATAAATATTATAGAGACACATTATTAGTTGATACGTTGTTAAGTATTGGAGGTTGTGATAGTATTTATAAAACTATACAAATTAAAATTTATCCGAGACCAAACAGTAATATCTCTATACCTACACTTATTTGTCAATATTCAGGGGCTCAATTTAATTATCTGGGAAATGCAAATTATGTAGCTTATTATAACTGGTCGTTCGGCGATGGAGGAGTTGCATATAATATAAATCCAAACTATAGTTATGCCGATACTGGTAAATTTAAAGTGCAGTTTTTTGCTACAGGATTAGGTGGTTGTAACAGCGATACTATAACGCAAATTATTCATGTTGTTGCATCGCCAAAAATTAATGCTGGAAGTGATACGAACATAATAGCTGGAAGCAGTTTCCCTATTAATGTCACTACTTCAGATCCTATTGCTTCAGTTAACTGGACTCCTGGATTATATCTAAGTAATGATACTTCTTTGTCAGTTATTTGTGCTCCAATGAATAGTACAAGTTATATTATAGAAGCTACTACATTGAATGGTTGTAAGGCATATGATACATTAAATGTTACTGTGCTGGATAAACCAATCATTCCAAATGCGTTTTCTCCAAATGGGGATGGTAATCATGATAAATGGGTTTTTGCAAATTCAGCTTTATATAAGAATCTAACAGTGAATGTATTTGATAGAAATGGTAACAAAGTATACGAGAATAAACAATATGATAATTCATGGAATGGAACTATGAATGGTTCGCCATTGCCAATTGGAACTTATTATTATGTTATAACAGTCAATAATTCTTATCAATTCTCTGGTTGGGTATATATATCAAGATAGTTTTTAAAATTCACTTACTTTAGCGGTATTGGACTATCTTAACATAGAACTTTAAATTAAGTATTATGAGTAATCTGTTTCCAACTAATGAATGGTCAAAAAAGGCATGTATATATGAAGTAAATACACGTCAATATACAAAGGAAGGAACCTTTGAAGCTTTTAGAAAACATCTACTAAGACTAAAAGAAATGGGTGTTGGAATATTATGGCTAATGCCTATTCAACCTATCAGTATAAAAGAACGTCAGGGAACTTTAGGTAGCTATTATGCTGCTGCTTCATACACTGAAATTAATGAGGAGTATGGAACAAAAGCTGACTTCAAAAAATTGGTCGACGAAGCTCATAAACTGGATATAAAAATAATTATAGATTGGGTAGCTAATCATACTGGGTATGATCATCACTGGACTGTTGAGCATCCTGACTGGTACATGAAAGATACTGCAGGAAATTTTATTGAAGAAAATGGATGGAAAGATGTTATAGATCTGGATTTTAGTAATTCTGCTATGAGAGCAGCAATGATAGAAGCAATGCAATATTGGGTAAGAGAATTTGATATTGATGGCTTTAGATGTGATATGGCACATTTAGTTCCTTTAGATTTTTGGAAAGATGTCCGTACTCAATGTGATGAGATAAAGCCTTTATTCTGGCTGGCAGAATGTGAGGATGTACAATATCATGATGTATTTGATGTAAGCTATGCGTGGAGCTGGATGCATAAAACCGAGTCTTATATTAAAGGAGAACATTCTTTAAATGAGATCTATAATGTTCTGCATTCATATAGTCAATACCCTTCTGATTCTTATAAGTTATTTTTCACTTCCAACCATGATGAGAATAGTTGGACAGGAACAGAATATGATAAGTATGGCAATGCTGCTAAATCTATGGCGGTATTTACGTTTACCTGGAAGGGATTCCCATTAATTTATTCCGGACAGGAAATTCCTAATAAAAAGAAACTATTGTTCTTTGATAAAGATCAGTTAGACTGGAGCGATATCAAATTGCATGATTTTTATAAAACCCTCATTGAATTACATAAATCTGATGCTATCATTTCTGGGGAGACTTTCATCCTACCTGTTCAGCATAATGGCGCTATGGGATTCTTTAGAAAGCATGCAGAAGAAGTAGTTTTAGTGTTGCTTAATTTTAGTGCAGAGTATGTTCGTTTTTCGCTAAATCATCAATGGATGAAAGGATATTTTACACAGGTGTTCTCAGGAATACAATATACATTTAATGAAGGGGAGAACTTTCAGCTTTCTCCTTATGAATATCTGGTGTATAGAACTAAACTTAGCTAAGCATTTTAATGGCGGTCTCTGCAATTAAGTTTATTGGTTGGTTCTGCATACATTTAAAATGCCCTTTAGGACATTCAGCATATCCTATTTTACTACAAGGTCTGCAACTTAATTCGAGTTCAAATATTTTAGTAGCTGCCTGACTGTTTTCATGGTAATATGGGGTCATTCCAAATAGGGGAGTAGTGTTGCCCCATATTGAAATAATAGGTTTGTTAAATGCAGCCGCAATGTGCATCAGTCCAGTGTCGTGCGTGATGATTAATTTAGATTTCTTTACTAATTGAGCACTTTCATTTAGAGAAAATTTTCCACAGGAATTGTATATTTTAATATCATCTCTCATAGCAATAATGTCTCCATTTTCTTTATCCTCTTTTCCTCCAAGTAACATTATTGGATATTGAATAGAATTACAAAGTTCTCTTATCTTTTCTACAGGTAATTTCTTGGTATTTAATGCAGCACCAATCACAATTCCAATATAGCCGTAAGCATGTGAGGCTGGTATATCTTTATCTTTTATTAATTCTTTATCGTTTATAAAAAAGTCCAGTCCTTTTAAATCATTCTTTACACCTAAAGGCTTTGCAGCAGCAATATATCTATCTACAATATGTATTTTAGGTAACTTGTTTATCTTTAAAAAAGTATAAAGCCATTTAGGAATATTAAGTTTATTGAAAGAGAAGTTTGGAATTCCTTTTAATGCTTTTTTTATTCTTAAAGTTCTTAGGTTATGATGTAGGTCAATTATGTAATCGTACTGTTCCACCACCAATTCATGAATCATTAAATCCCAGCTACTGTCTAATGTTTTTATTTTATCAACATAAGGGTTGTTGCTAATTAATGGGGCAAATTGTTTCTTAGTTAAAAAATGTAATTCAGCATCTTCTACCTGTTGTTTAATGCAGCGAAAAACAGGAGTAGTAAGAACTATGTCGCCTATAGATGAAAAACGTATAACTAATATCTTCATTTCTTTAAATCAATATTTTTATTCTTAGAAAAGGGTTGAATTATACAAACATACAAGTTATTAGGTTTACAGGACGTTTGACTTAATTATGAAGTTGTTTTTAAAGTTATTATTATCAACATTTATGATAATTAAGTTTAAATTTATAGTACTGTTTTTGAGATAATTTACACTATATTATAAAATTTTATATATTTAACCGCTTTTATGAATTGACCGTAAATTAATAACAATAGTAACAGAATAAAATGTAGAAATATGGATTACATACTACAGAATAATAGTATTTGGGATGAAATGAAGAATAGTAATGGTGTTAGAGCTGAATATCAAAACATCATTAATACTATCGATTCTTTTTCTGTTGCCGACCTAGAAATGAAGAATAAAATTGCAGGTGAATTGTTTATGCAACAGGGCATCACTTTTACTGTGTACAGTGATAATAAAGGTATTGAACGCATTTTTCCTTTTGATATTCTTCCACGTGTTATTTCTGGTAAGGAATGGGATAATATCGAGCGTGGCATAAAGCAGCGTTTAAAGGCGCTGAATATGTTTTTGAAAGATATTTACAATGAACAGAATATCCTCAACGATAAAATAATTCCTGCCGAATTAATAGCTTCCTGCCCGCATTATACCCGCGAGGTTTTTGGAATAAAGGTTCCTCACGATACCTATATACATATTAGTGGTATAGATCTTATTCGTGGAGAGGATGGCATTTTCTATGTGTTGGAAGATAACTTACGTACACCTTCAGGGGTAAGTTATATGTTGGAAAACAGAGAAGTTACCAAGCGTCTTTTTCCGGATATGTTGGGTAATAATAATGTGAGGATGATTAATAATTATCCTTTGTTACTGCATCAGATATTACAAGCCAATGCGCCTCAGCAAGTATCTAATCCAACCGCAGTTATTCTTACACCTGGTATTTATAATTCTGCCTATTACGAGCATACCTTTCTGGCTCGTCAGATGGGTATACAATTAGTCGAAGGAAGAGATCTGGTGGTAGATAATCATAAGGTATATATGAAGACTACTAATGGACTGCAACAAGTGCATGTTATTTATCGCAGAGTAGATGATGAATATCTTGATCCATTGGTGTTTAAACCTAATAGTGTATTGGGTGTTCCTGGACTGGTAGGTGCTTTTAGAAAGGGAAATGTAGCTATTGTAAATGCGATGGGCAATGGGGTTGCAGATGATAAAGCTGTTTATAAATATGTGCCAGATATGATTAGATATTATCTGAACGAAGAACCTATTCTGCCCAATGTTCCTACTTACGAGATGAGTGATCTGGAGAAGAGAAACTATGTGTTTGATAACATTAATAATATGGTTATAAAACGTACCAATCAGTCCGGTGGTTATGGTATGTTGATGGGAAATAATACCAATGATAAAGAGGTTGCAGAATTTAGAAAGGCAGTAGACGAAGATCCAAGAAGTTTCATTGCACAGCCAATCATTAAACTATCTACCGTACCTTGTTTTATTGATGGAAAATTTGTTCCTCGTCATGTGGATTTAAGGCCTTATGCTTTGTGTGGACCAAATGAAATTCATATTGTTCCGGGTGGGTTAACAAGGGTTGCTTTAAAAGAAGGTTCATTGGTAGTTAACTCCTCACAGGGAGGTGGTAGTAAAGATACCTGGATTGTAGACTGACACTAATTTGATAATTTGATGATTTAAAATTTTGATATTGAATACTGAAATTAATATTGAATGTATTTAATTCGCTAATCAACAAATTTGTTAATCCGATAATTAATTGTTTAAACTTAATTCTGAATATATGTTAAGTAGAATTGCAGATTCCATGTTTTGGCTCAACCGATATATTGAAAGAGCTGACGGGCTTTTAAGAACAATCAGAACTCATTATATATTGATGCTTGATAAAGGGGTAAATCAAACTTTATCCTGGAAGAAAGTATTGGATATTTATACCTTTCTTTCCGAAGAAGAAAAGCTGGCTATAGAGTATAATTCCGAAGCGGTATTAAAATATATCATGTTCAATACGCAGAACAGTAATTCCTTGAAAGTTATACTTACCAGAGCCAGAGAAAATGCCCGTGGTGTGCAGGATCATATTACTAAAGAAGTATGGGAACAGGTGAATCAAATTTATCATCTTGTTAATCAATGTAGTGTTGATTTTAAGGAAGTAAATGCTTTGGAAAATATTGATGCACTAACCAAAGAATGTATTCTTTTCAATGGGGTTGCCGATACTACTATGCCACGTGGTATGAGTTGGAATTTCATGAGTCTTGGCCGTTATATCGAAAGATGTTTACTGACTATCGAGATGAGTGTACACTACTTTGAAGGCATTGATTACGATATAGAAAATGAAAGAGATATCCTATACTGGCGACCATTATTATTATCGTTGTCTGGCTATGAATTACATCTTAAGTACTACAATTCCAATAATACCAATAAGAATGCTTTGCATCAGGTATTATTCAATATTACCTTTACAAGAAGTGTTATTTATAATTTAATACAGGTAGAAAAATATTTTAAGGATGTAATAAAGAACAATAAAGCAGTTGAAACCGAACCGGTTATGACGCGCAGACTGGGGAGAGTGATTAGTAATATTCAGTTTACCGAGTTTGAATCGCTGAATAAAACTACATTGCACCCGTTTTTAATAGACACCCGAAAAGAGTTGGAGGCTTTTAGTTATAGCTTGGCCAAACAATTCTTTTCATATTCATAACTGAGACATAATGCCTGTTTTTAAGATACATCACATTACCAAATACGAGTACACACGAACGGTAAAAGAGAGCAATAATGCATTTATTATTTATCCAATAAATAATGAGGAACAAGAACTTTTGATGCATGAAATTGACATTACCGAAAATCCTGATGTATTTACTTATTACGATTATTGGGGCAACAAAGTAGGACTGTTTAATATACTTGGTTTACACAAACAACTGGTAATAGATAGTAAACTTACAGTAAGAACTATTAAGACTGCTTTAACTGCTATTTCTGTAAGTTCTACCATTGCAGACTTAAAGAATGATATTGGCAACAACCTTCAACTGTTGGAGCTAAGCAAAGCCGATAATATAGTTTCCCAACATAAAATAGACGAAATAATAAAGACACTAGAATTGGTAGCTGGCCAAAAGGTAGCCATGATTACCGAGGAATGTTGCCATTATATTTATAAGCATTTTAAATATATAAAGGGTATTACTACCATTGAAACTACGGTAGATGAAATATTAGAATTTCAGTCTGGGGTATGTCAGGATTTTGCCCATCTTATGTTGCAGATACTTCGCTCTATGGGTATTCCCAGTAGGTATGTAAGTGGTTATATATGTCCAAACAAAGATGGTATGCGTGGCGAAGGCGCTACTCATGCTTGGGTAGAAGCTTATGTTTCAGGTTATGGTTGGGCCGGCATTGATCCTACCAATAATGTATGGGTTTCCGACAACCATATTAAGCTGGCAGTAGGAAAGAATTTTACCGATTGTACTCCAGTAAAAGGAAGCTTTAAAGGACTTACCAAACAAACCCTTTCTGTATATGTATCTATAGGCTACGAAGATGGACATGTGTTTGAAGAAGTAAATAATGTACAAATGAAAACAGTGTCGTCTAAAAAGAAAGATGAAGAAGAAGTTCCCGAATATCAGGAAGAAGAACATCATCATCAACAGCAGCAATAATTCAAGGCAAGGAGGCAATAGTTAATACAGGGTATAAAGGAAAACAAATACTTTTTATTTAAGTTTCATCTGAGCAAAATAAGGGTGCTCGGGGTTTACTTCCAATGTTTGTTTTTTAGGATCTATAATCACATCCATATCCTCCATTGGAATTGCTCCTAAAAGCACTTCATTATTACCAGGCAAAACCAATGCATTACATATAGTAGTCCTGTTTTTAAATTTAATGGTAAGTGGACCAACTAAATCGTAAGTCTCAATTTCACCGTTTGCTAATACCCCAGTTCTTTTTTCAACAAAAGGTAATTCTAATTGAGATTGTATTATTTCATTAATACACATATTATAAGCTCCAGTATCAACCAAAGCATTTACCCTTAATGATTTAATTTCTACTTCACTTATAATACTTTTTTTAGCTAAAGCAATATCTATAGTATTAATTATTTCTAAATCAGCGTATACCAATCCCATGAAATTTATTTTGAACAAATATACTCTTGTTACTTTATTAATCTATTTAAAACAATTTAATGCTACTATATTTAAAAATGATAAACCCAATATTCCATACTTTTGTGCCACGAAAATAAAATGGTCAAAGGTGGGCTACCAAAATCCACCATGTAAAGCCCCTTTTTTAATCAGGGAAAACGACAAACCTTTAGCAATAAAGTGCCGCTTAAGGCAAGAACATTTCAGTAATCCTTCTTTTTATAAATTCTTTTTCTTTGATAATACTATCTATAGTCTTTTATTTTCTTTGAAAATGCTTATATATAATCCGGCGACATCTTGCCATAAAATGGCGAAGGTTTTTGCATTTCCAAAAACATCCCGCCATAACGTATTAAACGTTCGCCATTTAATGACAAATGTTTGCCAAAGTACAAAAATGTTTAGTCCTATTATGGCGAGCTCAATTCATAAGATGGCGAAGTCTTACCGTTTAATGGCGAACAGTGGTGGAAGTTTAAAAAAATGTTTTCAGACTTTATTAAACAGTAGAAAATGTTTGGCGAACCTTCGCCAGATAAGGATAGCTGTTATTTATTTAACGACAGAAACTCTGCATTATATAACAAACAATATAAATAGTCGATTATTAGCATAATAATATTAAAAACAAACTACAAGTATTATGAAAACATTTATTGAAGATTCCGCCGAAGCCTTTGCTATTCAAATTAATCAGTGTGCAGCAAAAATATCCGGGCTGGCAAGTACCCTTTCGCTTGATGAAACAGAGGTGCTGAATTTTATAACCACTAATAGTTTTGTGCAAATTATTTTTAGCCAGCATAATTATATTCAAGTCTATGCGCATACCTATACAGCCTATAAAACACAATTGCATAAGGGGCCTTCCAAATTGTTGATGGGTGAAATACCCACAGCGCCTGATATTCTATTGGTGCCTCCAACAATATCATTAGGTAATGCAAGATCGCAGTTTGCCGATCTGATTCAGCATTGTGTATCCAGTCCAAAATTTACAAAGAATATTGGCATTATTCTAGGATTTATGAAATCTGAATCTTCGGAGAAAGAAACTTTAGTAACTCCGAATCTTACCATTAAAATTACTACAGGAGGTCATCCTATTTTACATGCTACAAAAGGGATATTTCAAGGCTATGAAGTATGGAAAGATATTGGCGATAATAAAGGTTATTGCAAACTGGATACGAGCATGTATGCCGATTATACCGACCATACCCAGCTTCCTCCTTATGGCGAAGGCAAAACCTGGAAATATAAAGTAATTTATTTGCTAAAAGGAGAACATAATGGTAACTGGAGTGCAGAAGTAACTGTTGGGGTATTTGGGCTGATATAATACCAATTAGCTAATGAGATAATATGCTGATTAACCAATGAACATTAAACATAAACTAAAGGGTTGCAATTTTATTAATATAAAGTATTAAGTGATGAAGCTTCCCTGGACTTTTTTTATTATGTATCGAGTTAGGGCTTTTACGAGAATGCAATACCACAGTAATTAAACCCTTTATTTTTTATTTGTATTCAAAAATATTGTAAACTGAAAGAGCTGATTATTTATAATTTAGACAGTTTTTAAACTTCTATTTCTTTATTTGATTTGAAACAATAACGTCGTTGGGCAGCGTACTTACTTAAGTCCAAACATCAATAAGTGAATTACGAAGAGAATCTTATTATACCAGTCAAAATCATACTATAATTAAGAAAATTTCTTGATCCATCTATACAGTGCATCTTCTTGAATGTTAGCTTTTATTTTTTCCAGCCCAATAGCAACTAAAGGAGAATTAAAGCTCAATTTCTTTAGATAATTTTTATTTTTTCTAACCATAGACGGTTTAATTTTACCAGTAGATGTTGTTTCGTTGTGGAGTGATTATATAAAAACTAACCTCTTAGCCATCCCTTTCCAAACACAAAACTATGCCAAGTTCAATAGTTTGATGAATTTAGAAATAATTGGTTTGGCATAGTAAAGGGTAATTTCGCGGCTTTTCTAAAATTTTAAAAGCAATCATTTTTATCTATTTTACCCCCTGCATTTCACCGTTCTATCTATTATTATTGCATTTCATTTCTTATTACTTTTTGTTTTTTACTTTTTACTTTGAAAACCAAACTACGTTGTACACTTAAAATTATTGTCCTAACTACATAATTTCTTTCCACACCTCCTTACTGATTCTGGAGTCTGCTATGTGAATAACTATTTTGAGGGTTAAACGTACCTAAACCTCAAAATAGCCGTTTTCAATTATATAGAATTTCGCAAAGCATGACACAATCCAATGAACTAGTAGCTTTATTCAGACTGATAGATGATCCGGACGAGGACGTTTATTCTGCTGTATCCAGTAAGATTATCGATTACGGTAAGGGTATAATACCTAACCTGGAAAACCTTTGGGAAAATAGTATTAGTCAGGAGGTACAGCTAAGGATAGAAAAATTAATTCATCGTCTGCAATTCTCCGATCTTGTTCAGGAGTTTCTGGTATGGAACGAATCGGATGATCAGAACCTTATTTCCGGGGCATTACTTGCTGCTAAGTTTCAATACCCCGATCTGATACCTACTTTTGTATACCAACAGATTGAAAAGCTTCGTAAAAGTACATGGCTCGAACTGAATAATTATCTTACACCACTAGAGCAGGCAAATGTGCTGACAAGCATTCTATTTAAATATTATCAGCTGAAAGGAGAGGAGGTGAAGTATAGTAAGTTAGCGGAGTTTAATATTAATAAGGTGCTGGAAAATAAATCGGGCAACGCTATTACTAATGCTATTATTTATCAGTCCCTCTGCGAAATGCTGAATGTAAATGCCCGCCTGATAAACATACCCAATCAGATGCTGTTTGCATTTTACCATTCCGATTATGATACCGACTTAACTATGCTTTTGCCACAGGATCAGATTATGTTTTATGTAGATGCTATAAATGGTAATGCATTTTCGCAAAATGAACTGGACAACTACTTAAAGCGTGAGGGACTTCCTAATTCTGCTGCTTACTATAAACCATTGTCACACGGTGATTTAATACATTTACTTTTGAAAGAAATGGCGAAATGCTATTTTGCTCCTCATCACAGATTTAAGAGGGATGAACTGAATGAGCTGGCGGATTTGGTAAGCTAAAATCAAATAGCTAATTAGCTGATTTAATACAGAATACAAATACACAGAAAGGTGAGTCAGTAAAATAGAACAAATGAGTGTACCGTAAAATGTATTAAACCTTGAACTTCTTAAACCTTTTAAACCTCTTGAACGGTTTAAAGAATCTCATTGAACTTCGTATTCTTCTTTATAAAATATTCCCATACTATAGAGCCTTTATAAACTCCTTTTAATTGTTTTATTGGGACGGCATTTTTGGAAATGTTTTTCTTTCCTTTTATTATCCAGATCACAAAGGCCCAATGGGCTCTTACTATTGCTTTAAAGAAAGATACATCCCCTGTTAGCAAACCTTTCCAGGCAGATATAGCATCAAGTACAAACCTAATACAAATAGTAATAATTCTTTGCTTTAAGGGTAGGTTATTATAAAGCATCATCAGATTGTTGCGGAAGTTTAGAAACACTTTTCTGCCCCCTCTGGGCAAAGTGCCTGCACCTACATGGTATACTTCACTTTCTGCAACTACTACTACTCTATAGCCCGATAATTGTATTCTCCAGCAAAGATCAATTTCTTCCTGATGGGCAAAGAAGGAAGCATTGAATCCTGCTAATTGGTGAAATAGTTTGCTACGGATAAATAAGGCTGCTCCGCTAGCCCAGAATATATCTTGCACATCATTGTACTGACCATGATCATTCTCCAGTACATCGAATATTCTACCACGGGAAAAGGGGTATCCAAGACAATCAATCCATCCACCACAGGCGCCTGCGTATTCAAAAGAAGAACGGTCGTTGTATGCAATCATTTTAGGTTGAGCCGCACCTATATCGGGGTGCTGTTCCATTAAACTGATTACCGGCTCAATCCAGTTGGTAGGAACTTCCACATCGGAATTAAGCAGTACATAAAAATCGGCAGATACATGCTGTAATGCCCAGTTGTATCCTCCTGCAAACCCGTCGTTCTGTGTATTTATAATTACTTCTACTTCGGGGAATTGTGTCTTCACGAAACTAATGGAATCATCGGTAGAGGCATTGTCGGCAACCACCACTTTTTTATTGGTATAAGCAGAGGCTATCACAGCAGGAAGAAACTGTTCAAGGTATTTTCTTCCGTTATAATTCAATATTACAATTGCGACTGATGCTGCAGACAAAATGAAAGTGTTTTCGCAAAAATAGGGGATAGGATAGTAAGTTTGATAATGCTATAATTCTAATGTTTTAAAAGTGTTGGTTAAGATTTATTACTGGAGTGATTTGTATTAAAATAATTTCTGAAGAACAGTACCTGATATTGAATTGCATTACTCCAGTATTTCCAATTATGTTTGCCAGGTCTTTCTATGTAATCGTGAGGGATATTCAGTTCAATCATTTTCTCGTTAGCTTCTTTGCTCATGCCAAAAATAAAGTCTTCTCTTCCACAATCTAATATCATAGGTGTTTTAATATTGGGGTTATTTTTTAGCATATTGATTATACTCCAATCTGCATAGTATTTTGCATTCAAAGCGGTATCGCCTAAACGTTTATTTACATCAAAGTTTTTCTTTATATGAGTTAGGTTTAGCGCTCCACTCATACTACCACAAGCCCCAAATATATCAGGATGCCTTAAAGCTAGAAACAATGCCCCAAAACCACCCATACTAAAGCCAGAGATTGCCCTATATTTATTACCTTCATTTTTGGTATTATAATGCTGATCGATAAATGCTACCAGCTCTTTACTTACATAAGTTTCATACTGCATGGTGCTATCAATTGGACTATCAACATACCAGCTACTGATTGCTCCATCTGGGCAAACAATAATTATGTTGTTATTGTCCGCAATGGTTTTAAGTTCCGGTACTCTTTTTATCCATGAATTATAGCATCCACCATATCCATGTAATAGATAAAGTACTGGATAATGGTCTGATTTGTTTCCATTTGGATAAATAACTACATTTTTAATTGCTTTTTTCATGATCGTACTAGTAACTGAAACTGTATCCGCATTGGCTGCATGAGATTTAAAACTATTGCAACCTGTAAATATAAAAATGATGATACTTAGATTTAGTATATTATAAACCTTTTTCATTTATTAACTTTTAAGTATATTAAAGCTATGTTATGGCTGTAAATATATTCGTTAAGACCATTAATTTTGCCGAGATGGTTATTAAGAAACGAACTTTTTATATAATTTTCCTTTGTGCAACCTGTTTGAATTCTTACGGGCAGTTGCCAGTAAAGGATACTTTACACTTAAAACACTTACTTGTATTTCCAGTAATTGCTAGATCTATTGAAACTGACTGGTCATTTGGAGTAGCTAGCTCTGCTACAATAAGGCTTTTTACTAAAGACACTACCGCCCGAACATCCAATATGCAAGTGTTGGGATTGTATACCCTAAAGAAACAATTGGTAGCGGCCTTGAATGGGACTGAATATTTTCGGCATGAGAAGTATGTTTTAAGTGAGCAAATTTCCTACAGTTCTTTTCCCGATAAGTTTTGGGGTTTAGGGCAACATACAAGCGATACTATGGAAGAACCTTATTCTTTTAAACAATTTTATTCTTTTTTTCATTTGATGCGTAAAGTTGCCCCTAATGTATTTGGTGGGCTTATGTTTCAGTTTCAAGATGTAATGGATGTTAATTATAATCAAGGTGGACTTTTTGATAAAGAGTTTATTGCTGGCAAAGAAGGATATATAGTATCCGGATTAGGTTTAAGCCTTACCTACGACAGTAGAAATGATGCTTTTAGTCCGGATAGAGGAAACTTTATACAAGCAAACTTTACTACTTACGACAATTTAATTGGTTCGAAATACAACTTTACCAACTGGGTTATTGATGCTCGTAAATATTTAAGAATATACAAGCACCAAGTGCTGGCATTGCAAGGCTATTGGTCGGCAAATGAAGGGCAAAGAATTCCTATAAGAAGTTTATCTGCATTGGGCGGAAGCAATATAATGCGAGGGTATTATTCAGGTAGATATAGAGATGTAGATTTGTATGCTTTGCAAGGTGAATATAGAGTGCCATTATACAAAAGATGGGGTATAGTAGGGTTTGGTGGAGTAGGAAATGTTTGCAAGTCGGTAAAGGACATGACCATCGATAATAAATATACCTATGGTGGTGGATTAAGGTTTGCATTGAACAAAAATGAGAAGCTAAATCTGCGAATAGATTATGGTTTTAACAGCGACCATACTAGTGGATTATATTTCCTAATAGGCGAAGCTTTCTAGCTGGTTATTTTCTTTGCTATCCTATAAATAATATATGTAAAAGGGAAAGCAGCTACCACATCCATTGTATAATGTACATGCTGAATGAGTACAAATGTTCCCACTAAAATACTACTAATAAACGCGATGGTTTTATCGTTCTTTTTGGTAAGGCATAAGAACATTAAAAACTGTGTGGAAGTATGCCCTGAAAAGAATAAATCCTTAGTAATATAAGTACCTCCATAGAATTTATTACTTAAAGGGTCCATTAAAGGAATAAGATACATTGGAGGATTTAAAGGCACTAAACTAATGGTAATAATACGGGCAACACAAAGCAGAAAAAAGCCCCAAACAAACTGAAGACATAGATAAGGGTTTTGATAACACCTAAAAAAAGTAAGCGTTGCTATACTCCATATAAAGGCAAAAGTGGGTATGGATAAATTAATTACTGGTAGTGTATTTAGTAGTACATCATTCAATATAGTTCCTTCGCGATGCTCTATATACTGAAAGAAAACCGGGAATAATATCAGTATGATAAGGGTAGGAATTAATCCCCCAAATAGTTTCTTTTTATAGCTAGTATCCTGCCAAGCATTTTGCCATAAAAGTGTAGTATTTACTGTCACTGGTCTTTAGAATTTAGTTATCTATTATTAGTAAACTATACAAAATGCATTTGTGTTGTATAAAGTATGTTATGTAATTACTAATATCTTAGTTTAACCTGTCTTTACAGAATGCATTAAACTCTTCTTCTATCTTTTTCTCTACCTCATCGTTTACAAAACGTTGCAATAATTTATTGCTCTTCATATCTATAGTCAGCATGCCATCTTTAAGTACTACATTATTTAAATCTTTCCATTCAAACCTTTTCTTAGGGTAAGAATTAATCACAATTTCATTATCATCAAAGGCAATCTCCTGGTTCTTTTTTGCAGGTTTTTCCAATACTGCTGCAAAAAGATAAAGTAAGGATGCCCATAATATTTTATCGTGAAAGAACCATCCCCAACCAGCCATCAGCATGGCAAAACCATAGTAGGGCATTACGCCTCTTTTTGTTAAAGTATAAGAATAGTACCACCATGCAATAATAAACAGGGAGAATACAATGAATATAGCGCCAAGATTGTTGTTGCCAGTAGAAAAATAGGTATAAGACCATTTAGCAAAGAATACTAATGCTATGGATAACATGATTTTACTGGTGAGGTCAATCCATTTATTGTCTGTTGATTTAAGAACTACAATGTAGTCGTATGTTTTTGCTGTCATAAGCCGACAAATGTAAGAAAGGAAGTCTGTACTCATGAAATTTGTCATGTTTGAAGTAATTAAAGGGTTATAAAATACCTTTGCGGCCTTGTAATTTTAGATTAATTAATTAGCATAATGAAAGGGAAAGTAGAATTAATGGCGCCTGCGGGCAATTTTGAATCGCTAATGGCGGCAATTCAAGGTGGGGCAGACTCGGTATATTTTGGTATAGAGCAATTGAATATGAGAGCTCGTGCGACCATGAATTTTACCCTGGAAGATTTGCCTAAAATTGCCAGAATATGCAAGGAAAATGGCATTAAATCATACATTACCCTAAATACAATTATTTACGATCACGATATTACTTTAATGAGGAATATTGTGGAAGAAGCTTCAAGATCGGGCATAAATGCAGTGATAGCTGCCGACCATGCCGTAATGCAGATTGCCAAGAAAAATAAAGTTGCTGTACATATTTCTACGCAGGCTAATGTTACCAATAGCGAAACAGTGGAGTTCTATTCCTCCTTTGCCGATGTAATGGTATTATCGAGAGAATTGAGTCTTCAGCAAATGAAGAATATCTGTACTACTATTGAAAAAGAAAATATTACTGGGCCATCGGGTAATCTGGTAAAGATTGAAGTATTTGCTCATGGGGCTTTATGTATGGCAGTATCGGGTAAATGTTACCTGAGTTTGCATACAACCAACGCATCTGCGAATAGAGGTGCCTGTGTTCAGAATTGCAGAAGGAAATATAAGGTGGTAGATATAGAAGATGGGCATGAACTGGAACTAGATAATGAATATATTATGTCGCCAAAGGACTTATGTACTTTGCCTTTTATAGATAGACTGATAGAAACGGGTGTAGCTATCCTGAAACTGGAAGGAAGAGGCCGTGCTCCTGAATATGTAAAGACAGTTACCACCTGCTACAGAGAGGCTATTGATAGTTATTATGAAGGTACTTTGACGCAAGATAAAATTGCAGCCTGGATGGCCAGAATGGATGAAGTATATAACCGAGGATTCTGGGGCGGATACTATCTTGGACAGGAACTGGGCGAATGGACGGATGCATCGGGCAGTAAAGCCACTACTAAAAAGATATATATAGGAAAGGGGAATAATTACTTTTCTAAAAGTGGTATAGCCGAGTTTTTAATAGAAGCTTATGGCGTAAGTAAAGGTGATAGGGTAATGGTAATCAGCAACAAAACAGGTGTAACCGAAACGGTAATTACTTCTATGCATGTAAACGAGGAAGGGGAGAAGGATACCGCTGTAAAAGGTGACTTTTGTGCATTTCCTTTGGACGTAGTTGTTCGCCCATCTGATAAATTATATAAGATTGTTGCCTCGGAAAATGCTGCACCTGCAGTAAACAACATTAACCCAAATGCAATAGCTTCATGGTAATGGTAACAGTGATACATCAGCGAAAGAAATGTATAGGATGCAACTACTGTGCAGAGATAGCGCCCGATAGATGGCGCATGAGCAAGAAAGATGGCAAGAGTACACTGATAGGTGCCACAGAAAAGAAGGAATTCTGGATAGCCAAAATTCCTTCTAATGAATTATCTGAAAACCTAGAGGCTGCGAAAGCCTGTCCGGTTAATATTATAAAAATCAATTAGGGAGATAGGAGTGAGGAGTTAGGAGACAGGAGGGAATACATTATCAATTATTATTACCAGCTTCCACTAGCACCGCCTCCGCCTGAGCTTCCACCACCGAAGCC
>Ga0214192_1000757_pt1 | contig 19362 bp, 16 predicted proteins | sample TroBogEpilimnion_44_FD_153030 | JGI IMG/M metagenome (GOLD analysis project Ga0214192, IMG submission 153030) | Freshwater microbial communities from Trout Bog Lake, WI - 29JUL2008 epilimnion | ecosystem: Environmental > Aquatic > Freshwater > Lake > Epilimnion/Euphotic zone | place: Trout Bog... | reverse complement strand
CCGGCTGAAAAATGCCCACCGGAGATACTGACGGATTGCGTCAAAAATTCGCGCAGTTCTTTGCTCAGGGTTTTTAATAGCTCTCGAGGAAGCTGACGTACATCCTCTGCACTTTCTATTGTGTCTAATAATGGGTATTTTTCTGATGTATTCATAATTAATAAAGTGGTTCACGATAGAACATCAAGATAAGCCCAATCTGAAACAAGGCTGCAACAGAAACAAAACCGGCGATGTCCTTCCCTGGTTTGTCGAGTTTTAATTCTAACCAACGTCCGCAAGCCAATATTAATGCCATGACCCCCATTAAAGTATGTCCTACTTGTATAAGAAACGCACTTTTAGCTTGAAAACCGACGTGAGAATGAGTGAGTAGCATTAAGCCGCCAAAAGCTGCAAGTATTGGAAAATAATAAGGGTAATGATTGTTTTGATTACGAGGTAAACGGGCAAAAATTTCTAAAGCACCTAGACTAAAAACTAACAACGTTGCAATTCTGTGCTGCAATACTTCACCATTATTGAAGGTGCTTTCCCAAAAACCAACTGGTCCAAGCGGCCATGATTCAGCATCACTTCGGAAAAATAAAAAAATCCCAAGCAATACAAACCCAATAGGCCAATAACGTGCATAGTAAATAAATTCTTTAGCAAAACTCACCGACAACTGTTTGGAGTACGATAGCATTGCCAATAAACTCATAACAACTAAAAAAATGCCGGCAATATTATGATTATAATCAGACCAAGCCGTAGCAGCTTCTGAGGGAACTTGTTCTAATATTGCTACTCTTCCAGCTTCACCAGCAAGTAGTGCTTGATGACTTGGTGAAACTGTTCTTGGTATTCGAGGAGCGAACATTTCTAGTACTTCTTGCCAATTAGCCGTTAAATTTGGAATATCAATAGCTGGTGGTTGTGATGCTAAACTAGCTGCTGTAAACAGTATAGTAATTAACACAAATGCTTCAGCTTCAATATAGTAGGGTAGTCGATAATTCAATGAATGATTATTACGACTAATACAATAGTCAGCAACAACTGATTTATTAAGCCAAGCCAAACTCAAAGCTAAAACTAACAAAATTATTTTTACCATCAATAAATTGCCATAACCTGTACCTATAAAGCCATTCCAACTGTCAATATATTGCACCGCCATCGGTAAGCCCGTTAATAAAATAACTGCCACTGCAACCATACCAAACTTAGAAAATCGTTGGAGTAGCTGTGGCCATATTTCTGAAGGCAGAATTTTTTTACTCTGCATTAACCAAATATTAACCAAATGAAAAACACCTCCAACCCAAGCAGCAGCTGCTATTTGATGTATGACAGTCAACGCCATTAATTGAAAAGGACTATCAAAACGTCCTGCGGCATGCACCAACCAAGCACCAGAAATAACCATAGGCAAAGCAACAAAACCAGCTGTTTGCCAGTATTGCTTAGAGTAAGGATTTTTGCTTAAAACTAAATAACAATAACTTGAAAATAGCAACGTTAATAAAGCACGTATAATCCCAACTATACACTGAGTCGTCTCAGCAAATTCTGGAAAAGGAAACCTTCCTAACACTGCTGTCATCAACCAGATTTTTAGGATGATTTTAAAAAGCTGACCTGCAACTAACGAAAAGCCACCCCAATAGATTAACTTAACTGTTTTTTCCATTAGTAAAGCCGTATAACCAACTTCATGCTTCCATGGACGTAATACAAACATCCCCCACAGAAGACCGCCTATCGCAAAACAGAAGCAAATTAATACGAAACCACCAATCAGGGAATCGAGAAAATCAGCAATACCAGCCATGCATTAAAACCTATGGAACAACAGTGAAATGTATAACGTCTTCAGTAAGATGACCATCAGCGGCAAATACTTTTAATTTCAGAGCATAATCACCGTTTGCTAAAGCGGGTATGAACACTAACATTTGCCCTTGTTGATTACCCTGACTAATTTTCAATGGTGTCAACTGATCACCTTTACTAACCAAAAAAACTTGAGATAAACCTAATTCAATTTTGGAATTAAATATTAAACTTATTGTATCAACCTGATCAGCGTGAATTGGTGCTGCCTTTAATGAATCAGCTGTTATTACCGCATGGGCAAAAATTGTTGGTTGATAACCGACGAATAATAATAGACAGATTAAGTTAAATCTTTTCATATCTATGCGCTTTTTCTATTTTTTAAAGCATGACTAGCCAAATTTTTTCCTAAATCCCAAATTGAGCCTGGAATCTGGTGGGTATCCGCAATCACTTTATCAAAAGCAGTGACAATATGTTCTTGATCTTTTAATGTAAGATTTAATGGAGGTAATAGTTTTACAACATTCATTCCGTGCCCAGCAACCTGAGACAAAATATGATGTTCCTTGAACAAAGGTATAGTAACCATTTGGCAAAACAATCCTTTATTCGCAGCTTCTAACATCGACCAAGCAGCTTTTAGCGTTAAACTTTTTGGCGCCTTAAATTCAATAGCAATCATCATTCCTTTGCCTCTTGCTTCTTTAAGAAACTCGTATTTTTTAGTCATTGTATTTAGACTATTGATAATATTAGTACCTATTGTTTTACTGTTTTCAACTAATTTTTCTTGTTCGATAACACTCAGGGTTGCTAAGCCTGCTGCCATCGCCATATTGTTTTTCGAAAAAGTTGAACCATGTACAACAGCTCTATCCATGCGATTGTAAACGGTGTCCATAATTTTTTGAGTCATAGCAACTCCTCCGACAGGAATAAATCCACCGGATAACGCTTTAGCCATACAAATCATATCAGGTTTAACATGCCAATGATCTATAGCCCAAAACTCACCTGTACGCCCTAAACCAGTCTGAACTTCATCAGCAACAAACAACGTACCATATTTTTTGCATAACCTTTCTACTTCGGGCAAATAATTTTCATCTGGAAGATTGACGCCTTTGCCTTGTATCGGTTCTACAATAAACGCCGCCACATCATGATTTTCTAGAGCTTTTTCTAGCTCATTTAAATCATTAAATGGAACTGAGATACACCCTGGAAGCAATGACCCAAAACCTTCACGGAATACATTTTCACCGTTTAGCGATAATGAGCCCATCGTTAAGCCATGATACCCGTGTTCACAAAAAACAATTTTTTCTCTCTTTGTAGTGTAACGCGCAAATTTAATAGCCGCTTCAACTGCTTCAGTACCTGAATTACAAAAAAACATTTTATTAAGATTATCTGGCGTTGTTTTCAATAGCTCCTTAGCTAATAGACCACTCAGTACCGACACATCCAATTGAACTAAATTAGGCAGTTCCAACGTCAATGTTTCAGTTAATGCATTAATAACAGTTGGATGATTACGACCAATAGCAAATACTCCAAATCCACTTAGCAAATCTAAATATTCAGTGCCATTTTGGTCATATAAATACTGACCCACTGCTTTTTTGTAGTGACGATCATAACCAATGGTTTTTAACACCCTGACCATTTGATTATTCAAAAACTGCTCGTGCAAATCGAATTTGTCTGTGCTGTGCTGAGCAAAAAGTTCGGCAATACTGAATGTCATGATAAATACAATAATTAAGTTTTTATAGAAGTAGCGATTTATTTCAAGTAAAAAATTATTTGAAATCACATAGAATTTCGAGCTGTTTAGCGATTCGCTTTAAAGTAGATTGAGCATTGTTAAAATAAAGTCCCAAACGAATTAAACCTGATAATTCAATTGGATGGAGAATAAGAAATAATATTAGTTTATGCAGAATAATATATCCGTCGGGACTTAATGCATAACTAACAGCTCTAGGCAAATCCATATTAACAGGATCAACAATGACTCTAATTGCTAGAAAAGGTAGCCCTTTTTTTTCTGCCACTTTTGCGATTGCAATACTTTCCATATCTAAAGCAATAGACCCCGTTATTAACTCTAATTGCTGCTTTTCCCTACTGGACGATATGATAGTCGTACTTTCTGTCAACTTACCTACTTTTACATTAGTAAACGACATTAAAAAACTTTTTGCGTAATCGTGCCAAGCTTGATCAACCAGCATCACTTTATCATCTACATCTATTAAAGAATCTGGCAAGACTAAATCGCCTGATTTTAACAACGTACTGAGTGCAGCAGCACATCCCCAACTCATTAACTGAGTTGCTCCTTTGCTTATAAGCAATTCTGTGGCTAAAGCGGCATTATTGTATCCCGCTCCCGAATAGGCGACTAATAACTTATCTGCAATGAATACGCAATGACCTTTATCAATTCGTTTAGACGTTAAGGTCTTAAGTTCTTCAGGCAGTGCTACTACTATACCAGTGATCACTTTTTAATTAGCTCGTTACGGTATCTTGCTAATGCCCACAATGGGAAAAATTTATCATACCCGTGATATTTCAAATAAAACACCTTAGGAAAACCAGGGGCTGTAAAACATTTATCGTTCCATAATCCATCTGCTTGTTGGTGACGTAAAATAAAATCGATACCCGCTTTAACTTCTGAGCTATGTACTTCACCAGCGGCAATTAATCCCAACACAGCCCAAGCAGTTTGAAATGCTGTACTAAAGTCATTTTTCCCACTGTAACTTATATCATGATAGCTATGATTATCTTCTCCCCAACCACCATCAGCTCGCTGCACACTTTTTAGCCATTGTGCTGCCTTTGTAAACATCGCATCATCTTTAGCTAAATTAGTTTGTTCCAAGGCAAGAAGTACAGACCAAGTACCGTAAACATAGTTAGTTCCCCAGCGTCCAAACCAAGAACCATCAGCTTCTTGCTCCGCTCGTAAATAATCAATCGTACGATTTAACGTAGCTACATAATCAGTGTTATTTCGAGCAACGTATGCTAATAACATTGCGCACCGAGCACTGACATCGGCTGTTGGAGGATCCAATAATGCACCATGATCAGCGAATGGAATTTCATTAAGATAATAATTGGTATTATCAACATCAAAAGCGCCATAACCCCCATTTTTAGACTGCATTCCTTCAATCCATCGGGTTGCTCTATGTATAGGCTCATCCAATTGGGAATCAGTCGCTTGTGCCATAGCAAAAGCCACAACAGCGGTATCATCAACGTCTGGATAATGTGGATTATTAAATTGAAACGCCCAGCCACCTCCATCAAGATTTGGTTTACTGATTTTCCAATCGCCTGGCTCATCCTTGAGTTGCTTGCTTTGTAACCATGCAAAAGCACTTTTTAAAGCTGCTTGAATACTATCTTGTTTAGGCATCGCTTTGTCAGCTTCTTGCAAAGCAAGCGCCGCCAATCCAGTATCCCATACTGGCGATAAGCAAGGTTGACAGTATGCATCATGATCGTTAATTACTAGTAAATTATCAATTGCTTTTCGAGCCGTCACAACATAATCATGATCTTTAGAATAGCCTAATAGCAATAATGCCTCATAAGCATTTATCATTGCAGGAAAAATTGCACCTAATCCATCTTCTCCATTAAGTCTCTCAACAAACCAGTTCTCGGCTTTTTTAATAGCTTTTTTATGCATGGATTCTGGAATAAGTGGTCGCGTCATTCGACCTAACTGATCTAACCCAAGAAAAATTTTGTTTAACAGGGTTCTTTCAGGGAAATAATGTCTTTCTTTATCTGGATGAGTAACAAAAAGTTCCAATATGCTAATTCCGTTTGGATTTTTTGCCGTAGCTTTTAGCGTACAAAGAATAAACAATGGAACCATAACAGTTCTCGACCAGTATGACACTTTGTCTAGATGAAATGGAAACCAACTTGGAAACAACATAATTTCAACTGGGATATAAGGAACACCACGCCATGGAAGTTGCTCAAACATAGCTAAAGCAATACGTGTGAATACATTTGCCTTTGCAGCACCTCCCTGACTAAGAATAAAGCTTCTTAACTTAATCATATGGGGAGCATTGATATCATCGCCCGCCATTTTTAACGCATAGTATACTTTTACACTACAACTGATATCACCTTTACCACCAGTAAATAAGGGATAACTGCCATCTTCAGATTGGCGAGATCTCAAATAGTTACCTATTTTAGATTGCAGAGATTCGTTAATTTCGCCTATATAATGCATCATCATGATGTATTCAGCGGGAATAGTACAATCAGCTTCCAATTCGAAAACCCAGTATCCATCTTGATGTTGCAAACTCAATAACTGTTGCTGAGCACGATGAATCGCTTTACTCAAATCATAAGCATTGGAATGAATAGCGGTTGCAGAACTGGCTGTATAACCATTGTGTAAGTGAGCAGTAGCATCAGTGAACATAGAGCATCCTTAACTGTTTGCGTTGGCTTTTAATAAATTAGATGAAAAACGCCAATCTGAAGACGTTAAACCTAGACTTGTTAAATTAAAAAGTAGAGATAATAAACTGTTATTTTGACCCATTAAGCGCGTAGCGATTATGGTTTTTTTGACACTGTTACGACTAATCTTAACTTGATTAGATTGACTAAAACCAGCATTTTGCTTAATTTTCCTCAAAGTTAAAACAGCCATACCTAGCGCCCATAAACAAAAATTTCGCATCCCAATTTCGTTTTTAGGTAACAACTGAGTATACTTCAAAGCATTATGCAGATGCCCATGGGCTATACTAATCAAATGTTCCAAACCTTTGATAAAACGAGGATCACCAGCATTTTCAACACTCAAATTTTTCAGATCAAATCCTGTTTCAGTAAAAATATCTTGCGGCAACCAACAAACATTTCGAGAAGCATCATCCCAAATATCTTTCAAAATATTAGTCATTTGTAATCCTTGACCAAACGACACAGACAATGCCATTAAAGACTGTCTGTGTTGAGCAATTTCTGGTGAATAATGACAAAATAATTTTGCTAACATTTCACCAACACAGCCTGCTACGTAATAACAATATCTATCCATATCAAGCATCGTAGGCAAGCCATTCTTTAGATTTTGTGCTTGAAAAATCGGCATACCTTCTGCCATCGTTTCTACACAAGTCGCTAATGCCTCGATTTGTACCGCATCGAAGGTATGAGTAATTTGAATGACACGAGGTAAAACGTGAATCAGTGTATGTTCAGCTGGAATCGTCTGGTCAGAAAGTAATGGAGCAAGCTCAACTGCGAAAGGCTCGGAATTATATCCAGTTTTAACAACATCAATAAATTCATTACAAAAATACTGTTTTTGCCTAGCCGATAAAGAAACTTCATCTTCTATAGTATCTATAATACGACAAAGCAAATAAGCATTGGCAACCGCACCATATAATTTACCTGGTAACTGAGGAATAGTTAAGGCAAAAGTCCTAGAGACCCCCTCAAGTAAGGCTGCCTGAAATTCTTGATCATTCATTTGATTAAGTAATCTTGGGTCATCCAATATATATTCGGGACTGCTCATATTTATACGTTAAATAAGGAAAGTATGTTTAGAGCAATAATAGACTGTTTGTTGGTATTTTGCAAAGCAATGTTGTTTTATTACCAAAATTTTTAAAAAATACGATTAAAAGCAATTATTTTAAATAGATACACATTATTATTTTCGCCATTCTAATCTACTTTGATTCTCATATTGCATACAATTTGTTGTAAATACTGGAGTCGGCTCTTAAAAAATAGTATTCTAGTCGCCAATTTATAAGCAACTGTATTAACTGGAAACCCTCTTAAAAATCCCAGAACGATACCTACACTACTAAAAACAACATCTATACGTTTTTCATCTAAATGTTGCTTTATTACGACAGACCTTTTTGCTTAATAACTTAAATATAACAAATTAACAATTAATGCCCCTTTCTTTGCCTAATACACAAAGAAAGTAATTATAAATAGCAGTATTATCATCTGGTGATGCCATAGACATTACCTTAGTCATAACAATTTTTTGGAGAATTTCAGTGGGTGTTCCTTTACGTCAACAAATAACAGTTGGTAGCTATTTGATTAAGCAAAAACTAAAAGGAGTAAAAAAATATCCTTTAGTGCTTATGCTAGAACCTTTATTTCGCTGCAATCTTGCTTGTGCTGGATGTGGAAAAATAGATTATCCAGAAGACATTTTAGATAAACGCTTATCTTTTGAAGAATGTATGCAAGCAGTTGATGAATGCGACGCTCCGATGGTGTCCATCCCGGGGGGCGAACCGCTCATTCATAAGGAAATGCCACAAATTGTAGCAGGCATCATTGCGCGAAAAAAATATGTATACTTATGTACTAATGCACTACTTTTAAAGAAAAGAATCGATGACTACACCCCTTCTCCTTATTTGACATTTTCCATACACCTTGATGGCATGCAAGAAAGACATGATACCTCTGTTTGTCAGGATGGTGTCTTTGAACGCGCCGTTGAAGCCATTAAACTTGCCTTAAGTAAAGGCTTTAGAGTAACCATCAACTGCACTCTATTTCAAGGAGAAACATCTAAAGAAGTGGCAGAGTTTTTGGATTATGCAATGGAATTGGGTATAGAAGGAATAACTATCGCCCCCGGATTTAGTTATGAAAGAGCTCCTCAACAAGATGTTTTCATTAAAGGCAAAGACGTTAAAGAACTATTTCGTGGCATTTTTAAAATTGGCAAAGAAAAGAAACGCTCTTGGAAACTGAATCATTCATCTCTTTACCTTGATTTTTTAGCTGGCAATCAAGATTATCAATGTACTCCTTGGGGAAACCCAACCCGTAATGTTTTTGGTTGGCAAAAACCTTGCTATCTACTTGCCGACGAAGGCAATGCCAGTACCTTTAAAGAATTATTAGACACTACTCCTTGGGAAAAATACGGCAACAGTACTAATCCAAAATGTGCCGGCTGTATGGCTCACTGTGGATATGAAGCCACAGCTGTTGAAGATATGTTAAAAAACCCTTTAAAAGCATTTATTACTTCAATCAGAGGTCCTAAAACAGATGGTGAGATGATACCTGATCCAATTTCTCTAACAACCAATAACCAATTAACATCAAGTGTTTCAAAAATACCTGTAAGAATTGAAAACTAATAATTTTATCCATTCGATCCTTAAATTTTATTACTGAATGTTTCGCATATCGCGCTTTGGCGCTCTTAAATTATTACAACAAGGTTTGACAGCATGTTTTTGTTACAGATAAGAAAATTTATTGTTTGTTGTGGGTTAGTTTTATTGTTTGCAACACAAGTTTTTGCAATTGACCAACCGCCTACAACTGCAAAACAAGTAGTAGATAAATTCCAGAACGAATTACTCTCGGTAATGAAAAAGGGGAAACAATCTAGCTTTTCAGATAGATACAACGAATTATATAACGCCGTTGCCAACAGTCATGATCTAACAAAAATTGCACGCATTGTTGTAGGCAAAGAATGGGAAAAATTATCATCCGAACAACAACAAAAACTAGTTGAAGTATTTAGTAAATTGAGTGTTGCCGCATATACACATAATTTTAAAGATTATAACGGCGAATCGTTTACTTTTGATTCAGAAGAAGAAACCACCAAAGGCGGCGTAGTTATTCATTCTCATCTATCTATACCCGATGAAAAAGATGTTAAATTTGACTATATGCTAAAAGAAAATGGTAATAATTGGCGTATTATCAATATCATTGCCAACGGCGTAAGTGATTTAGCTTTAAAAAGAACTGAATATACCAGTATTTTACAACGTGATGGATTTGATGCTTTAATATCTAAAATTAATGAGAAAATAGATAACTATTCTAAATTGTAGGTTTTATTAAGCAATGATCTTCTTTTGTCGTATAAACATTAATTGTAAAGCAATCTTTACAGCCATGTTAATTGGAGCAGCAACTATTAGTTTAAACGGTTGTGAAACAACAAAAACGGTTAATAAAAATATTATTTTTAACCGCGCTGATCCTTATGAAGGATTCAACCGAAAAATCTACCAATTTAATGAAGATGTCGACAATTATATTGCTGAACCTGTTGCCCATGCCTACCAAGCAATAACGCCGCAATTTTTACAAACTGGAATATTCAATTTCTACAATAATTTAAAAAATGTCAATATAGTTATTAATGACTTATTACAAGCAAAATTCCAACAAGTTGCCCAAGATACTGGACGTTTTACCGTTAACACTACGCTCGGACTATTAGGTGTCGTTGATGCTGCAAAAAAACTTGGGCTAGAACAAAATAATGAAGATTTTGAGCAAACGCTTGCCGTTTGGGGTGTTCCACGCGGTCCGTATTTAGTATTCCCATTGCTTGGACCAGTAACAGCTCGAGGTTTGCCAGGCGCTGCTTTTGATACTGCGGCCAATCCCTCAACATATTTTTTCGGTGCTCCTATCCAAGTTGTTTCGGTTTTGAATACTCGAGCTAATGCCGAAGGTTCAATTAAATTTATAAATGAAGCAGCTTTAGATCCTTATGTTTTTACTAGAGAATCTTTTTTACAATGGCGTAAAAGCCTAGCAACAGATGGACGATCTGAAGACAATATGGATTTAGATGATGTTATTGAAGACAATCAACCCGTGGATTCGGATAAGGTTAGTTTTATTAATGAAGCTAAACAATTTGCTAAAATTTCTCAGCAATTTTTCAATATTTCTAAATCTTTTAATCAAACATCAGAATCTTTTGAAAATGCAATAAATAAATTAGATAGCCTAAATAAAAAAAATAATAAAATTTAATTTTTTAAATAAATTTAAGAGCAAAAAATCTTTAGAATTAGCCGATGATGCGTTAGTTGCAAAATACCTATGCAACTAACGCATTTTTTTCAGTTGACCCTATAAAAATCCTTATACCATTCAACAAATTTATTAACTCCATCAACTAAATTTGTTTCAGGTTTATAATCAAAATCACTAACCAAATCACTTACATCAGCAAAAGTATCAGGCACATCTCCTAGTTGTAGTGGCAATAAATTTTTTATTGCTTTCTTTCCTAAGCATTCCTCTAGCGTTTCGATAAATGTCAATAGATGCACTGGTTTGTGATTACCAATATTATAAAGTCGGTAAGGCGCCAAGCTAGTACCCGGATCGGGATGCTCTCCATTCCAATTAGTATTAGACAAAGCAGGTTTATCGAGTACCCTAATTACACCTTCGACTATATCATCAATATAGGTAAAATCACGACGATGATTACCATAATTAAAAATATCGATAGCTTTGCCTTCTAATATATTACGGGTAAATAAAAATAGTGACATATCTGGCCTTCCCCAAGGACCATAAACTGTAAAAAATCTTAATCCAGTAGTTGGGAGTTTATAAAGATGACTGTATGTATGAGCCATTAATTCATTTGCTTTTTTACTTGCAGCATAAAGTGATACAGGATGATCAACATTATCATGAATAGAAAATGGCATACTGGTATTAGCACCATAAACGGAACTAGTAGAAGCATAAACTAAATGAGCGATATCGTTTAGTCGACAACCCTCTAAAATATTAAGAAAACCTACAATATTGGCATCTATATAGGCATGAGGATGAGTTAATGAATATCTTACACCCGCTTGAGCGGCTAAATTAACAACCTTAACAAATTTTTCCTGAAAAAAGAGCTTTTCTATCGCCTGCTTATCAGATATGTCTAACTTGACGAATTTAAATTGATCATATATTTTTAATCTTTCCAATCTGGCCAACTTAAGATTGACATCATAATAATCATTCAGATTATCAATGCCAACTACCTCATCTCCTCTGTCTAATAACCTCATGCAAAGAGCTGAACCAATAAATCCTGCCGCCCCTGTAACCAGAATTTTCAAAAGATCCTCCTAAAATTAAACAATTTTTAAATAAAACTTTTAGCCCAATATTAATTAAGGAATAATTATTAATATAATATTCATAAACTTATTATTAAATAACGAGAGATCGCTTGATAATTTTGCAGTGAAAAGTATCGTTCACATTTGGTTAACTTTTATGAAAAAAGCCAAAATATTCTTCACTTAATAACTCTCCAAAAGTTATCAAATTAATTAATTTCAATACCTGTCTAAAAATTTATCAAATATTTATATTTTTTAACTGATACGGAAAACAATCAGTCATAAAAATCAATCCTGCCATTCAATCAAAATACTTCAGATTTTCTAAATATATTATAACCACTGTATTCACAAAAAATTCTGATTTTATACTGATTAAGAATATTTATAGCAAATTTAAACTTATTGATCGACGTGAACTGTTATAGAATATTCTGCTATTTTTCAACCAGAAAAAAATGTTTGTTCTAGCATTTATATATTTCTAAATACAGATAAACGAATCGCTATAATTTACACTTTTTAAATAATCGTAAATCAGTCAAAGTGACACAACGGAGTTAGTTAATGCGTATCATCCTGTTAGGGAGTCCTGGTTCCGGAAAAGGAACGCAAGCCCAATTTATTACCGAAAAATACGGTATCATACAAATTTCTACGGGTGACATGCTAAGAACTGCTGTCAGAGAAGGAACATCTCTGGGTATCGAAGCTAAAAAAGTTATGGATGTAGGTGGTTTAGTTTCTGATGAAATTATCTTAGGACTGATAAAAGAGCGCATTACATTACCCGATTGTAACAACGGTTTTTTATTAGACGGCTTCCCTCGCACTATTGCTCAGGCAGAAGGTTTAGATGCATTGAATGTATCTATCGATACCGTCATTGAAATCGTCGTATCAGATGAAGAAATCGTGAAACGTGTAGCGGGTAGACGAGTACATATGTCTTCGGGGCGCAGTTATCATATTTATTTTAACCCACCTAAAATTGATGGAATTGACGATGTAACTGGTGAGCAATTAATACAGCGTGATGATGACAAAGAAGAAACTGTTCTTAAACGACTTGCTGTCTACCACACACAAACTAAGCCTTTAGTAAATTTTTATTCATCTAAGTCAGACGTTAAATTTGCCTCTATCAGTGGTATCGGCAACGTACATGACATTACATCAAGAGTGTTTTCTATTTTAGGTTAGAATAATGTCAGGAAAAACCTTATACGATAAATTATGGGCAGATCATGTCGTTCATATTGAAGATGATGGTTCAACGTTACTCTATATAGATCGTCACCTAATCCATGAAGTGACTTCTCCACAGGCATTTGATGGATTGCGTTTAGCTAATCGTAAACCATGGATGCCCAGCCGAAATCTGGCTGTCGCTGATCATAATGTCCCCACATCTAATCGAAAACTTGGCATAAACGATGCCGTTTCTCGTATACAAGTTGAGGCGTTAGATACCAATTGTAAAGAATTTGCAATTACTGAATTTGATATGAATGACGTGCGTCAAGGCATCGTTCATGTAATAGGTCCTGAACAAGGTGCAACCTTACCCGGAATGACTGTGGTTTGTGGAGATTCGCACACATCAACACACGGAGCTTCTGGTGCATTAGCCTTTGGAATAGGAACTTCCGAAGTTGAGCATGTTTTGGCAACTCAATGCCTAGTAGCAAAAAAAGCTAAAAACATGCTAATTAAAGTTGATGGACAAATTGGCAAAGGAGTTTCTGCTAAAGACATTGTATTATCTATTATTGGTACTATTGGTACGGCAGGAGGTAATGGCTATACTATCGAGTTTGCTGGCTCAGCGATAACTGCACTGTCTATGGAAGGTCGAATGACCATATGCAACATGGCAATAGAAGCTGGAGCTCGTGCTGGATTAATTGCTGTCGACGATATTACTATTGATTATTATCGAAATCGTCCATATTCGCCTCAAGGTGAAGACTGGTTTATGGCTGAACGGGCCTGGAAAAATTTACATTCCGATTCTGATGCCGAATTCGACAAAATTGTCGAACTAGATGCCTCAGCTATAAAACCACAAGTTACTTGGGGCACATCGCCCGAATTAATAGCAGGGATAGATGAAAGCATACCAGATCCATCATTAGAAACTGATGTTGTAAAGCAACAAAGCATGATCCGAGCATTAGCTTACATGGATTTGCAGCCAGGACTAGCAATCACTGATATTTATATTGATAAGGTTTTTATCGGTTCATGTACTAATTCAAGAATTGAAGATTTACGCGCAGCAGCAACTATTGCTAAGAATCAAAAAGTTGCAGCCAACGTTAAACAGGCTCTTGTGGTTCCCGGATCTGGTTTAGTTAAACTTCAGGCTGAAGCGGAAGGTTTAGATCAAATTTTCTTATCAGCTGGTTTTGAATGGCGTGATCCGGGTTGCTCAATGTGTCTTGCAATGAATGCAGATAGACTAGAAGAAGGAGAAAGATGCGCATCAACATCAAATAGGAATTTTGAAGGTAGACAAGGTTATGGCGGACGAACTCATCTCGTGAGTCCGGCGATGGCGGCCGCAGCGGCTATTGCCGGACATTTTGTCGATATACGACAAATTTATGACATCTAAAAGAGACACAATTATTTTAGAAATGTCACTAAAAATAATTAATAATTATTAATCATAAAAATCTCGATTGCTCTGTCTCTCATATCTATATTCTTTTATAAAATAAATTATGCAAGCTTTCAATCAATTAACTAGCTTAGTCGCCCCTTTAGATCGCGCTAATGTCGATACTGATGCGATTATTCCTAAACAATTCCTAAAATCTATCAAAAGAGCTGGTTTTGGTCCTTATCTATTTGACGAATGGCGATATCTGGATCATGGCGAACCCGATATGGATTGTAGCTTTCGACCAATTAATACCGATTTTGTTTTGAATAAACCAGAATATTCAGGCGCACAAATTTTATTAACTCGAGAAAATTTTGGCTGTGGTTCTTCGCGTGAACACGCTCCTTGGGCATTAGAAGATTATGGATTCAGAGCGATTATTGCTCCTAGCTTTGCAGATATTTTTTACAATAACTGCTTTAAAAACGGTCTATTACCCATTACCCTTAATAACAAAGAAATTGACAATTTGTTTAATGAATTAACTTTAGGCTATCAATTAACTATTGATTTAGCTGAGCAAAAAATCATCACACCCAAAGCTCATGTTATTAAATTTGAAATAGATCCAGCACGTAAATATCGGTTACTAAATGGATTAGATGATATTGGATTATCATTACAGCTGATTGATAAAATTCAAGCTTACGAAAAAGATAGACAAAAAAGAGCTCCTTGGCTATTTGCTAATTAATGCTGTTGTAACAGAATAAATAGGTTTTAAATGACAAAAAAAATTGCAGTTTTACCTGGTGATGGTATAGGACCAGAAATTGTTGCTGAAGCGATTAAAGTTCTGGGATGTTTGAATATCGAAATGAACTTGGACATTGACTTTGAATATGCGCTAATTGGTGGTGCTGGCTACGACAGCTACGGGACTCCATTTCCTGAAAATACTTTAAATTTAGCAAAACAAGCTGATGCTATCTTATTTGGTGCTGTTGGCGGTCCTCAGTGGGAATCTCTTGATATTTCCTTACGACCTGAAAAAGGTTTGCTAGGGTTACGCTCTGAATTGCAATTGTTTGCTAACCTTAGACCCGCTGTTTTATATCCACAATTAGTCCATGCCTCAACTTTAAAACCAGAGGTAGTCTCAGGTCTGGATATTATGATTGTCCGAGAATTAACAGGGGGAATTTATTTCGGTCAACCTAGAGGTGTCCGGTTATTAGAAAACGGAGAAAGACAGGGTTTTAATACTTTAGTTTATAGTGAATCAGAAATTCGCCGCATCGCTCATTCAGCTTTCCAGATTGCACAAAAAAGAAATCGTCGTTTATGTTCAGTAGATAAAGCTAACGTACTGGAATGCACCGAATTATGGCGTGAAATCGTCACTGAAGTCGGTCAACAATATCAGGATGTGCAATTAAGTCATCTTTATGTTGATAACGCCGCTATGCAACTAGTACGAGCCCCTAAACAGTTTGATGTTATGGTAACCAGCAATATGTTTGGAGATATATTATCCGACGCAGCAGCAATGCTGACAGGATCAATTGGTATGTTACCATCAGCTTCTCTAGATTCGTTTAATAAAGGAATGTATGAACCCATCCATGGTTCAGCACCAGATATTGCTGGAAAAAGTATTGCTAACCCGTTAGCCACTATTTTATCGGCTGCGATGATGTTGCGTCATACATTTAACCAAGCTGATGCGGCTGATCGTATTGAAAAGGCTGTTAATCAAGCTCTTGATTTAAACATTCGTACTGCAGATATTTATTCTGAAGGTATGAAAAAAGTGAATACGGCTCAAATGGGAGATGCTGTGGTAACTGCTTTACAAGAAGGATTTAACTCATGAAAAAGCTTTACAATGTTGCTGTAGTTGGTGCCACTGGTGCTGTCGGAGAAGCTATGCTGGCTATTCTTGAAGAACGGAATTTTCCAGTTGGAGAAGTTTATGCTTTAGCTAGCAGCAAATCTGTTGGGAAGCGTATCCCGTTTAAAGAAGGCTCATTGATAGTTCAGGACTTAGCAACATTTGATTTTGCTAAGGCACAAATCGGTTTATTTTCACCAGGTGCTTTAGTTTCAGCTGAATACGCCCCTATAGCAGCTGCAGCCGGCTGTATTGTCATTGATAATACTTCCCAATTCCGTTATGACGATGATATTCCTTTAATTGTTCCAGAAGTTAACCCTGAAAAAATTATCGACTATAAAAATCGCGGTATTATTGCTAATCCAAATTGTTCAACCATTCAAATGTTGGTAGCGCTCAAACCTATTTATGATGCTGTCGGTATTGAGAGAATTAACGTATGTACATATCAAGCAGTATCAGGAACAGGTAAAGAAGCTATTGATGAATTGGCATTGCAAACAGCTAATTTATTGAATGCTAAAACAATTACCTCATCTATTTATCCTAAACAAATTGCTTTTAATGTATTACCACAGATCGACATTTTCATGGATAACGGCTACACCAAAGAAGAAATGAAAATGGTTTGGGAAACCAGAAAAATTATGGGTGATGATAATATCATGGTTAATCCAACAGCGGTCCGTGTGCCGGTTTTTTATGGACATTCAGAAGCTGTGCATATTGAAACTAGAGAAAAAATAGATGTAGCTACTGTTCGAGCATTATTATCTTCAGCACCAGGCATTAAAGTGCTAGATGAGCACATTAATGGCGGTTATCCAACCGCTGTGACTGAATCATCAGGACATGATGAGGTTTTTGTTGGCCGTATCCGTGAAGATATATCGCACCCACGAGGCATAGATTTATGGGTAGTCAGTGATAATGTCCGCAAAGGCGCAGCATTAAATAGTGTTCAAATTGCTGAAGAATTAATTAAACATTATCTATAAAAGTCTTTGATGCTAAAGATTGTCGTTATGGGCACTTTCTACAAAGTGCCCAATATAAAGAATCTTAGTTAATTATTATTACACAATATTGGCGTAATCTTGCTCCAATTGTTGGAAGTTTAACGATGTCATAAAACGACTGAAACTCATCCACGCCGACAGTCCCATTAAATCTTTAAATTGTGGCGGTAAAAAATGAGGCGGATTCACTGTTCCATCTTCAACTAAATCACTCATTACTTTCATATCTTCAATCATTGTTTTACCGCAAAACAATAAAGGAATCCGATCAGGTCTACCTTTATTGACAGCAAGACGAATAAAGTTGTAAGTCAACACAAAACCTTTAATATAGGTTAAATCTTTAGTAAAGGGCATTCCTGTTGAACTGCTCCCCCTAAATACTCGACTACTTAAAGTGTAGCTGTCTTCTTTATCGAGTCCCTTACCTCTAAAAAAAGCAAAAATATCCATAAAGTCAGCTCCGTCTTCCGCCAAAGTAATTGCTCGTACCCGATTAATTAAGGTCATTAACCGATGAGGTGTTGAACTAAAGGTGAGAATTTCCATGAGAACAGCCAAACCCTCTTGAGTTACTGTCGCTGAAGGTGGACCTTTACCCAGAAAAGTACAATAAGGTTGTGACATACCATTTAGGGTAGTACCTAAATGCACCCAAATTTCATGAACTTCTAATACCCGCAAATCACGCATATTAAATAACGCATCTGCTCTAAGTTTAATATAGTCAGTTCCAGCAGCAGCATCAGAAATAATACCGTCACTAAGCATAGCTCTGAGACCGTCATTGGGAAAAACGTTTTCAATTTTTTCGTTGAGAATAGCAACCGCATCGACTGCTTTGATTGTTTTAGGCTCTTCTGTTAAAAAATCTAGCTGTAATAATTGTGCTAGAGTTTCTTCCATCATACTTCCTAAGTCAGCAATTGTGGGATCGCCAACATGAAATACATCTAAAGAAGATCCGTACAACTCTTGGGAAATATTCGAAAATGTCTCTGTACCTCGCGCTTCCAACATACAAACAACATCTTGATATTCCTTACAAATACGACGCATGATAACGCTAAGTGGATTCAGTTGCCCCAATTTTCTGACTAAATCACGCTCTATTTCATGAAACTCTCGTTTTTTTTCATCCGGATTAAAACCTAATGGTCGCTTTTGATAATACTCGACATCCACAGTTGGCAGTTCTTTGCAATCACTGTTTAAAAAAGCAGCTTTGATATTATCGTCCCATTTAATGGCATCCAAAATACGTATCGGCTGTTGAGCCTTAACTATTCGATCAGAAAGCGATTTAACCTCATTAAGATAAGCACTTGATTTTATAATATTCTTACGCATGACAGCCATCCAATTCATGTTGCGTTTACTTAATTTGTATTCAGTATATCAAGTCAATACATTAATAAATAGCCGTAGGTTGTTGCTAATTTGTTTAATCAATGTGTAAAAATTAGTAGCTAAAAAATCTATAAGATTTGCGAAAAACCTAGTTTTTTAAGATTTCTTTAAGTTTGTTAAGTGACAATATAAGAAAACTGATCATGAACATACTATGAACAGATCTAAATTATTACCACCTGACACAATTGAAGGAAAGTTAAACCCATCAAGACGCCGTTTCTTAAAACAGTTGGGAGGTTTTTCATTATTAGCTTTTAGTAGCTGCAATAACACATCACTAGCCAGTAGAATAGTTCATAATAGCGCTAAAACTATTTCATTGAATAATATCAATACTGGCGATAAATTGAAATTGACATATTTTGAACACGGACGATACATCGAAGATGCTTTACAAGAAATTAGTTTTTTGTTTCGTGATTTTCGCAGTGGTGATATTCATCATGTTGATCCTTTATTAATTGATCAACTGTATCATGTTAAACAAATTCTAGAAATCGATAAAGCTTTTGAAGTCATTTGTGGTTATCGTTCCCCTAATACTAACGCCAGTTTACATAAACAAAACCATCGAGTAGCCGAACATAGTTTGCATATGGAAGGTCGTGCCATTGATATTCGTATCAGCGGGCT
>Ga0214192_1000756_pt1 | contig 19382 bp, 16 predicted proteins | sample TroBogEpilimnion_44_FD_153030 | JGI IMG/M metagenome (GOLD analysis project Ga0214192, IMG submission 153030) | Freshwater microbial communities from Trout Bog Lake, WI - 29JUL2008 epilimnion | ecosystem: Environmental > Aquatic > Freshwater > Lake > Epilimnion/Euphotic zone | place: Trout Bog... | reverse complement strand
CCCCCCCAGCGGAGCCATTTTTTGAACACGCTTCGGTTTATTTCCTGCGTGCATGGGGCATGACAGCGAAAGATTCGGCGTTACCTGATAGCCGGGTCGCTGGCGTGTCCCCATGCCCTTCGTCGCTGGAAATAAAACGCCCCGCGATAGCGGGAATTAAGAAGTTTGAAAAAGATGGCGGAGCAGCAAGCGCACTACGGAGAGACCTCGGCGGCGTCTGTTCTTAAAAAAACGCGCCATGTCAAAAACACTAACCAAAATTCACTAGCCCCGCAGGGTCGCCGAAGGCTCAACTCCGGTCGGCTCTGACTTTTGGCTGGCCGGGAGTAGCCGGGAGCCGTGGCTTGGCGGGGATGGGGCAAGCCTAAAGGCGCACGGCGGAAAACGGACGGTCAAAGGTCAGACTTAAATGGGCAAGGACAAGTGGCACAGGCTGCGCGGTGGCTTGCCACGCTGAAAGCGAGCGACTACTTGTGCCTCTGGATGGCAGGGGGAATACCGTCAATCTTGTGAAGTTTTTTAACGGTCTCAACAAAAGGGCGCGTTCCTGTGCATCGAGGATAGCGCGAACATCCAAAAAACTTACGTTTGTCTCGTCTCCGCTCACGCAGAATCATCGGGGACTGACAGTCAGGACATTTTACTTCTTGCCCGGCTGGAATTTGTGGTTTGTTCTCATTGCGCTTTTCTTCCTTACAAGCGTTGCAATGACGACCGTAGCCGCTGGTCAATTTGGTGCTTTTGAAATCATCCAACGGTTTAATGGTCTTGCACAGGGGACATTCTTTCATGCGCCCTGTTTGGAGGCCCGCCACGCTGTCATGTATGGCTGCTACTAAAGCGTGGTTACTGTGGTCTTTTTTTTTACGAGGGCCTCAATTCGTCCACTGAGAGTTTCGACGGGGTCTTTTCCGACATTGAAGCGATTTATCCGAAGGAATTTGTAGCCGTAACTTTCTAGGACTTTTTCACGATATACATGCTGCTCGGTGTGATATTCGCCATAGTTGAACTCGTTAACAAGGGCGTGGTCAGCGAAATGTGAATCAAAACCGTCATATTCAATGATGATTTTGTGCTCCTTTTTATCGTCGTCCGTATAGACGAATAAAAAATCTACGACGTAGGCGGGATGCGAATAGCGTTTGTCGAGTTGCTTGATGTATTCACCAGCAGGAAATTGGGTTTGGATTTCAATTGATGCGCGATTGGCCTTAAAGAAATGGGTGTCCTGTATCCAATGCAGAACTTTCTTCTCCATTGGAGAGCGTGGGTCGGTGCTGCTGGAATCGGGTAGTTTCTTCGCTTCTTCCAATGTCCTGCGATAATGCTGGATAGCCTCGCCAATGGAACCCGTAAAATCTTCTATCGGCTTGCTGAAAAAGAAGTGCATCCGTTCTTTGGCGCGACTGAATCCGACATTGAGACGTTGCAATTTGATTTGTCCACCTTCTTCGAGATCAACGCTGGTGCGGTCTTTAATGAAGATACCCCACAATTTGTCGGAAACAGGGCTGGCAACCATTGAATAAAGGACAATATCGCGTTCCTCGCCCTGACATGTATCAAAAGTCATTATTTTGAGCCGGTGATGCTTCTGGAAATGTTCGCTGTCAGGGTGTTTCGAGAACGCTTCAACCAATAATTTTTGCTGATTGGTGTGAGGCGTAATGATTCCGAGTGAATTCTTGGGTTCCTCTTTAGCAATGCGTTCAACTTCTGCAACAATCGCCTCTATTTCCAGTTGATTGCTGTTCTCAACCAGTTCAATACGCCCGTCATGGTCAATAAAATCAAACCGAATTACTTGGTCAATTGGCTTGGCGCGAATTTTGATGGCTTGGAGGTTATCGCTATAAAAATATTTACTGGAATAGGAAATTATCTCTCGGTAGCCACGAAAATGCTTTTTGAGCATTATGTTGTAGTTGCTGATTCGCTCAAAAAAATCGAGAATTGAGGTCTTGATATTAAATTTCTCAAGCCGTTCAAGTTTGGTGGATTCGTCAGAAATCGTATCCAAGAAAACCTCACGCAACCTGTTAAGATATTCGCGGTTCGTATCTGAACGGGCTTGCGCTGACTTCACGTTGCTAAATTGCTTTTTGTCGCCAAGCACGATGATTTTCTTGCCTCGCAACAGTGCGGGAAATGCTTGGGCGATGCTGACCTGAGATGCTTCATCAAGAATAACTAGGTCAAAAATCTCGGATTCCAGGGGGATATATTCGGCAAAATCCCGGATTCCTGCCAGTATGCACGGAAATGAATGTTTGAGCTTCTCAAAGCTGGCTTTATCAAACCGTTGTTTTTTTGAAATAACGCCAGCAAGTGTGCGGGCGTCGTTTCTGTGGTTCTCAAAAAAATCAACAACCCGCTCGTCCATTTTATACGTCATTTGGGTGGTGACGAGTTCTTCAATGGACGCTTTATCTCCTAAGTAATCGTCGTGAGGGATTTTGTTAAAATGGTCTTGAAGATCGTTTTTGAGGCAAAGGTATCTGACGAGTTTTTCAAAATCCGCATCAGGGTATCGCGTCAGCTTGTTATCGAGAAATGATGAAAGCTCATTGGCATATAACCCTATCACCAGCGCAGTCTTTGGATGCTGTTTTGAGAAAGATTCTATTCCTGACAGGGCGTAAAGTAGAATCTTGCATTCTTCCGCAGTGGGAAGCCCAACATTTAATGTCAGCAATTTATGGACGCAAGCTTGAAAGTCAGTCTTAAATTCAAAGGCGCTGGCAATTTCTTGTGCGGCCTTTAATTGCTGTCCGTGATTGAATACCGACAAAACGCCCTTCAATTGCTCAAGTTGATTATGCGGTTGTTCAAAGTCATTTGGCAGCGATGAGGCAAGGTTTTGGTTGAGTTCGGCTATTTTACCGCCTTTAAAGAGATAGCCGAACCATGAAGATTTTAGTTTGTTGCACTGGGCAATATAATTTTCGAGGGCTTTTAATCCATCGGTTGAGGCCGTGCGGATTTTTGATATGTGTTCTAAATTGTCACTCGCTTTGGCGCGCACTTCATCAAAAATGGTAAGAAACGTAATAAAATGACGAAACGATTTTGCATTTTGGTTGTCCGGGTAAAGGCTTTTATACAGATTGGTTAATGTGCCTCCATCGTTTTGCAGCTTGCCCTTAAGTTCGAGCATTTCATTTCTGAGCGTGGCGAGATTGCTATCAGAAAGCGGATCGGCGTGCAGTTCAGTTAAGTCTGCTGGCAAATTCTTGGCTTTGGCGATTTCGGCCTCAAGTCTGATAAATTCCGAAATATCTTTGAGTTTAATTTTGTCGTAGGCCGTTATGGAGCCTTGAATTTGCGCCTTAAGATTCACCACGGAGTCCGTGACGTTGCTCTCAACTTTGCCGTAGCTGCTTTTTACGGCGCGGTAATGCTCCTTGATGCGTTCCATTGAAGCAGTGGACAAGATTTTTGAGTAAGTGTTTCCAGCTTGTCCAAGCCGCAAAAGTGGATTCTGAAATTGCTTATCCAGCCGCACTTTGTTCATCGTCTCAGTGATTTTATCCTCGACCACGTCCAGCGCTTCCTTCTTATCGGATAGCACTAGGACAGATTGATTTTTAAGAATTGCATCACAGACAATGGCCGTAATCGTGTGGCTTTTGCCAGTTCCTGGCGGCCCCTCAACAGTGATATATTTGCATTTGCTTTTGCCTATGGCGCTTAAAATTTGCCTCTGTTCTTCATTGAGAGGAATCGGGCTGGCATAAACGAGCTTTTCACCCGAATCCGTGTCATCCCAATCGCCGTCAACTTCGCTAATAACTGATACGGGGTTGTTCGTGATGAAATCATCAATGATTAGCTGAAAGGCAGTGGCGAGATTTCCGCCGCCTTCTTTCAGCTTTAGCAGGATTTCTTCGTAATCATTTACGAGCGATTCATCAGATTTGTCAAAAAGGCCAAGATAACAACTATTTGTAATTTGAAGCCCTTGGCCTTTTGCCGCCTGATAAGACGGATTGGTGATGTCAAGATAAGGACTGAGGCCGAAATAATTGACAGCTTCTTTTAGCGCTAGGTCTATTTTCCCAATCAGGTGTTCCCGTTCTTCTGCAAGGTAAATGATGCGTTCTAAAAATGCGCCAAGCGTTCCCTTGCGCTCTATTGCCGCGTTATATTCCTGCGAAATAAATTGAATGGCCTTCTTGTTTACATACAGCAAAGAATCGAAAGCGAGCGCAAATCCTTCCGAGGTCTTTTCGATTTGCACAGGAACATAAAATAGCGGGTAGGTATGATTTTTGTAGCTGATGTCGCAGAAATAAAGATAAAATTCCTGCTTCTCCAAAAGGTTCTTGTTGTTGACAAGTTCTGACACTTCAAAAAATAAATCTCCAGCCGCAAACCCCTTGAAAAAACTTTCCAGCTTTCCCTTTACATCTTTGAGATCGAAGACTTGTCCTAACAATCTTTCCGCATCAACGCTTTTACGCAATGCCAGTTGATTGACAATGGAGGAAACCACATCCTCAAATGGCCGCATAAGAACTCCCGTGAGTTCTTCTTCAATTTGAAAAACCGAATCCACAGTGGCGGTTTTTATGCGGTCTAACGGCTCCCGGATGTTCTCAATAAATGTTGCGAGAAACTTTTCACGGATTGTCCGTGCGATGCCATCGAGTGCGAAGGTTATGGCAGCAGTTGTGTCATTCGGATTTTTTGAAAATCCCAGGTCAATCTCATTTTTAAAAAGCTCGATAATTCCTTCCAAAGATTCCGGCTCAATAAGCGTGATTTGCTCTTGAATGAGTTTTAAGAGGGACTGGGGGATTTGATTGGTGTGAGCGCCGCGCCTCAATTCTTTGAGGGAATCGTCCGCGAATCCATTTCTGATTACCTTCCAGACAATAGGACTGTATTTTTTATATTTATTGAGATTGATGCAGACTTGGAGATTGCTGCTATTGCGGGTTTGGATAAAACGCTTCGGGTTGCGGACTTTGTGGAAATCCGTTTCCAAAAAATCCATGAAATAGCGAGCCACTTCCGTTACGAACGGAATGACCCCCTGCGGCTCAGGTTGCGTTTTTACTGCGAGTGACGTTGTCATTTAGCCCGACTGCATTTTGGCCCACATTACTCAATTCGCACTTGAAATCAAAGCGCTAACCAGATGCCAAAATATCCGCCGAGAATATCTTGACCAAAATTTGCAGCACAAATGGCAAAAATCGAGTTCTGAACCAAGATTAGGAATTGGGAAAAATCACGTTTTACAGTAGTTTATGATCCGTCGAATCAATTCCCGTTCAATTTGAACATCCGCATCAGGTCGCGGTTTAGGCGGTCATTGGACAGGCCGATACGGGCCAAATCCTTGCTGGTTTCCCATGCGTGTTCCCGAACCACGGGGTCATCAAACGCCTCGCGGCTGATTTGTTCCGAGGCAAGGCTTGCCGTTAGCTTGGTCATTTGCGAGTGCGCGTCTTGAAGCGCCATTGTTCGGCTGTTGGCGTCAGTCTCGGTTTCCAGAACGCGGATAAATTGGTCAATGCTGCCGAGCCGCATAATCAATTCCTGTTTTGATTGGGCGAATTTTGAAAGCTTGTCCTGCTGGCTGCTTTGCTCGTCCATCTCCTGCATCTGCTGCTGAAACTCGCGCTGTTCGCGCTGGCTCTGCGCTTCCCGCTTTCGCTTTGCGGTATCTTCCTTCATCGAAACCTGAACCCCCGCAATGATGTGGGCGACAAAAAAGACGCCGATCAGCCCGAAAACCCCGCCGATAATGTAGCTCATGCGGGCGTTGTCGGCATCACTGTTCAAGATGCCCGCGCCGCTAGACCACCACTTTGCCAAGCCGGTTTTTGCGGCGGTTTCCGCCGCCGCTTTGTTGTAGGCATCATTCCCTGCGCCAACCATCAACATCATCCACGGGACAGACAGCACGAAAAACCAAATCCACCGCGCTCTCTTTTTGTAATCGTCGTAATCCATTGTCGTTACCCTTTCACGACGGCGAGCGCCTTCTGGTCGTCGCTGGACATGGGCGGCATGGAACCGCCGATGATGAGAATGACGCGCATCATTTCCCGGTATAGGGCGGAAGCGTCGGCGCGGATGTTGGTCAAATGGAGGTCAATTTCTGACAGGCGCGTCCGAATGCTGGCGCGTTCCAAAGGCGTGGCCGCTTTGATTTCGGCGTCGGCGTATTTTTCCTGCTGCGCCATATAATGACGGGCCTGCTCCGCATACATGGTCAGCGTGTCACGAAAGCCCTGCTGCACGGCATCCACGCGCCGCTCAATCAATGCGTGGATGAGGTTACGCACCAAGCCCGTCTTGATCTCAAAAATGTCCCGTTCGTGCGACAGCCGGGTTTCGAGCGCTTTCTGGTTGTGGGCGAGTTGGGCGTCCAGCGCCCGCAACTTGGTTTTGCCATGCTCCACTTCGGCAACGGTTCCGGCAATGCTTGCCGCCGAGCCTAGCGCGGACATCAGCATTTGCGCGTGTTGTGAATTCATTCTCATATTTTTTATTTTGTTTTGCGTCGTCTAATGTGTTCCCGAACATCATCGCCCAAGCCCGTGGGGATGCCGGTGGGCTGTTGGTGCTGGCGGGGTCGGTTGACATTCTCGAACTGCTCAACGGTCTGGCCTTGGCTCTCGGCATGAATCAGTCCGTCAATGGTGTCCATTTCCAAATTCAGGTCGCGCTCATGAATCATGAATTCATAAGCCCGAAGGCAGAACGCCGAAAAAAGCAGCCAGCACGTCAGCGCGTGCGAAAGCGGATAGAACGCGAAAGCAATCAACCCGCAAAACAGCGGGTCAATGAACCGCGCCACGCGCCGGTTTCGGTGCATGAAATCGGGAAGCCAGCGGAATGCAAATGGGGAAGTGCCTATGTAATAGCTGTGCTGCCGGACGGCGCGGTTGAATTGAAACCACCGCTTGATGCGCTGGACGACTGCCAAAACGAAAAAGCAAAGGCCGAAATAAAACAAGGCAATCGGCTCGGCGCTCTCATTGCCGGGTTGCGCCAGCACGCCAAAGAAAATTAAAAAAATGGTGATGCCCAAAACCCGGAGCGGGTCTAACAGCCGGTAGCCCAAATCATGCCGGAAAAAAACCATGACCGACAGGGCCGGGAATTGCATCAGCCATTTCGCCGTGGCGTAGCTCTCGCGGAAGGTCGGGCCTTGTTGTGGTTGGGGTGGCATTTTATCGCTGGTTGAACGTCAGCAGGCGGAACGGCAACGCAAGATTGCCGTCGTAAAAAAGATTGCCGCCATTATACACGATGGCCTCCACCTGAAAATTATGGGCTGGCCCGCCGCGTTTTAGCGTCGTGAAGGTCGCCGGTTCAACAAAGAGCTTTTTCTGTTCGCTGCGGTTCACCCCGGAATTGTGGCTGCGCTGCTCGTCGGGGTTTTTGGGAGTGGCCTCATTCTGCGACTGGCCGGCGCTGGTGCTGGTGGTCTTGACCCAGCGTTGGCCCAAAATGAACGAAGCCCAATCGTTCGTTAAGCCGGTGTTCTGGCAAAAGAATTTGCACTGCAAATTCCCGAGCAACGAATCCACCGCATTCATGTTTTTCAAAACTCGTCCGTAGCTCTCGCGGTTCTGCGTCAGATACACGGTGCATCCGCCAGCGGATCTTGCCGTGGCCTGATATTCGGCGTCAAAATTAGTGACGAAATTTTGCGCCTCGTCAGCCCATAAAAAAACCGGCCGCAAATAGGCGTCCGGTTTGGTCGGTGGCGTCCGTCGCAGGACGGCCACTTGAAAGCAGTATTTCCAAGCAAGGTTGGCAATCCGGCCAACGAGCCGGAATTCCTGCACCGGCAAATCAACGATGATGATCTTGCCCCCGAACGCATCCTCCGGTTTGATGTTGGTATCGGCGGAAAAAAGTTCCCGCAAGGGCCGCGTGACAAGCGGCCTTGCCAGCATGGAAAACGTCAAGCTGATGATACTGCGGGTTTTTTCGGCTAAATTGGGAAACTCCACTTCCCAATACTTCTGACAGCGCATGAAGTCGTCGCGGGTTCCCGCGTCGGCTTTCTTGGTGGCCTCGTTCGCTTCCTTCAAGATTTTCCCGCAAACGCTTTGTTCCTTCCATTCATCACTGCTGGCCTGCTCCGGGTTCAAGGGGGCGCTGGCGACAATGTCGGCCAGCAATGGCAGGGAAACGGGTATTTCGGCAAACAGGGGCAAATCCACCAGATTGGTGTTCATGTGGTGAAGAGCATCTTCCCAAAACTTGTTTGATCCGCCGCCCCCTTCGGTCTGCCCGCTGCCCCCGGAAATCGCCGTGGCGATTTCGTCCAAAAGATTGACGATGTTAATCGTCAGGCCGCCGCCAGCCTCCGGGCGGCTGGCCTCCCATGCCATGAAATTGAAGCGGTTTTGACCGCTGGCATCTATGATGACAAGGTCGTCTGTCCGCTCGGTTTCCGCCGCCCACTGCTCCCATTGGCGGCGTTCCTCCTTCTTGGCGCAAAGCACCAGCCCGCCGAATCCGGCGGCTAGGTAGCCGTAGGCCAGGTGCTTGGCAGGCCCGGAAGTTTTACCACTGCCGGTTGCGCCGAACACACAGACGCCCGTGAGGGCGTCTGAAAGGCGGAAGCCTTCGCCATTGCCCCAATCCCGCAACACCGTTTGCGGGTGGAATTCGGGCAACTGTTTCTTGCCATAGGACATTCTAAAAATGGTAGGCAAGACCCGGTTTGCGCGGCAAGGCAAAACGGGAAAAGCGGGTGTCAGGGGCTTGCCCCTGCTGCCCTGTCCAGAGCGGCAAGGCTCTGGCGGCATCCAACCGGCGGACGGTTGGGCACGGTTCCAAGGGTGGCACACCTTTGGTCAGGGTTCCATAAGGGCGGAACGCCCCTTGTGTCGGGGTGGCCTGCCGAGGGGCGGAAGCCCCTGCCGGAGCGTCAGAGCGGAGGCGGTCAAGCGGTGGTCAAGGAGGCGGCTTTGGAGCCTCCTTTGCGCGGTCAACATCGGCACGATGTATAACCGCGCTGTTAGCCCCTTTTTCGCTTCGGCCTTTTGCCAGGCCGTCGCGGGTGCTAACTCGCTCGCTTTCTGCTCGCGGACGGGAACGGACGAATCGCCGGAAACTGGCTCTCAGAGCCATTCTCCGAGATACGAGACCTATTTTTTCTGATATAATGTTCTATATGGAGGCAGTGTGGCGACTGGTGTAGTGCGTGGCAATATACCGATTAGAAGCAAAGATCATCAGCCGGGGAAACGGACACTCCGCCGTGGCCGCTGCCGCCTATCGCACCGGCACCAAAATCCGGGATGAGCGGGCCGATAAAATCCATGACTATTCCAACCGGACAAAAGGCGTCATCCAGACCGTCATTTTGAGGCCGGACAATTCGCCGGATTGGACGGCCTCAACCGCCTCGCTTTGGAATGCGGTCGAGGCGGGGGAGAAACGCAAAGATGCGCAACTTTCCCGCGAGTTTATTCTGGCGGTTCCCAAGGAACTTTCCTTCAAAGAGCAATTTGAATTGGCGGTGGCGTGGGCGCAAGGCGAACTGGTCAGCAAGGGCATGGTCGCGGAAGTGTCATTGCACAATCCCAAGGGTGGTAAAAATCCCCACGTCCACATTCTTGCCACCATGCGGACGATTGAAGGGGGCAAATTCAGCGCCAAGAAACCCCGCGAATGGAATGACAAGGGGTTGCTGATTCACTGGCGCGAGTCATGGTGCGCGGCGGAAAATGCGGCCTTGGAAAAGGCCGGTCGCCCGGAACGGGTTGACCATCGGTCTTTGAAAGACCGGGGCATAGACCGCGAGCCGGAACCAAAAATCGGCAAAGAGGCTGTCGGCATGAAAGAACGCGGAGTGGTCGCAGACCCGGAGCGGTTCAAGGCCGTCAGGCGCATCAGGATTTTGAACCAAGTCCGTCCCATGATGCGGGCCATTCTTCATCGCGGGGAGGTCGCTCAAATCGGGATGGGCAATACCTGGTGGGAAAAATCCATCACCTTCATGTCCCGCATTCGGGAGCAAGCCGCAACTGCGGTCAAATCTTCTTGGCAGCGTTGGCTGCACAAGGGCGAAAAAAATGAGCCGGATATTTCGAGATAACCTTATGAAAATACAAAATGAAACAGCAAAGCAAGTGGTGTCTGCAATCAGTTGCGCCCAAACCGTGGCGCAAATCGGGATGGTTAAACTGACCGGCGGCATTGCTCTGTATGCCGCCCGGATTCATGAAATGGATCGGCAAGCGCCGCCCCGTCCGCGTCAGGTGCGGCGCGATGCGATTGGAAGGGAAGTATGAATGATCCACTAGCACAATACCGGAGAAAACCGGCGACGGCGGCGGAACAAACGCCGCCGCCCAAAGGCCCAGATGAATACATGGCCTTTGACGCAAAGGACAAGGTTGCCCGCCTGCGAATCCGGCAGGCAACTGAAAACAACCTGTCGCGTTCTCCGGGTTACTGCTACCTGCTTGACGTAGTTTCCAGCGGCGAGAACGTGACTGAAATCGTGCTGGTTTACACCTTCCTCATGGTGCTGGTGCGCGGCACGAATTTGCAGCCGGTCTTGACCGCGCTGGAAATGAGCACGGCGGATTTTATTCAGGAATTCGACGCGCATAGGTGGCCGAAACCGAAAGATGCCAAAGCGCCATTTATCGAGTCCATTGAGGTGATTGTTAAGGAGAATGGGCCGAGCCTGTCGGATGGCGACGGCATGGCCAAAGCCAAAGGGCGCAGCCTGCATTAGAGCCGATTCTGACGGGGTAGGAAAATTCCGCCCCTTCGCACCAAGCCTGCCCGCTCCACCGCTGGGCGGGCGTTTTTTCGGGCATTGAAGCCTCTTTTACTCGTCCAGCCTTCATCAATTCATCTGCTGTCAGGTTTTTCCCGTCTGCCGCCGTTGCCGTGCTTGTGAATCGTTGGTAGCTCATGACGCGAAAGCGTCCAAGGCGGTTGCTTCCTCCGCTGCCGCTCGTGCAGCTTCCCCCCGGTTCCCGGCGCGGTGCGGCCTTTCCCGTTGCGCTGGTCACGCGCTTTTCCCGGTTCACGTCAGCCAATCAAGGCGGACAGAACAAGGAGAAAGACCATGACTACCGTTGATTTTACTTTGGTGATTGATGCTCTCGTCCGGCTCGTTGCCGCGTTGACTGCCTTTGTCATCGCCCTGCGCCGCCATCGCCGCTAGGCGATGGTTGGTGCGGGCGGGGGGAATCGAACCCCCAAGGGCTTGCGCCCGACGGATTTTCTTACCAACTACGGCTTTCGCCGCCGCCTTGCGGCGTTTGTGGTCTGGACTATCCCTTCACCTTGGCAAATGCTTTAGGTGCTGCCCGTCTAGTCTCTACACCTTCCCTCGCGGGCTTGGTTCGGGATTGCCATGTTAAAGGTTTCCCCGAATTTGAGCAGTTCTGCATCCTGGGTTTCCCGCAAGAGCACTCAAGAATTTGGCCTAAGTCCGTTGCGTCTACCAATTCCGCCACGCCCGCAAAGCCATTTTCAGCTATAGTATCTGAATTGCTGATAGCCAAGGGAAAAGGTTCAATTTGCTGGGTCTTTTTCGTCCTTTTGGGACTTGGCACTCTTTTTCTTGGGCGGCTTTGGCTTCCGCACGTTGATTGCCGCTGCGTCCAGCGTGTTTTTGATGTGTGAAGCGTAGTATTTCTCAATCATTTCAACGCTGGTGCGGCAGTTCTTTGCAATCTGATAAATGTCTGCCCCTTCCATCAGGCGCATACAGATGTAGGTATGTCGCAAGCTGTAGGCCGTGCGGCGATTGCCGTCACGGTCGAATTTCAAATTGAGTTCGTCCAGAATGGTGTTGAACAATTCCCGTTGGGTGATGCCGAAAACCCGATCCGTTATTTGAGGCTTCTTGCGCTTCTTCAACCGCTCAAAGGGCATGACAGCGCCGGTCATGCTTTTGCAGTAACCTACACCGCGTTTTCCGCGAACCTCGATTTCGAGGATGCGTTCGCCCGTTGCTTCATCGGTGACGATGGCAACGTCTCGAAATTCTAGGCGGATGGCCTCATCCGGCCTCAACCCGGTGTTAGCCATGAACAGAATGTAGTCGTGAAAATTTTCGCACTCCTTTTTCCAACGTGCTTTTTTGGGATGCTTTGCGCGTTCACGCGTCGCCTCATAAAGCCGTTTGTATTCTTCCGGCGAAAACCATGCCCGGTGCGTGATTTTGCCGGACATTTTATAGGGTGCGGAAAGGTCGGGCAGGTAGGGCAACCATCCGTGGCGGTTGGCTGTTTTCAGAACGTGCCTCAAGGTCACGATCTCTTTGTGAAGTGTGCTGCGCGACGGGCGGCGCGGTGGTCCTGTCTTTGGGTCTTTGCGTGATGTGGCGCGATGGATGCGATATTCTTGCACCAGTCCCGGCGTGATTTCTGACAGAACTTTCGCACCAAAAAATGGATTTAAGTGAAGCGCAATTTTTTCGCCAAGTCCTTTGACGTATTGAGCGTTGCGCTCACCAGCGGTGATGACCTCATATTCCTCAAGGAATTTTTCAGCGGCGTGTTTGAAGGTTTTGCCGGTCTTCAATTCGCCGCTGCGACTTTTACCGCGAAGGCCGAGATACCAGTCCTCGGCAAAGTCCATCGCCCGTTCTAGGCTGTCGTCTTTTGTGGAAACGCGCCAATTTTTGCCGTTGAGGAAAGTTGAACACTGCCAAAAGCCGCTATTTTCGCGGCGGTAAACATGAAGCCTGCCATCCATCAAAGTGTGATGTGCCGTCATGTTCTGCCTCCCTAAAAGCCCGAAAAAGTGTGTAAGTAATGTGTAACACTTTTTTACGGTTGGGGCAATGGAAAAATGGCGGTTTTACTAGGGTTTTACGCTATTTTTAGCATTTTCCAATTTGCTTTTAAGTCCTTTTGGGTCTGACATAAACGACTGAAAACAAAAGGCGATTTCGGGCGCGAACTGTGTATGTGTAAGAGAGTGTGTAATAAATGGATGTTTTCTTACTTTCGTAGTAGCAGCATATTTCAAAAACCACAAGCGGTGGGGAAGCCCGTTTTTGCAGCGGGTTCCAAACCAGAAATTTAGGGTTCTAAACCCGGTTCCGGCGGCTTCGGTTTCTGGTCTTTGTCGGGGCTTGGCGCGGGCTTGCTGGTGCGGCTGGCGGTCTGCTCCTGCTCCCATTGCTCCCGCACGGTGTTCTTGACTGACTCAAGGCTCTTGTCAGAAATGGGCTGCTTCTTTGCCCAGCCCAAGCGCACGCGATGCCCCAGCTTTTGCAGGGCGGCTTCGGCGTCTGTGTTTTGGTTTGGCATGGTCAGGCTACGAGCGACTTGGCTTCTTCCAAGCACCGCCCGATTTTCATTCTCACGTTATCGTAATTCAGGTTTTGTTCCTCGGCAATCTCGCCGTAATCGAATCCGATCACATAATGATTCCAGAGATAACCCCGGCACTCAGGTTTTGAGCCATCCAGCAATTTCAGCGCGTATTCCAAATCATGCCGGTCTGCCGCCGTCATGGGTTCGGCCTGTTCTGATGCGTCCAGCAAGTCCAAAATCTCGTCGTTTGGCATGGGCTGCAAGGGGTCGCGGGCCTTTTTGCGGAAATGGTCGTTCAGCCGGTTTCGGGCGATGGTGTAAAACCATGAACGAAACGCTGGCAACGTGTCCTTGCGAAAATTTATTAAGCTGGCGGCAACCGATTTCAAAATCTCCTGCAATACGTCCTCGGCGGCAGGCGACTGGATGGCGCTGAACACAAACAAACGCAAATCCGGCTCAATCTGGCGGAAAATTGCTTCCGCCAGCCGGAGCCGTTCCGCCAGTCCCGCCGTCACTCGGTAGGTGCGGACAAGTTTAATCAGGTCGTCCATTGTTTGCGAAAAGTATAATAATGCGACCGCCTTATTGGAATTTTTTTGTTTGTGAATTCAAAATTCACACGACTCTGAACGGAATCGTTGAAGATGTGACCCTGTCTCTCAATTCTGGTTTCTTGAGTTTTTCCAACATTCTCAAAACGGTGCTTTTGGCGAGGGGGCTTGACATCATCGGCCCCAAAATTATCTGCTTAATGATTTTGCTTAACGAAAGGTCGTCGGTTGTTAATCCTTCAATCGGTTGCACTTTGAATTTGAGTTTCGGTTCCATGCCTCGCGGGCCGATTGCGTAATCAAACATCGGCTCAAGTAATTTCTTTTTATCGCGATCTTTCAGGAAAACAATTCTCCATTCGCGCTCTTCAATGAATCCGCGATGTTTGGTGAAAAGTGCAAACAATTTAATACGCTCAAAAATGAATGAGGCCGGTATAAATAATTGGTCATCTGGAGGATTTAGGTTGGTCAATAGATTTGCGAATTGTTCCAATTTTTTACTAATCCATTGCCTTCTTTCCTCTGTTGACAAATACTCGACTCGCGAGACAACCAAGGGTGAATCGGGTTGCACCCCAAACTGTTTGGTGTCAATCACAATGGCCGCACCGTTTCCATTTCCCCCGTATCCTCGCCACATAGAAAGTTGCCCGTCAGGATTTGATTCGTCGTGTTCTACCGTGCAAAAAACGTAAACATCCAAGGCGTGTTCGTTGTTAAAAACATTTGAGTAGTGGTTGAAAGCATTTGCTAGCAGTTCAAATCGCTCTTTTGTCCTGCAAGCGTCTTTTACTTTAACATTTGTGAAAAACTGTTGTATGCCCTCGAAAATGCCAAATCTCAATTCCTCCAAATCATTCATAAAGAGTGGATTTGAAAACCAAACTTCATCAGTCGCTAAAATCCGTTCGAGTGTGGCGAACGATGTATAGTGTGCGAGCAAAGGTTGTTTGGCTGGCCAATTGTCGGTCGTATTAAGATCGCCAAACAAAGACATATAAAAGTCTTCAGTCGTTTTTTGTTGAGTGTTCATATTCACCATCAAAGTTTTGCTTCACGATGATTTTAACCAGTTTTCCCACTTTTGAAAGGGACACTTTGGCCTCTGCTTCATGGTGTTTAATTTGCTCGTTCGGTTTCGGGCGCGGGCTGCGACTGATTTTGCATGAAAGAAGAACAGCATCGTTTCCTGTCGCTCTTGGGACAACTGCCCGCTCGCCTCACGGCAGAACAAGCGGGCTGGGTGCTGAACTGCCAGCCGCACGATATTCCCGCACTGGTCAATGCCAGATTGCTCAAGCCACTGGGTAATTTTTCCCAAAATTCCACCAAGTATTTTGCCACGGAGGATGTTCTGCAACTAACGAAAGACCGCGCTTGGCTGGTCAAAGTCAGCAACACAATTTGCCAACACTGGCAAAAGCAGAATGCCCGCAAAAAAGAATCTTCCTTCAACGGCGAAAGAAACGGCCACGTTTCTTTGGCGGCGGCGTCCTAGCCGCTATATCCTCTAAAACATTATTCTTTCCGCCGTGCGGAAAGCTGCGCGTCAGCGATCAGGCCAGCGCGAGCGGGTGATGGATTCCAAAGGGCAACGCCCTTTGGCGCGGGGCTTGGGGATGGCGCAAATCCCCAAAACACCAAAAGCGGTTGAGTCGCCGGGGACTCAACCGCTGCGTTTATTTTGACGGCTTCAAGCCGCAACCAGTTTTTGCTGTGTGGCTGCTGCCGCCTTCGCTTCGTATTCCTCAAGGGATGGCGCGACGATGATTGCCTTTTTCGCATAGGCGCGGTGAATCGCCTTGCTGTTATGCCCAAGCGCAGCCTGGGCAAACCGTTCCGGCATCCCGACAACCTTTGCCCGCTCTGCCCATGCGTAGCGGTAGCAATGCAGCGTTACGCCCGACACGCCCGCCTTGTGGCAACGGCGGCGGAAACGGCTGGCGCGGTCGTTGGCGGTGAATGTGGACAGCTTCGGAAACAATGCGCCAGTGGTCGGCAAGTGGCTTAAAACTGTTTCCAGTGCCTTGCTGATGGTGAACTGTGCCAGCGAGCCGGTTTTCATTCGGAAATAGGAAATTGTCCGGCTCTGCCAGTCAATGTCCTCGGCTTTGAAATTAACCGCGTCGCTCTGCGCCGCGCCGGTTTCCCAAAGCAGTTCCAAGTAAAGTTTCCACTCGGCGTTTTTCTCCTTCGCCAAAACGCTTTGGTGTTCGTCCTGCGTGATGCCGCGCCGGTCTTTAGGTTCGTATTTCGGCCACAGGTAGGGCGCGATGATGGGAATGGCAATCCAACCAAGATGCACGGCGAAATTGTGAAGCCGTTTCAAAAACTCGTTAATGGCAACTTTGTTTTGTTTGAACACGGCGAAAAAATCGTCGGCGGTGGTTTCCATCAATTTCTTGTTTCGCAAGCCGTCAAAGCTGGGCGACTTGAACACGCTGGCGTAACGCTCGCGGCTGCTCTCCTTGCCTCGGCTCTGCATCTGTTCCATAACAACCTGCCAAGTGCGTTCGACAAAGGCGGGGTCGCTTGCTGTCAGGTAGGCGCGGGCAAGGTGCAAATTCAGCACTGGCTGGCGCTGTGCCGCGTTGCGGGCTTCCAAAAGGCTCTTGGCCTCGGTTTCGTCTTTGGTGTGTAGGCTGGTCTGTTTGCCGGTCGCGCTGTCCTGCATGTAGAACATTTCGCCGCGCCGGAACAAGGTGTATTTCGTTTTCATAACTGGCTTTCTCTGTCGAGATACCAGTCCTGTTTGAACGGCGGTTTTGAACGCGCGTTCTGGCGAAGTTTCAGCAAGTTCTGGCCAGTTTTGGCGAATTGTATTACCATCCGCCCCGTGACTGACACTTTTGCTGACAGTGGCCGTCCATCCGGCGAGCAAACCCTAATAAACAAAGGGTTTTAGTAAACCCGCCACAGATGAAACACAGATTAAAGAAGGGTGAAACCATGCCGAATGCCTTTTGGTTCCAATCTGTGTTCGATCAGTTCATCTGTGGCTAAAAAACAGGAGCTGCCTAATTCGTCACCATTTTGGCCACATAGGCGCCATCCACATTGTTATCAAATGGCAGGAGCTGGCGTTCGCTGATGAGCTTGAAGCCTTTGTGTTCCGCGAGGAACTGGGTGACGACTCCGTTGTTTTCCTCCGGTTCGAGGCTGCAAGTGCTGTAAACGAGGGTGCCTTCGGATCGCAAACGGGGTGCAGCCTGGCGGAGCATAAGCAACTGGGTTTCGCGCAGGCGCTCGATTTCCTCGGCGCGGATGCGGTAGCGCAGATCCACGCGACGCCGCATCACCCCGGTGTTGGAGCAGGGGACGTCGAGCAGGATGCGGTCAAATTTCTTGGAAGGATTTTCCAGGATGCCGGTGGGGGCCATCGAGACCTCCACGCAAGCGGCGCCGAGGCGTTTGCAATTTTCGCGAATCAATCCAAGACGGTCATCCGAGATATCCTGGGCCATGACGCGACCCCGGTTTTGCATGAGTTGGGCGATATAAGTGGTCTTGCCACCGGGGGCGGCGGCGGGGTCGAGGATGGTTTCGCCAGGTTGCGGATCCAGCAGTTTGACCGCCAGCAGGGTGCTGGGATCCTGGATGTAAAAACGGCCTTCCTTGAAACTGCGCAACGTCACGACCGAGGGATGCGACAGCAATTCAAAAACCAGGCCGGATTCGCACCAGTCAAATTCCCGGGCTTGAGATTGGACACGCTCGATCTCCCAATATTCCGTCAGGCCGCTGGAGGGTGATTTCAAATGATTAGCACGTGCGAACGTGGGGGGTGGGCTGTTGTTCCATTCCATCAATTGCACCGCTTTTTCCAGTCCGTAACGGGCAATCCAGCGATCCACCAGCCACTGGGGATGTGAAAGCGAGGTGGCGGGGTCGGATACGCGAAGGTCGCGCAGAAGTTTTTCGGTTTCGACCCGTTCCCGGGTATAAGTACGCAAGACGGCGTTGAGAAATCCTGCCTGGGGTCCGAAGCCGAGGTTTTTGGCGATTTCCACGGTTTCATGGACGGCAGCGTGGTTTGGAATGCGATCGAGCCAGAACATCTGGTAAAGACCGAGCTGCAACAGAAGGCGCAGATCATCCTTCTGGGTGCGGCCTTCGGTCTTGCGCATGATCAACCAATCCAGGGCCAGTTGGTTGCGGGCAATCCCGTAGACCAGCTCCTGGCAAAGGCCGCGGTCGCTGGATGTGAGATGGTGGTTGGACAGCTCGGAATCGAATAGATTCTCGGTGAAATCCTGTCCCGCCAGGCGTGCCTTCAGGACGCGCAAGGCAATTTGTCTTGGTTTTTGAGTGCTCAATCGGTTAAATGATGACATTATGGCGTCGGGAATCCAGTTTTAACAGTAATTATGAAAGAAGAGTTTGATAAGTTGGTTGCGGCAGGGAAACTCGATAAGAATCATGTCGAGCCTCTCGTGACCCTGGTGAACAACGGTTATTGCATGCATCGCAGCTGGGGATTTGGAAAAATCACCACTGTGGATACAGTGTTCTCGCGTTTCACTATTGATTTCACGGGCAAGGCCAATCACGCGATGGATCTGTCGTTTGCGGCCGAATCGTTGAAACCCATCGGCAAGGATCACATCCTCGCCCGCAAGACCTCGGACATCGAGGGTCTCCGCCAGATGGCCGCGCTGCATCACCTCGATCTGATCAAGCTGGTCATCACCAGCTATGGTGGACGCGCCACTTTGGATCAGATTCAAGCTGTGCTGGTGCCGGACGTTATCAAGGACGACTGGAAAAAATGGTGGGAAGCCGCCCGCAAAGAATTGAAAAAAGACGGTCATTTCCAGGTGCCGTTGAAGAAAACCGACGCCATCGTCTATGAGGCGAAGGAAACCTCCATCCAGGACCGGCTCACCTTGGAATTCCGCGCCACCAAGGGTTTGAAGGCCAAGATTGCCGTCGCTTACGAGGTCTTGAAGAATGCTCCCGACCTGAAGGACAAATTTTCCATGGCCAACGAGGTCATTGGCGGATTAAACGCCGAGATCCAGACCCATCAACGCACCCAGCCGGCGGTTGCGCTGGAAGCAATTTTCATCCGGGACGAAATTCGTGCCGCCACCGGAGTGGCTCCGACCGATGGGGAACTCACTGCCAAGGAAATCTGGGCTCAGGATTTCCGCCTGGGCACGCTGCTGGAAGTCATGCCCGCGGTGAAACACCGTCGCACCCTGGAATCCTTCAAGGAAGCGTTCCCGGATCGCTGGCTGGAAGTGGTTCGCGCCACTTTGAACGTGGTTCCTGCCAAGCTTTGCAAGGAATGCGTCCAACTGTTGATTCACGAGGGCAAGAGCGATCTGCTCAAGGAAACCCTGACCAAGCTCATCAGCCAGCATCATGCCAGCAGCGAAATGTTGCTCTGGCTGGCCAAGGAACGTTCCGATTCTTTTGCGGACATTCTCGGGCCCGAAGTGTTCCGCGCCATGTTGAGCGCCATGGAACGCGATCAATTCAACGAAAAACGTTCCAACCGCCTGCGCGACTTCATCATTGACGACCAGCAATTGCTGGTGGAATTGAT
>Ga0214192_1000755_pt1 | contig 19401 bp, 18 predicted proteins | sample TroBogEpilimnion_44_FD_153030 | JGI IMG/M metagenome (GOLD analysis project Ga0214192, IMG submission 153030) | Freshwater microbial communities from Trout Bog Lake, WI - 29JUL2008 epilimnion | ecosystem: Environmental > Aquatic > Freshwater > Lake > Epilimnion/Euphotic zone | place: Trout Bog... | reverse complement strand
ATTTTAGTAAAATATAATACATTCAAAAACATAAATAATTTTAAATAAAGGAAAAATAATATATTTAAAATTAAAAATATATTATATATGTAAATAGGTCTAAAAATGCTTATTTCTCAGGGATTAATGTTTTACTTACAACACAACAATGTTCGATATTATTTAAATCCTGAACAAAGTTTTTCACACAGTGTGGGTAACCCAAACATGCGAACTTGTTTTGACAATATCAAAGCAGTAGATTTTCCGGAACCAATTGTAAATGACGAAGAACAATTGAATCCATTATTATAAATTTAATATCTTAATGATACTTTTTTTATTTATTAAAGTGCATTTTTTACTAATGTTTGCTATTAAACACAATTCTTGATTTTCTAGTGATTCATATATAGTAGTGTTATTGACAATTATATTTCCGTCAACAACATCTTTAGTTACGTCATATTGAACTTTTCCACCCTTTATTATTTTAATTTTATTATTACCGTCTCTTACACCAAGAGAAAATGTACAAATATTATCTTTATCTCGTGTATCTTTAGAGTCTATTTTTAAAGTAATAGAATAATTTATTATATTATTATATTTATTGAGTTTTATAAAACTAATGCTGTCTCTACTACTCGTTATTTCAGTCGAAGCTTCATAATTATTATTAAATAACAATCCCACATATTTTTTTGATGAATTGTTAGATATTGGTACATGTATTCTGTAAGTTTGAATTTCATTATTTTTAGTAGTTCTTGCTTGAGCTTCTATTTTTTTTATTTTATTTTTTAGATTATCTACTAACTTTGATAATTGATTATTATTCATTATATCCTAATTTTATTAATATATAATTATTAAATATTATAAATTATTCGTAATTCTATTTTTTGATTTTATATCATTGTTTAAATTATGTATTATTTTTTTGTGTATTTTATCATCCAAATTTAAGTGATAAATTGTCGAAACATTTAAACCGTATTTTTTTATTAACTCATTTTTTGATTTGTCAAGTGATTTTGCATAATACCGTATGAATGTCATATATAAATTTTGTTGTTCATCACTCTTCAAATTACTAAAATCATCTTCAAATTTATTTATTATATAGTTATTTATTAATTTTATTATTAAATCCGATCCGTCAAATAAATTTAATAATTTTTTGTCATCCTCTTTTATTCCCTTTATCAACGTATTTTCATAATATAATTTTAACTCTAAATATAAAAAACACCAAGCTAAACAAAACCCCCCAGGATCTCCATAAGATTTATTTTTATCTTCAAACTCATCGGATCTTATTTGAAATCCGGGATATGATTGGACAAATACAAATGTATATCCGAGTCTATTTGCCAATTCGCGTTCTAATGTTAAATTTAATTCAGCACAGTTCGAAAAATATATTTCACCGTAAGGTTCAAAGCGTTCTATGGTTTTTTTTAAATTATCAATCAAAATTAGATTCGCGTGTCTTATATTTCCCTGAAATTTATTTGTCGCAACAATTGATAGTTTTATGTAAATAAACCTTTTTAAACTTGAACATTCCTTTAACCAGTTTATTAATTCCGAATGAATGAAATAATTTGTTTTGTCTTTCCATATTATTAAGTGTGGAAGCCAGCTATTGAAATTATAAAAATAAAAACGAATTATTCCCATAATATCTTTGTCATTATTCGACATTGATAAATATTCCAAATTATTTTTATATATTGTGCTTTGTTCGTGAATGTATGGTATAAGTAAATCGTTCCTTTCCAAAATTATATACGTATATATCATATTATGTAAAGAGTCTGATATAAATACACCATAATCCGTTTGATTTAAATAATGTTTTATGTTAAAATTAAAATTTATTGGTATAATCTCAATTTTATCGTTTGGAATATAATTTATTTGTGAATCTATTACATATGATGTATCCAATATATCAACAATGTCCGTAAAATAATTTTCTGTTAATATATTGTATATATTTTCTCCTCCAACATTTTGTTCAAATATATCAAAGTAACTTATAAATTTTTTTAATGTGTCTTTTTTTAACTTGAACATTTTTAATAATTTAAATAATATATTTTCATTGTACATATCCTTCAGTTTATTAATGTTACTTTTTGACAATATTTTAAATATTAGCTCTATTAAGTCATATGCCCCCTTTTCATTTTCATCTAAATTATCCAACAAAAGTAAAACTGAATTTTCTTCAAAATTAATAAAATAAATATGTTCTATTCTGTCTATTAAATAATTTAAAGTTTTAAAATTTTCTTCTAATATTAAATAATCCACACAGGTATTATTATTAGAATCCGGAAATATATCTAAATTATTAGGGTTTATGTATTCAAGTATTTTCAATAAAATTTCTTTATTTTTAACTTCTCTGCATAATCTAGTCACAATCAGAAATACCTCTTCCCTATCCAACTCATATATATTTTTAAGTATTTTTATAATCGGAAGTATTTTATTTACTTCTGTTTCTAAATTCATATTTATAATTTCTATACATAAATCAACAAATGTGTTTCCATTGGCATCCATTTCTGACAATAATTTGATTTTAAAATAAAAATAATTTTCTATAATTTTGTTGTTTTTTGCACTTATAATTTTACTTATCAGTGAATAAAAATCATCATTAAGTAATAAAGACATTAAAAAATTTTTTTCATTTCTGTTTTTATATCTCAGTATTCTCACATCGTGTTTTAATAAATCTTTAATAATTTCATATCGATTATTTTCCAATAAAATATTTAATGAATTTTTTCCCAGCTTATTTGTCAAACCCAACAAAAAATTATTCTCTTTTATAAAAATAAACTCATTTGTATCGTTCACTAATGCATTTATATTTTTTGTTATGTAACAATCTATAAGTGAGACATTTCTACTATACTGCACAATTTTGTTTATTTCTTTTTTTTTCGTCTTTTCTTTTTTCATGTTTTATTATACTATAATTATATTATACAAAATCAATATTTAATGTTATATTTTATAAAATATAATATTACTTTTAAAAATTTTACATAGTAATAAAAGTCCGCATCCACATAACTTTTTTCCATAAAGAAAGAGTCATTTTTATCTACATTTTGATTAAATCTTTTATAAAAAATATTTAATTATTGCTCATTATTTATAATCATAGTTCGTTATAAATTAATTGAGTTTATAAAGTGGTTGCATTTTGTGTAACACATGCAGAAAATAACATAGCATTAACGTTAAATGCTACCAAAGTACCAACCAGTAATAAAACTTCAAGAGATTCGTACCAGTTTGGTGATTCGCTCATAGGTCGTCCTGAACCTGGTAAAAGTTTTAATAATAAAAGATAAACTAAAACAGTTAGGATAGCGTTAGTCACACCACATTTCCAATCTAAGGATAAAGCCATTATGTATATATTATTATATATACAAAAAAATCTTTTTTATAATTTAATTAAAATAATTGTAAAAATAAATAATCTATATCAAAAAAATTATCTTTATAATATAAAAAATTTTACCATTGGAATTATTTTTTATATTCTTACTCCTTATTAAGTTTAATTTATGTTTTTTTTATATTTTGATTTTCTATATAAATGATTTCTGATATAGCCGAAACTCAAGAACATATTAATAATTGCGAAAATATACTTTATACTAACCTCAACAATGACAATAATACCGCCCCCAATGACAATACAGTGGATTTATGTGTTTCGTTATCAAAAGATACACACGAAAAAATATACGATTTTTTAATTGATGAAATAAAATCATATAAACAAAGCGGTTTAGAAAAAGAACAACAAATCAAAGAACTGAATAATAAAATTGAAGAATTATCGACGCAGTTAAACGAACTAGAAATAAAACTGAGTAAAATGAACAACATCGGTTTATTGATAAAACTTAAAGAAAATTTGACAAACAAACAAAATGAATTTGAATCAGAAATTAACAATATTTCAGGTGACGATAATTCACATGACGATAATAAAAATGATGGTAAATTAAGGGAAACACTAGAAGAAAAATCAAAAATGGAACTAACTTTGGAAAATTCGAAATCTAATATTGTAATAGAAGAATTCGACAAACAAACAATTAAACCGCGAAAAAGACCAAACATGTTTAGACGACATTTTTAATGTTATTTTTTAGTTATATCCATATTCATGGTGCCGCAGTTAGAATTTTCACTTTTAAGTTTTTTTAACATTATGTTGTAGCTTGGCATTTGTTTTGGCTTTAACGAATATAAATATTTTATCCACCAAACCAAAAAATTATATTTACCACCTGTCAATTCTTCCAATGGAGTATGAAATTTTACTTCGGCAATTGTGTTGTTTTGTTTTGTAGTTCGCAATTCTTTATTTCTGTGATATCCGCACTTGCAATTGTCAAATGTATGTTTCGACGGATCAAAAGTATCGGTATCTTTTTTATGTCCAATCCACGGCAACTGTTTACCAGTAAAAATTACTACTAGGGCATAACATAAACTTATTAAATCATCCACCAAAGACGGACTTTTTAATTCGTGAATATTTAAACTAATATATCTCAATGTTCCAGTTATGCTTCTTATAGTATAAGGACTCATTTGTAATACTTTTCCTCCTTCATATTTATAATATTCTTTTGCGAGCCCTAAATCTATTATTACAGGACACAATGTACGAACATCTAACGAACTTATTTTTTGATTAAAAACAAAATTTGATAACTTTATGTCACGATGAATAATTCCGCATCGATGAATACACGACATTATATGTAACAGTCTATAAGCTATATTGTATTTTGTTTGTTCTGTTATTCTATATTGTTCCAACACTGTTTCTACATTATCTCCACATAGTTCCATTGTTAAAAAATTATAATCATCGCATTCCATGTACGAATAATTTTCAGGAACACATGTCGTTTTCATCATTAGCTCCATGTCAAATTCTTCCGGTATTGATAATAAATTATTTTCAGTGATATATTTATAAATTTTTATTGCTGGATTATCTTCTAACGACTGTATATGCTCTGCAATTTTTGCATTATCTGTTGCAGTTTTTAACATTAATAAATATTTTAAATATCTCTTAATCATATATATTTTTCTGCCTATTTTGAATTCTCTGAGTAATGTGAAATTATCGTTTTTTTCTTTATTTTCGCATTTTACCGCTACATCTTTATTATTTATTCTCGCCATATATACACTTCCAAATGCACCATTACCCAATTTTTCTTGTGTTATTGTCATATGATCATTTAATTTATTCGAACTAAACATTTTTATTTTATAATAAATATATATAATTTATAATTAATATAACCTCAACTCTTTATTATAAGTTAAAATTAATTATATATTTTTATTAAAATATTTTAATTAGTAATTATATCTTTAATAATTTAAAAGAATGAATTTTAATTTAAAAAATAATCCATTTCAAAATAACGATTTTGAAATAACAAACAATAATCAATCACTACTTATTAGCAAAAAAATAGACACATACTTTAATGATTTAGTCAAAATACCAGAACCATTACAAGTTTCTGGAGGCAAAAGCGATTTTACATTTTCAAAATTTTATGATGAATATATTGAACACAACCTGCTGTTATTATTCATTATTTTGTGTCTCATTATATTTCTTATTATTAAATATATTAATAAAAATTATTCTGACGAACAATCCGAATTTTTTAACGATACTATCGATATACAACATCAAAAATATAAAAAAAGAAATAATGACAACCATATTAATATTGCAAATACTAAAAAAAATAATACTAATAATACATCTAATACATCTGATTCGACTAACACAACTGATACTACACAAACAGATGATACTGACCATACTGACAATACTGACAATACTGACAATACTGATAATACTGACGATACTGACGATACTGACGATAATGCCCGCACAAAGAATTTAAAAAAAAAACTAAAAAATGATAAATATAAAGAGCTCATTAAAGAAAAAAAGAAACAAAAATATTTGTTGGAACTAGAAAAACAGTCTATATTGGACATAATCGACGAATTATCCACTATTAATCACGAAAAAATTATTAAAAATACACAAATTATGAAACATAATACACACACCAATGACATACACACACGTTTTAATAAACATAACAACCATGTTAGCAACGACTACATTAATAATGATTATATTAATAATGATTATATTAATAATGATTATATTGATAATTATATAGCCGGACCAGCAGAAAGTCGCCATGCATCATCAGATATTAACCACAATCAAAATTTTTCGCAATACTCACTAATAAATTATGACGACAACTGTGATAATAGTTCATATTACAATATTAACAAAAATATAAATTATAAAGACAAAAAAAATCCAAATTATGTAAAGGGCATATATATTGAATCGCCCTATGACGAATAAAATTTTATTCAAATAATATATTTTATCGCTTCAATATATATAAATAATGAAAATCAATTTGGATTTATTATTAGTCACTATAATCATCGGAATAAGTATAATGTATATTTTTAATCCAAAACCAGAAGTTATACTTAAAATGCCAAACGAATCTAATATTTATATCGATAATAATAATGTTTGTTATAAATATGCTAAGGAATATGTCTAGTAAGTCTTTGAGAAAACTCTATTTCTCAAAATAGTGACGTTATACATTTAACTTTTGAATTAACATTGTGAAGGCAAGGATGTATTTGTAGATGTTAAATTATAAAATGTATAAATTAACAAAATTTTTGAAAATTATATTGTTAATTTATTATATATAAATGGATAATTTGCAAAAAACTAAATCTAACATGGATAATTTTTTACTTGATGAACAATCCGTAAATTCATTTCAGTCACTCATTATATTTAATGATAACCTCAGAAAACACATAAAATTAAGTTTATCAATATATAAAAAATTAAATAATTTCGAACATAATTATATACATACTCTTTTAAATGATAAAAGTAAATCGAATTCCAAATGATGATATTTATAATGTATTTTTGACATTTGTTATGGCTTTTACTGTCGTAATTATCATTTATGCAATGGTACCAGCTAATCATTGTTCCGTTTATTTTTTACACAATAAACAATAAAGAAAGAATCATTTTTTAACTTTATTATAAAGAATTATTTGTTTAGTTACTGTTTTTTCAAATAATTCTTTATTTTTTTCAATTTTAGAAATTAACTGTCTCTTCACATTTAAAAATTTTAGTTCTATCGTTTGTAAATTAATTCCATACAAATTTAAATAATTTGACGTCTTTTCCTCTTTAATATTAACTTCTAATAATTTTATAGTGTTTTTTAGTTCTTTTTGTGTTAGTGATTCAATTTCCATAATGTCCGGCAGTCCCGGAATACTATCAAAGATTATTTCACTATTATTCAAATTCCAAATTTCTCTTATTTTTTCATAATAATATTTTTTTTTACATCCAGTCTTTAATAATAAATTTACTGCATTGTCAAAATTGTCGATTATTATTTCGTGTTCTTCTGCAAATTTTGTTTTGCAATCTTGAAATTTGTAAGTCATTGTCTTTCTAAATCCTTCATCTCTCACTCTTAAATAAGAACCCTCTTGTGCATTTGGTAATATAAAAACTTGAACTTTAAACAAAAAAATTCCCTTTTTCACTGCACTTAATAATTTTAGTTTTTTTATAATTGCTGTTTTATTAAAATTATGAAAATTATATTCATATTCAAGCGGCATTTATATTTAAATATAATTAATATACATAATATAATTATTCAATTATATTATAAATTTTTTAAATGTTAAGTTTATTGGTTTATTCGGAATAATTATCATATTCTACTAACTGATTATTCATGTTTACTACTTCCAATACTGTCAAAAATTTGTTGTTGGTGTTCGGCGTGACTAATCCCACGGATTTTAACATATCTCTACACATCGTTTCTTTTAATGTTTTATCTCTACCATCCTTCGCAGTTAAATCAGGACCTTTATTTATTTCCATAATCATCGGTCTCAAATGTTCATTTATTGCGATATCTGCTCCGTATAATTGAAAACCGACACCTAACGTTTTAGTTCCTACCGTAGTAATATACGTTTCTAAAATAAACTTTAATAAATGATTTATTTGAGTAAATACATAACTTGATAATTTTGTATTTGGTCTCGTTTTTATGTAATATTCTTCGACTTGTGTTAATTTGCGTTGCGGATTGTCTAAATATTTTTTGAAATCTTCATGAGTCAATGGATTTTCTTCATAAACTTTTCTGTCTATATAGCCTGTAGTAATATTTTTTTTAAATGAGGAATTACCCTTTTCAAATAATTCTGCAGTGTAATACATAAATCCGTCTTGATATATTTGAACAAGTGTGTTTGAATTTGTGTCTCTTATAATTAAACAGTATACACGTAAATTGATTTTTCTGCCATTTATCAAATATGGGTCCTGTAACAATTCTTGAACTAATATGTATTTATTTAATGAGTTTAATATTGTGTCCAAACTATTATGAATTTCAATTCCTTCTTGTCTTTGATTGTTATTTTTAGTAATATACAACTTTGTTTTATCGAAATTCTTCTTAAAGTCTTCTAACTCATTTTTATCGGTCAAATCCACACTATAAGGTATCATTGTTGATGCTATTTTTCCTCCATATCTATCTTTTAAAAATTTCCATAAAGCCAATTTCGATACCATGTAATCAGTATTATTTAACATAAATACTCTCACAGATTTACCATACGTATTATCTACTAATAACTTTTCTAACTGTTCTATTTCATTTTCTGTGTTTTCATAAGAACAAGGAACAATCAAACATGCATCTTTTGCATTATTTGTGTTTTTATAATTCTCTTGTTTTAATACATTGTAAAAACAATCATCCTTCAAATAATCACACGACAATCCAAAATATAATTTATTTGATTTTATTTGTGGAATTCCTATTATTTGTCCAGGAGAGTTATTTAATTTTGCTGTGGCTATTTCAAAATTTTCTATTTCTTTTTCGTTTTCGTTTTTTAAATTTGTAATATTTCTTTTTGCAGGTTCATTATTAACATTTTGAACGTCGCTCGAGTTTATATTAAAATTCATATTAAAATTTTCTCTCGCAAATTTCGTGTAATTATTATCCATATTGTAATTGTTATTGTTATTTTTATAATACTTATATTCAACATCAAAATCAGCATCTTCATCCTGTAAAACAAAATTTTCATATTGAGATGTTTTTGGATGATAAATTGTCGGATTCATATAATTTGGATTTTCAATGTTGTATAAATGATCCTCATCGTTTAGTTCAATATTTGAAAATGCATTTATAATATTTTGCTTCTTCTGCATTTTTGCCTCATTTTCGGCAATAGTTTTTATATTACCCACACTACATCCTTTGTGAACAAACGTTTTTATCATTTCAGTTATTCCTTCACATGTTTCACATGATGGTTTCATATATTTATATATCATTTCCTGCTCCTCACATGATGGTTTCAAATAATATTGCAAGACTTCTTCTTGACATGCGGGTTTTATATAATTGTGAATTACGGATTCTTCACATGTCGGTGTCAAATAATGTTTAATTACATCCGATGCCGGATTTTCGCATTTGCATCCGTGCAATATATAATTTGCTATTTTATTGTAGTTTATTCCTTTCGGCAAAGTTTTTTGTAATTGTTCTAACAATTGCTCAGTTCTTTGTTTTTTAGCACGGGATTCTTGAGATAAAATATTGTTCGCATATTCAGTTCCGGCTACAGAATTTGCTTTTTCTGCAGGTTGACCTGGTTTCAAAGGCAATCCTCCAGGCCCAATCATACCAGATGTTTCTGCAGGTTGACCAGGTTTCAAAGGCAATCCTCCTGGACCAACTAAACCAGATTTTTCTGACGGTTGACCAGGTTTTAAAGGTAATCCTCCTGGACCAACTAAACCAGATTTTTCTGACGGTTGACCAGGTTTTAAAGGTAATCCTCCTGGACCAATTAACCCAGATTTTTCTGACGATTGGCCAGGTTTTAAAGGTAATCCTCTAGCCGGACCAGACTTTTCTGATGGTTGACCAGGTTTTAAAGGTAATCCTCCCGGACCAACTAAACCGGATTTTTCTGCTGATTGACCGGGTTTTAAAGGTAATCCTTTAGGAGCCAATTTATTTTGTTGTTCCCGTTCACTTTTTTCATTTTGTATATTTTGCGTATTTTTTTCGTTTTGGACGGTACTTTCTGTTTCGTTTGAAGAAAGTCCTGGTAAAATTTGTTGTTGATTTGATTGACTTGAAACGTTAAAAAAATATTCATAGACATACACTATAGTTACTATGCTAATTAAGATAATTATAAGGTTATTGTAATTCATAAATATATTATATAACTATATAAAAATATTTTAGATATTCAATAATACAAAACGTTTTTATATTAAATTTTAAGAAAATCAAAAAAAAAAATAAATATAATATATATAATGGAAAATAATTATACGCGGAATACACCAGACTCACAATCTTCTAAAGTTTTTATCATTATTATTATTGCAATAGTAATAGTTGCTTTGGTGTGGTTAGTAAACAATAATAGTTCTGAAAAATTCTCTAACGAAGAAAATCTGGCTGAAAATGTTAAAAGATTAAACCCAGAATTTAAAAATAAAAAAAAACAAATGTTGAGAAAAATAAAATCAAATGTCATGAATCAAAGATATGGTCAAGAAAATGAATCTTCTTATAAAAAAGAATCTTCCATGAATGCTGAAGACATAGATGAACGCATCAGAAGACAAGCCATGATTGCACATCAATTACATTTAGTCGAAATAGAACAAAATGAACAAAATAAACAAAGACAATTGGAAGAACAAATGCGAATGAATCATCAACGCAAACAATTAGAAGAAAGACAACAAGAAAGACAACAAGACAGACAACAAGACAGACAACAAGACAGACAACAAGAAAGACAACAAGACAGACAACAAGACAGACAGCCTATGCCATATGCTCCTGAAATGGAAGAATCGTCACATATGCCTCTGGCTGCATCAGTTCCTCCTTTACATTCGATGGGAAATTTAAAACCATTTGAACCAGAAGATTCTACATTAGTTCAATTTGCTAAAGATACACAAAATATTGTAAATAAATACAGACCAAATGACATGTATAAAAAAGTGCAAAATAATAACGGTTCTTATTATGATTTGACGGCTGACGATAGAACTATTGCATTGATGAACGAAGTTGATCCTGATAAAAATATAGATGATGTTGCTTGTAATTTATCGAATTCATTAACAGATTCTGATAAGATGATGATCTCAGATTATAAAAATAAATATTATAACATGTATGCACATCAAATTAACTGCAGAAATGGTTCTGGTAACATGACTGGTTGTGCAAAAAAATGTTATGCCAATAGCATGAGTCCATCCGCATGCAACAGTCAAGATTGTGTAGATTCAATGAGAGAATTAAACAACGGAGCAGACTTTGTATCTTTAAATCAACTGTTACTAGAAAAAAATAATTCTCGTCCTTGTTCAACATGTACTCAAGGACCAATGTTATCGAGAGCCGTAGGTGTTCAAAATATATTAGATCAAGTCACTGATTTGGATAATGTCAGTAAAAGTTTTATGGACAATCAAGTTTTAGGACAAACTGTTTCTGGTGTTCAATCTAAAGAAAATTTTAGTGACGTAAGTCGTGAATTAATGAGAAAAGATAAAGAGTTAGCAAAAAAGAAAAAGGTTTCTTTTGCGAATGTAAATAATTTTGCAAATTTTAATAATTATGTTGCGCAAAATGGTGTGTTGGAAACATCTGTTGATAAATTGGCTGAAATTAGGTCAAATGTCACAAATAATGCCACTTGTGAATTAAATAAATATGGACAATCAATTTCCGAAGTGTATGATAATTTAATGAAAAATCCGTATATGCAATATCAAAAATCATGTGACACAAGTAAAATTACCGGAATTTTGGAAGATAAAATTAATAATTATGAAAGTAATGGTAACTTTGGAGGTAATTACGGAGGCGATTATGCTCATGTTTAGGTTTAAGTTTCATATGTTGATAATTCGATTATGCCAAGAGACTCGTATAATTCAACCGAGGTAATCCTTTTGGAAAATAACCTAGCGTTATATGAGTCGTACCATATCCGTTTACGTGTGGACCTTTAATTCCTATGCTTTTTGGAGTTGTTTCATATACATTTGAATCAATCGGCATTTTTTCTATTTCTCTGGCTCTATCAACCAGTGTTTTGTTGTCAGGATTATCTTTTATTAATTCTAAATGAAAATCCATTCTTTTACTATCGACCTGAGTTCCAAATTTATTTTCCAATATTTGTCGTTTTCGTGCACATTCGTTGTACAGACTAGAATTCTGTTTTAACAATTTTGATTTTTTCTCTTTTCCTTCTAAAGCGGAATTTGGACACTCAAATTCAATTAAAAAATTTGTATTCATGCTGAAAAAGCGTATATTGATATATAATTGTTACTGACATGACATATTGTATGATTTTCAATTTTTATTGTAGTTATGACAATATTTGAGTTTTGTATATCAAAATAATTGAAAATGATATAATATATTAACGATTGTATATTATATTAATATTTACTATGAGTTATAAAAACCAGAATTATAGTCAAACGACCGGCTATAATAAGAATAATCGTGTTACGTGGAAGGACAGTTATGATACTCAATCCGAAACTCCAGTTGATGATAATACTAACATCAATGTTAAAAATGTCGTATTAGACTATCTATATAATAAAATAGAAGTAGCTGACCATAAATATGTATTAATTAAAAATATTGGAGATGTATATGAATTAAAAAATCGTAAATATTATGTGTCTGGCAATAGTTGTGGAATTAATTCATTTTTAATATTTATGAAAAAGGATAATAATTATTACAGTTATTTGGTTGACAGAAGAAGCATAAGTTATAATAGAAATACATTAAAAAAATCTTCCGTACGTTTTACGGAAATAAAATTGGCGGTAGATTTGAAATTATATGAGGGAACTATTATCGATGGTATATTAATAGACAACGATAACAATAAAATAATTTCAAAAGGAGAAACAAAATTTAGCAAAATGATGTTTATGATTTCCGATGTTTTTACTTTTTGTGGAAAAAGTTTACTCTCTATGAATTATAAAAAAAAAATGTTTACAATCGGTACAATGTTAACGGAATATATTGATAAAATTAATTCAAATAATATTGAATTATACGTAAGCAGGCCATTTGAAATAAATCAAACATCGGATTTATTCGCGGAATTTATTAATCCTTATTCAAAAATATATAATATAAAAGGTCTAACATTTTATCCGGAAAATTCTGGTAGTAAAATAATATATTTATTTGACAAACAAGATGATAAAATTAAAAATGATTTGGTAAACAGAAACGTCACTATTAATTCGAACGCAAAAACTGATGATAATTTACAATTGTTAGAAACTTCCGATACTAAAAAAATATTTAAGTTTGAACTTGTGAATCCAGAATGTATTGATGATATTGTATTAAATTTGGAAATGAAAAAGAGTGGAATTTCAGATGTGTATAAACTTTATGGCATTTTCCACAACGCAAATAAATATATTAAAAAACGAATTGGTATAGCTTATATTCCGAGTTATGAACTTTCTCTTAAATGTAAGCTATTTTTTATTAACAACGATTCAAAAATAATGAATTGTAAATTTAATTCCTATAAAGGAAAATGGATACCTCTTGACGAATCACCAATTCAAAAAATTGATATAATTAATAATGAAAAAAGACTAAAAATAACAGAAGAAGAAGTCATTGATCAAGCTTTTACAATGAATGAATAATTAACATATTAAATTTCTAATTTTACTGAGGAGTAATTTCTATGATTATAATTGAAATATTATCAGTACATCCTCTTTTCAAACATTCTGATGCTAAACAAGAGGCTAAATTATTATCATAGCCACTTTTTTTTAATTCACCCAATAATTTATGTAATTCATCATTTTGTACCACGTCCCACAATCCATCACACCCCATAACCACATATTGTGTTAACGGACATATTTTTTTATAATAAACATCAGGTTTTTGAGAAATATATGGTGCATTATCACCATCACCAAACGCTCTTGATAAAGATAAATCACCTATTCTATAAACTCCTTCAGAGTCTAAATAAATTTCTCCACCCATTTGTTCTATACGATTGGTCTCATTATGGTCGTCTGGTTTATGGTCATTTGTTATTTGCGAAGATTTACCATTTTTATATACTATTGTTAATCTTGAATCACCAACATTTACAATATTCATATGTATATCTTCTTTATATTTGTACATTATATTCAACAGACATGTGGAACCCATAGAATAACCATAATCAGTTTCCAAAATTTTCTTTTGTATTGTCTCGAATGTCGTATCATGATACTCTTTGCTAAACGGAGTTTTTAAATGCGGGTAACAATAATAAGTTGGAATGTTTTCCGCCAAATACTGTGAAACATTTGACCCGCCATGACCATCATATATTCCAAATAAATTTATTGCATTTAACTTTTCTGATACTTTATTTAAATTTAATATTATTGTATGTTTATCTTCATTGGAAGTTCGTCTTCCTTTTACTGAAGTGTAATGTATATTCATTTATATATTATTATAAGATATTATAATAAGATAACGAGTTTTATTCAAAAATTATTTATATACATATCTATTTTTGCAAGACTTTTCAGATTAAATTATTTTAACTCACACTAAATCAAATTATCAAAACATATTTCACTTTCTTCAATTTCTGAAAATTCCGATTCAATGTCAGATGTTATTTCAGAATCTGTCACATTATGTTTTGTGTCAGAATTATTATTGTCCGAACTTTCAGATTTAAACTTAAATTTAATATTTGAGTCGAATCTGCTATTTTTGTTCACATTTTTAATGTTGGTATCTTTAACACCCTTCCATATATTTTTATTCGGTTTTATTATACTATCGGTCTCCGCAGAAATTTCCATATACCCATTTTCAGAAGTGACTTCGTTAGAAATATTATGGTCAATTGCTAAATATCCATTTAATTCTTCTTTATTATAACTTTTATTTTTTATTTTTGTCGTTTCTTTTTTATTTTTTGAATCTAAAAACCCAACACCTAAATCAAAATTGTACATTAGAATAAATACTACAATTTCAACGATCATTACTAATATGTTTTCGACATATATATCAACTTCTAAATATAATTTATCTATTTGTATCTGATTTTTTACAGTATTTTCCTTTATATATTTAAAAATTACAGGAATAAAATTTATCTCCGTTTTTTCACTAACATATTCGTAATTTAATAAAGGATTAAGACCAGACGAATTTATTTTAATATTTTTATTCGCTATTAATTTGTTTAATAACATATATGTTATTTCATACTCATCCAATATTACAGAATATAATATTAACGGAATATTGTCTTTTATTATCATAGAATCTATTTCATCTATTAATAGCTTGAACAATAATATTTTATTTCTCTTTGATATATTTGAACCTAATATTTGAAAGCCAATATGTAAATTTTCTTTATCGTTGTAATTTGTATCAAATCCTTTTATTTTTATTAATTTTATTAAAAATCTCATTAATGTGTTTTCTTCTAGTTCTTTTTTTGTAAATAAATATGTATACAGTTTTATGTTTCCATAAAAATCATTTATTAATTTATTGTCCTTGCTTAAAATTACACCAAAAATTATGTGATTTTTATAGTCTATACAGTGATATAACAAATTTTTATTTTCACAAATAATTAACGTATTTATCTGATTATTTATGAGTATCTTAGCAGATTCATTTAATTTATTTTTTATACAACAATACAACAAGTTATAATTATTTTTACTGTGTTCCTTAACTTCTCTTATATCAATATTTGTCGTCGCATTAATATTATATTTATATTTTGTAATTATTTTTAATATTTCAATATAGTCGCGTTCTTTTTTATAATCGTTTACATTAAAAAAATATATTAAATATGGGTTAACTAAATTAATATATTTTTCCTTAATTTTCGAATTTAATCCGTATAATAAATAATCAAGTATATTAACTCTTTGTTTTATCACACATTTTGTTATTATAGAATTTATATAATTTACATTTTCATAATTGTTCAAATTTAAAAAATAATCATTGTGTTCCAATGTACTGTTATCAGATTTTGTGTATTTCATCAGTTCCAATATTATTTTTTCTCCCCCAGAAATATCAATCAATTTATTAATAAAATCATATTGTATCACATTTATTTTATTTTTATTAATAATTTTTAAATACGATATCTTAATTTGATAATTGACGTCACTTTCCAAAATAGTTTCAAATATGTACTTTATTAAATCAAAATAATTACTGTTTTTATTTAATCCGTTTGGAAAAACATTTATTATTGAATATTTATTAAAGTCGACTGATTTATCCGTTCTGGTAATAAAAGTACTCAAATGTAAATTTTTTATATTTTTTAAAAATTCTAAACCTACCCTCATCTGACCATAGTTAATACATTCTATCAAATATTGTAACATCATTTCATTTATTTTATTTTGCAGTTCCTTATATTTTTTGTGTCTGTAGTATAACTGTGATATTATTATATTTATTAACCGCTTACCATTTTCAGATTCAAAATGTTTTTTATTTTTCATAGCATACAACAAAGAATTTAACAAATTTTTTTTATTCGACACATAATTTAAATTTATTATGTTGTTTTTTTTATTATAAATTCGTTTGAATAAATCAATTATGTCAATTTCCTTCTTATATTTAAACAAAACGTGTCTAAATGTCTCTAAACTTTGCTCATTAAATAGTAAAAGAGATATTTCAAAACTTTCCATCGTCCAAATATTAACCAGCTCCAAATTACAAATATTTTCCATTATTTTTTTTTTATCGACATTGTTCAATAGTTTTTTTAAACAATGCGTAAAATTATTATATCTTATATCTTCATGAATACATCTGGAATCTTTTATTAATGTTAAGTCTTCGTGATTTTCTTTAATGTTAAAATAAACTTTTAACATTGGAATAACATAAGGTACTGTCCTTTTATAAATCTTGTACATTTTTCTAAAATTTAAGTAATTTTCCTGATAAAATTCATAATATTTATTTACAAATTTACACTGACACGTCATTATTCCAATAACGGACAAAAATTTATTAACTAAATAATTAATTTTCAACTCCATTTTTTTATTGTTATTTTCTTCATGTCTAAACGCATTTTGATTATAATCTTGTTCCAATTTAGCCAAATAATTTTTTGTTTCATCGTCTTCACAACATTTGCATTTATTACGAAATTGAGGATATAGAATTATTAACTTTATCAATAAATTATATATTGTCTTAACTCCGCGCACATCGTTCCACAGAGAATAATACAAACCATTTTTATTACAGATACTTTTTTCACATTTGTTATTGCAATTTTTATTAGAACATATTTTTATTATATTATCATTCACATCTTTTTTATATAAAACTTCTCCGTCCATTAATAAATTAAATACATTTGAATAACTATTTTTAATAATGCTAATCTCAATCGCTCTTAAATTTATTGTATTTAATTCTTTAATTTCCTCATAATATTTTTTTTTATTTAACAGTACCGATTCCATATATTTTTTTTCTACAGCCGATTCTATTGTCAGTTTTTTATCTGATGCCTTATTTGACAAATCATCACTACTGTCCGAATTATTAAAACTATCTGAATTATTTGCGTTTTCCGACACATCTTTTTGAAATTTATAAACTTCTCCTATCTCGTTTCCATCATCCGACTTTTCAGAATCTACCGAAACTGACACTTGATTGTATTTATTATATTTGTTATCTGTTGTATCTGATGTATCTGACGTGTCGGACGTATGCGTCTTGTCTATTACTTTTATTCTTTTTGATGTTTTAATTTCTTCATTTGTTTTTACTTTTTCGAATGTCTTATTAAAATTATTCGATAATTTGTCGGAAATATTCGAATTTGACGACTCTATTGAATTTATAGAGTTTATTGAATTTATTGAATCAGTTGATTCTATAGAATCAGTTGAGTTTGCTGAACTTATAGAACTTGGCATTTGTTCTGAATATAATTCGGAATCAGAAATAATTAGTTGATTTATGTTTGCAGGAGTATCGGACAAGTTCATAAACTGTTTTTTTTCATTTTTTATAGCTTTGTTTCCAGAAATTACAGAAAATATTTTATTGTAAATAATATCCATTTATTATATTATATTATATTTTTTAAATAACATTTAAGCTCACGCTTTTTTATTTAAAAAAATTGTCACTTTTCCTTCCTTCATCTTCATTAATTTAAATTGATAATTTTTATTAATTTCATATTTGACACAAGCATTCACGTCAATTTTTAAAAGGTCGTTCTTTAATTTTGAAAATAAACTAACCAAACCGTCCAGCGACCGCGAGGTACAGGAAATTTTTAACTTTTGAAAAAATTTCTTCCAAAAAATTTTACTTAGTGGCAAACTATTTAATTCTTGTTTTATTTTATTATCTTCAATTTTACTCATCCACGAATCTACCAAAATATCCACCAATTCTAACGATTCTTTTAACGTATTCGTCACTTCAAATAATCCTGAAATTATTTCATTATCCCAAGATTCTAAAATAGGTCTAACTTCATCTCTAATTTTACCACGCTGTGACCACTTTGGTGTACTATCCCATACATATGGAATATCGATTATATTCGCAAATTCGTATATTGATTTTTTTGATATTTTAAGCATAGGACGAACAAAATTAATTGTATTTTCATTACTTTTAATTGGTCCCAATAATTCCATACCAAATAAATTTTCGTATTTTGATTTATGAGAAATATTTGTTAATATGTTTTCAAAACAATCATCTTGATTATGACCGAGTACTACAAACGGATTCAAATGCACTTTTATATATGTTCCGTATCGTACATCTCTAGTATATGTTTCATACATTTCTCTCATATTATGTTCCATACAAACGGGACGATTAATTTCATCTATTTTTCTTACATACAAATCAACATTTAACATTTTACACCAGTCAATTACAAAATTTTCTTCATTTAAACTTTCTTTTCTATTTGAGTAATTGATATGAACACAACTAAAAGATATATTCGATTTTTTAAGAATATACGAACACACCATAGAATCTACACCACCACTTATCGACAATATTAATG
>Ga0214192_1000753_pt1 | contig 19413 bp, 13 predicted proteins | sample TroBogEpilimnion_44_FD_153030 | JGI IMG/M metagenome (GOLD analysis project Ga0214192, IMG submission 153030) | Freshwater microbial communities from Trout Bog Lake, WI - 29JUL2008 epilimnion | ecosystem: Environmental > Aquatic > Freshwater > Lake > Epilimnion/Euphotic zone | place: Trout Bog... | reverse complement strand
TGAAGCCCTATGTATTAAAAATATATGCAATTAAAAACTAAGGCCTGAAAGGCTGTAATACTTATCTTGATTACCGCTATGATTAATCCATCAAAATAATTAAACACACTTTCAACTCTATTTAAAGCTGCTACTATATATTTGGAGCTACATATTCCTTAATAAATCAAAATGAAAAAATTATTTTTAATATTAGCATTGGTGCCCATTTTTCTCATGGCACAATATAGAACTCCCAAGAACTACCCAATGTTTCCAATAAATGTTCCACCAATTAAAGGGAAAGTAAAAACTCTTAAAGTTACAAGAACTAATCTTAAAGATATTACGCTTGAAAATTTAAATAAAGCTGGTAACACAGCTAATAAAAACAGTACAACTATTTATAATTTCACTAAAAACGGAGATATTGAATCTATTATAAATATCAATGATTCTTTAAAGACCATTTCACATCAAAAAGTTTTTATTTACGATACATTAAATAACCTTATTCAAGTTTATTCTATAAATAAAAATGGCAAAAAAAGAATTGAGGAAGGATATGGATACGATTCTTTAGGTAGATGGGTTGAAACAAAACATTATGATAGTTTAAATAATTATCGAGTAAGCAAATTCAGAGAATATAAATCTAATGATACTGTAATATATTACAATACTGTTGGTATGAATTCTGAAAAATGCAAATCCGTTGAAATCTATAAAAAAAACATGATAACTACAATCTCCTACTTTTCAAATAATAAAGATATTTATTACAAATCAATTGAAACAGTTGATGGAGATAAAAAAAGTATTAATTCTAAAACATATAATCAAAAAGATGGTTCTATTTTGATGTCAACTGAGGAATCTACCGATTCAAAAAAAAGCCTCTGGCAGAATACTTGGTATTTTTCTGATGGAAGTGTTTATAGCTTCGTTCAAACAAAAAACAAGTATAATGAACACCATGATAGTATTGAATCCAAAAGGTATAGTAGTTTCAAAAAACAAAATTCAGATATTACAATTGAAAAATTAAATGCATCCTTTAAATACGATTATGACAATCATGGAAATTTTATTAAAGCAACAGAATATAATAGCAATAAAATTATATCTGAAACCATCCGCACAATAGAGTACTACGATTAAGAATTTGATTCCTAAAAAATGAAGAAACTACTTTTAATATTAGTGTTAGCTCCGCTTTTTATAAAGGCTCAATATAGAACACCAAAAAACTATACAGTGTATTCACTCTGGGCTCCTAAAATTAATGGGCACGTAAAATCAGTTAAAGTTATAGCCAGCAACTTAAAAGATATGACACCAGAAAAATTATTCAACCCCAGAAACTCAGCCAATAAAACCAATACAACTATCTATAATTATAATAAAAATGGAGACATTGATTCTATTCTTTATTTCAACGATTCTTTAAATATCATATCTCATAAATATATTTTTGTTTACGATAAATCAAACAACCTTACTGAGGTCTATAAGCTTTATCAAAATGGCAAAAAACGAATTGATGAAGGATATGGGTATGATTCTTTAAACAGATGGGTTGAAACAAAATATTATGATAGTTTAAATAATTATCGGATAAGTAACTTCAGAGAATATAAATCCAATGATTCTGTAATGTATTACAATACTGTTAATGTGCCTTCAGAAAAATGCAAAACCGTTGAAATCTATCAAAAAAATATGATATCAACAATCTCCTACTATTCAAATAATAAAGATATTTATTACAAATCAACCGAAATAGTTGATGGAGATAAAAAAAGCAAAATATCGCAAGTATTTAGTCAAAAAGACGGCGCTCTGTTAAGGTCAACGGAAGAATATTTCAGTCCAAAGAAAAGCTACTGGCAACTTACTATGTATTGTTCTGATGGAAGTGTTTGTAGCTATGAAAATATAAAATACAAATACAATGAACACAATGATATTATTGAATCAAAAAAGTATCGTAGTTTCAAAAAAACATATTCAGACGTTTGTATTGAAAAATTAAAGTTAACCTTTAAGTACGAATATGATACTCATGGAAACTTTGTTAAGAAAATAGGACAAAATAGCGATAAAACAACTTTTGAAACCATCCGCACCATAGAGTACTACAATTAAGTATTTAATTCTAAACAATGAAGAAACTATTTTTAATATTAATGTTATTACCGATTTTGGTAGCTGCCCAATATAATAAGCCTGATCCTATTTATTATATACCTGATTATTTTCCTAAACCAAAGGGTAAAGTGAAATCAATTACTATGATTGGAAAGTCATTAAGAAAAAAAGATAAAAAGGGAAGTGAATTTATTAGTATGAAAATTAATCCCGAATTATCCAATTTAGATTTTATTACAATCATTAATTATAATAGGAATGAAGATATAGATAGTTTTTTTATGACAGAGAGCAAGTTGAAAAAACTATATTATAAAAAGTTTTACTATTACGATAGCGCTCATAATATTATACAAAATTCTTGTGCCGATATAAATGGAAAGAAATATATATATCAAATATTCAAGTACGATTCATCAGGTCGATGGATAGAACAAAAACAATTTGATAGCTTAGGTAAAGTAACTCTATATAATGAAAGAAAATTTAATGATAACTCCATAAATTTCAGTTCATATTTTAAAGGAGTTTTACAATGTTATTTGGAATATACTATTGATAAAGATACATTAACATCTTTAAGCTATACCTTGGATAAAAAGACAATTAATTCTAAGTCAGTTGAAACTTCAAAAGGGGGAAATAAATATATTACTAAGGAGATTTTTGACAATAAATCAAAGAAGTTAATATCAAAAAGTACTACACAATCTAATGCCAGAGAATCTAAAACAATTAATATAAAATTTCATGAAAGTGGTGATGATCTTATTACAAATTATAAAATATTAAGAAATGAATTAGGAGATATTATTGAAACATCTTCCGAGTGTAAAGACTGTAATCCTGCTATCGATTTTTGTAATAAAGGGTATAAATTAGAATATAAATATATATATGATTCTCATGGAAATTATACCAAAAAAACGGTGTATAGTAATGGTGTCCCTATTTATGAAACTTACTGCACTATTGAATATTATAATTAATTCTTTACCTTACTCCATGCAAAGTCTCTTTTTCTAACACCCCCAACTAGGATCATGTTGCACTCCTCACTGGCTGCGCCTGTGCCGTAATCATTAGCAGCTTTCAGCTACATTTTCTAAGTAAAATATAAGGATCTCTTTATTCAATTCGCTATCCGTTAATCTGCTAATCCGTTAATCTATATTGAAAGATAAATAAAATCAGTACGGTATCACAATTCAAGTAACTTTGCCAGATTATTAAAAACAACTGGTTTATGCAGTCGTTTTATTAAACCTCCTCTCTAAGTACATTTACGACGTATTTCCTGTACCAGGCCTCTGATAAAGTTTCTACACCTTCCGGGTAAATCAAAGTCTATGTCAAAGTCAGTGTCAGAATCAGGCCACGCAAAAAACGTAGCCAACTTAGGTGTCATGAACTCAGGAATTGCAGTTATAGGCACAAGTTATAAGCCGTCTAATCCAAATATTGCAGCAGATTTACTAGTGACTAAAAAAGCTACTTGCGAATTAGCAATGAAGGGGGTTACTTCTTCTAATGTTATTTATCAGAATGCAGTTACTGCACGTAACGATGAATACCATAAAATGGGAGTACTTACCACCAGAATCAACAATGCTTTTGGTGCTTGTGGTGCAACCGATGCTGCCGAAAAAAATATGGCAAGCCTCAAATCAAAAGTAGAAGGCGAACGTATTAAAAAATTACCTACTCCACCTCTACCAAAACCAGGCGAACCAGTTCCAGAACCTGCTAAAACAAACAGTGTTAGTCAGATGGGTTTCGATAACAGAAAATCAAACTTCGAAAAAGTAATTGCTTTTGTTGCAGCAGAACCAAAGTACACTCCAAATGAACCAGATTTAAAAGTAGTAGCTTTAAATCTTTACGTCAATAGTTTGGCCCCATTAAACGATGATGTAAACGACAGTCTTAAAGTATTGCAACATAATAAAGAGCTAAGAAACATAGAAATTTATGCATCTACTACTGGCTTGGTAGATTTAAGCAGAAGCGTAAAGAAATATGTAAAAAGTATCGAGGGTGCTAATAGTCCTGCAAGTAAGAATATGGTAAAAATTAGATTCACTAATCTAAAATTAAAATAGCACAAATCAAATATTTATAAGGTATAAAGAAACGAAAGAGGAGTTCTCATAAATTAAAATGAGAACTCCTCTTTGTATTACAAGATAGCAACAATGTATTACATGAATTGGGTAAAGCATAATCAGGATAAGACAATGTAAAACCCGAAAGGCTAAAAGCAAAATAAGAAGTCAACAAAGAATTGTCGGGATAGGATAAATGATAATGCGGGAGCTTAAAAGCATAATCTGGATGAAACAAAGTAAAACGCGGAAAGTAATTAGTTAAATAATATAGTAATAATTACAATAAAGAGCCCATGAAAGCAAAAGTCTTCATGAGCTCTTTATTTTTAAATCCATAAACTTCTAAAACCTTTTAATCTTCTGAAGTTTGTTTCCCTTCCCTTTTCTTCTTACCCCAATCGGTTGCCATGATTAAAACGGGCAACAACAGTAGGTTGGTAAAGGTGCCAACCACAAGGGTCATGGAGGTAAGCCATCCTAATGAATTGGTGCCGCCAAAACGACTGAAACAGAATATAAAGAATCCTGCTATCAACACTACCGAAGTATAAATAATACTGATACCCGTATGACGGATAGTTTGTATTAATGTAAGTTTTACATCGTAATTTAAATGCGGTAATTCCTGCTTATAATTTACTAAGAAACGAATGGTAACATCTATTACAATTCCGAGGGCTACACTAAATACCAATACGGTAGAAGGCTTGATAGAAATACCTGCCCAACCCATGATGCCGGCAGTAATAATAAGCGGCACAATATTGGGAATAAGTGAACAGATGAGGATTTTTACAGAACGGAAAAGGAAGAGCATACAAATGGCAATCAGCACGAATGCCCACATGATACTATCCTTTAAGCCATTGATGATAAAAGCCGACCCTTCTACGAATGTAACCGAGCTGCCCGTTAAGGTAACATGGTACTGCGTGGTATCGAAAATTTCGTGTGCTTTATCTTCAAAATCTTTCAGTAATAAAGGCAGTTTCATACTACCAATATCTTTCATATTAATACTAATACGGGCATACCTTTTAGTACTGTCCATAAAGCTGTTCATCATCTTGTTGAGGGATGTCTTTTGAGTGCCTTCTTTCTTAGCTTTAAGATACGTACCCAGAAAGGCCATATCGCCTTCGTAAGGAACAGAATAGCTGGTAGTATCGCCATCGTAATAAGCCTGCTTAGCAAACTTTAAACCTTCTACAAAAGAAAGCGGACGAGCAGTGTTGGGATTGGCTGCTATATACGCACTTAGCTCATCAATTTTCTGGATTGTTTTAGTAGAACGGATTAGACCATTTTTCTTTTTAGAATCAATTACAATCTCCAATGGCATTACACCACCAAAATTAGATTCGAACCATTTTAAATCGGTATAAATCTTATCGCTCTTAGGCATATCATCTACAATAAAACCTTCGCTTTTTAAACGTGCAATACCCACCACCGAAAAAACAATAGCGGCAATGGTAACGGTATAAATAGTCTTGGAATGATTGAGCGCCCATCCTTCGATAGCCAGTAATATTCTCTCGAGAAAAGGATTCTCCAGATATTTTATGTGCTTGCTTTTAGGAGCCGGTAAATAACTTAATACAGAAGGAATAAATAAAAGCGAAATAATAAACAGCGCCATGATATTGATGCCCGCTACCACACCAAACTCTTTCAATAACTGACTTTGAGTAAATGCAAAAACAGCGAACCCTACAGCAGCTGCGATATTGCAGAAAAGGGTAACAATACCCATTCTGCCTACCATATTTATAAGTGCCTCATTTTTATCATTACACTCTTTGTAGGAGGTATGGTATTTATTAAAAAAGTAGATACAGTTGGGAACACCAATAACTACTACCAAAGGTGGAATAAGGGCCGTTAATAAAGTGATTTCGTAGCCACATAATTTCATAGTCCCAAAGCACCATATAACGCCCATAGCAACTACAGCCAGACTCATGATCATGGCACTGAAAGAACGGAAAAATATAAACAATGTAAAAGCCGATAATAAAAAAGAACCCATCATGAACCAATACATTTCATGTTTAATTCTATCGCCCATTACGGTACGTATATAAGGAAGACCACTTGTATAAGTAGACAGATTGGTTTCTTTTTCAAAAACGTTCAGTTCCTTCATAATCTCTTCCACCAACTGAGATCTTCTTGCACTATTAATTACTTCTTTATTCAGGTTAATAGCCATTACATAAGCATTGGTTTTTGGATTGTACACCAATGTCTGATAGAATAGTAGCGAATTGAAAACATTTCTATCACTATCCAGTGCAGCCTGCGAACTATATGGTGCATGGAATATTTTTTCGGGAACAAATGTTTCGCCGATAGTATCTTTTTTAAGATTTACTAACTGAGGGATACAAAGAACATCTTCGACATACTGAACTTTACGCAGTCTTTTCTGTAAAGATTCTACTGCATTAAAAATGGGAGTAGTAAAATATTTATCAGAAGCAACGCCCACCACCATGATATTACCATCGTTACCAAACTTGTCGAGAAAGTTCTGATAGTCGCGGAACTTTGGATTATCTACCGGCACGGCACGGGAGAAATCGTAACTAAGTTTTACTTGCTTTGCATAGTAAATCATTAGTCCATTAATAACCACTAATAATACTAATAACGGAAGTCTGAAACGGAGAATTGCTTTGCCTAACTTATACCACATTATAGAAGAGAATATGTTTATGGGCGGCAAATAAACGCATAATAATACACAATGTGATAATTTGATAATATGATAATTTGATAATGAATACTGGGAATACAAGAAAATCAATACAAGGCACATAGGCAACGAGGCACAAAGGCACAAAGTGAATTCAGGAAATACTAGGCAAAGAGGCAATAGTAATACAGGGAATACAAATAAATAAAGACTTAAAAATGAAAAACTAAAGGGAGCACAGCAGAGTGATTTCATTATAATAAGTATCGTTATAGGGAATAAATTGATTGCTGTAAAGCCAAGTACGCTGTTGATAAATATTAGTCTGTATAATTGCTGCTATTAACTGCTCGTATATGGTATATGGCAGATAAATTATGTAATAATCAGATCATGAGTTTAAATAATCAATATACGAATCAGCTGATAAAGGAATCGAGTGTATACCTTTTGCAACATGCACATAATCCTGTAAACTGGTATGCCTGGGGGGAGGAAGCTTTGAATAAAGCTAAAGAGGAAGGTAAGCCTATACTATTGAGTATTGGGTATGCTGCCTGCCACTGGTGTCATGTGATGGAAAGAGAAAGCTTTGAGGATGAAGCGACTGCGGCTATCATGAATGCCCATTTTATAAATATAAAAGTAGACCGAGAGGAGCGCCCTGATATTGACCATATTTATATGGATGCAGTGCAGGCCATGACGGGCAGTGGTGGATGGCCATTAAATGTATTTCTTACCCCTGAACTGAAACCTTTTTATGGGGGGACTTATTTTCCGCCGGTAGATGCGCATAACAGACTAAGCTGGAAGGAGGTATTAAGAAGAGTACACTACACTTATTCTGAAAAGAAGGCAGATATAGATGCTCAGGCTGAAAGACTTACAGACCATTTGAATAGTGCTAATCTTTTTGGTATTGATAAACAATTAAGCGAAGCGGAAAATCCATTTACTACAGCTACCCTGCAGACTATTGCTGACAATATTATTAATAATAGTGATAAAGAATGGGGCGGTTTTGGCAATGCACCTAAGTTTCCTCAAACTTTTTCCATACAGTATTTACTGAGGCATTATCATTATACAAAGGATGAAGCAAGTCTGGCGCAAGCTACTCTTTCGCTGGATAAAATGATTTATGGTGGAATATATGATCAGGTAGGAGGGGGCTTTTCCCGTTACAGTACCGATACAAAGTGGCAGATACCGCATTTTGAAAAGATGTTGTATGATAATGCACTTCTATTGGGGGTACTGTCAGAAGCTTATCAGATAACCAAGAATGAATTGTATGCAAACACCATCCGACAAACAATAGCTTTTTTACAAAGAGAAATGTTGCATGAATCAGGAGGGTTTTATAGTGCTTTGGATGCCGATAGCGAGGGAGTAGAAGGGAAGTTTTATACCTGGACTAAGAATGAAATTGAAGTGCTGTTGGGAGCTGATGCTGAATGGTTTTGCGCCTACTTTCAGGTAATAGAAGAAGGAAACTGGGAGGAAGTGAATATTCTATGGACATTGCAAGGCACCAAAGAGTTTGCAGAATTACATTCTATTGAGGAAGCACATTTAATAAGTATTATTAATGCTGGTCTGGAAAAGCTTTTGATTGAAAGAACCAAAAGAATAAGACCTCAGTTGGATGATAAAATACTGCTGAACTGGAACGCATTGATGATAATTGGTTTGTGTAAAGCATACGAGGCTTTGCAGGATGAAAACTATAAAAATCTGGCAATAAATTGTATGGCCTTTATAGAAAATACTCTAACTAAAGCAGATCATACTTTATTACATACCTACAAAAATGGTGTGGCCAAAATTGATGCCTTTTTAGATGATTACGCTTATTCCATTCAAGCATATATATCGCTTAATAATATAACAGGAGATAATAGTTATATAGCAAAGGCAATTGGGCTAGTCAATACTGTGGATGCAAAATTTAAGGATTCAGTTACTGGCTTATATTATTATACAGCAGAAAATCAAGCGGATATAATAGTTAGAAAGAAAGAACTATATGATGGTGCTACACCTTCCGCAAATGCTATTATGATGTACAATTTATTATTTCTTACATCTGGAATGATTGATAATTCAAATTTGAAGGATTTGGTAATAAATAACGTTGCAGCCTTAATGAAGGGAATAACAAATTATCCAACCTCCTTTGGGGTTTGGGCAATTGTTGTTCAACTGATTGTGACTGATGTGAAAGAGATTAATATTTATGGAACAATTACTCAAAAAGAAACCAATGCAATAGCTAACTGGTATTTCCCCGAAAAAATTATCTTAACAAAGTCCATAGATAATCTAGCTAAAATTACAAATGTTATACTACCAAATTCCCTTGAAATACAAGGGGAATCAGCTGTTTTTAGCGTGTGTACTAAGTACACTTGCAGTACGCTTTTTGTTAATTTAACTGACTTTTACAATTATCTAACAAAAGCATAACAATTGTGTTATTATCTTGCACCGGATTAGCTGTAAAATGGGTGTCTAAACATTTTATATTATAAAATATTGACTCAACATAAAAATAGCAAATCAAATAGTTTAAAGCTTTTAATTTTGATTCTGGTGTATTATAAAAGACTATACTTCACCCTTATCAGTTAACATGTAAGAGATATGATTAAAAACTTGTTTTTTTCTGCAGTAATGACATCAATTGTAATTGGTTCAATTGGATGTTCAAAAGGTGGAGGTACTTCCTCTAGTATGACTGCTGATGGTCAACTTCATGGAGTTGCTCCAAATGCTAGACCTAGTATGAGAAAACCTTTAGGAATGGTATTCATACCACCAGGTACATTCCACATGGGGCCTAGTGATGAGGACATAAACTACAATTTCACATCTAGAAATAGACAAGTGTCTATTCCTGGCTTTTGGATGGATGCTACTGAAATTACTAACAATGAGTATCGTCAGTTTGTAAACTGGGTAAGAGATTCCCTAGCTGCAAAAGAGTTAGGATTTGTAAAGAACTCATCTGCTACTACTTCAGATTCTTCAGGTGGAGCTCCAATCAATTGGGCTAAAGTTCCAACTATCAAATACGATGCTACTAATCTTGAAAAATTAGGTAACAAGTTAATACTTGCTCCTGATAATAGATTATACGGTAAAGCAGAAATTGATCCTGACAAATTAGTTTATAGACAAGAGTCTTTTACATTGTCAGAAGCTGCAAAACGCGAAAATACTGGTGTTGCACGATCTAAATTTATAGATAGAAGAAACATTAAAGTTTATCCTGATACATTAGTTTGGATGAGAGATTTCTCTTATTCTTATAATGAACCAATGACAAAAAGATATTATGCGCACCCTGCGTTTGGAAATTATCCTGTAGTGGGAGTAAATTGGAAACAAGCTGTTGCTTTTTGTCACTGGCGTACACATATTCAGAATTATATTCTGGAAAAACAACATTTTGCTGTTGAAAGTGATTTCAGATTGCCTAGTGATGCTGAATGGGAATACGCTGCTAGAGGTGGCAGAACTAACTCTATGTTCCCTTGGGGTAACTACTATCTAAGAAACAAAAAAGGTTGTTTATTAGCAAACTTTAAACCTGGTAGAGGTAATTATGCTGAAGATGGTGGATTTTACACTGTAAGAGTTGATGCATATTGGCCAAATGATTATGGTTTATATAATATGGCCGGAAACGTTGCTGAGTGGACTAACTCTTATTTTAATGAAGGTTCTATGGCATTTATTCATGACATGAGCCCAGATTTAAGATATGACGCTAAAGATGTTGATCCTCCTTATATGAAAAGAAAAGTTGTAAGAGGTGGTAGCTGGAAAGATGTTGGATACTTCTTACAAACCAGTACAAAAACATACGAATACCAAGATACAGCTAAATCATATATTGGTTTCAGATGTGTAATTGATCTAGCTCCTCGTTTTTAATTTATTAATAATCAAAATAGGCTTTTAGAACTCACTTATTTAAATATTTAACAAACAAACAAAAATCTCAAAAAATGGCTGCAAAAATCCCACCTAAAGTAGGTAAAATCGTCGATGTATTTGTATCATTAGCTGCTGCAATCGTAATTTATGGAGCACTTCAAAAAATTCTCCATACTCCAATGGCAGATATAATGTTGAAAGTTGGTCTTACTGTGGAAGCAATTATATTTTTAACTTATGGTTTAATGTACATGTATTATCCTGCTATGGATGATCATGAAGCTCATATCCCGGGATTTAATCCAGCTGGAAATCCTGCTTTAAAATCAATGGAAAAAATGATGGCAGAAGCTGACATTACTCCAGCTAACTTAGGTAAATTAAGTACTGGATTCCAAAAATTAAGTACTACTGTTGGTCAAATGTCAGAAATTGGAGATGTTGTTAAATCAACTGGAGATTTCTCTACAAAAACTAAAGAAGCTTCTACGGCATTAAGTAACATCGCTGGTGCTGTAAATCAAGCTACTTCTTCTTTAGGTTCATTCAATGAAGCTTCTGCTACTACTAAGAAGTTCCATGAGCAAGTACAAGTATTAACTAAAAACTTAGGTTCATTAAACACTATTTATGAACTTGAGTTACAGGAGAGCAATAATCATTTAAAGGCATTAAATCAATTCTACGGCAAATTGGCACAAGCATCTACTGCAATGGCTTCTTCTGCTGAAGATGCAGTTAAAGCTAAAGAACAAATTGCTACTTTGGCTACTAACTTAGGCAAATTGAATCAGGTTTATGGAAATATGTTAACTGCAATGTCGGGAAGACAATAAGCAAAACATTTTAAACATAACATTACAAAACTTTAAGTTTAACAACTAAAATTATTAAACATGTCAATGCCTAAAGAGCCGCGGCAGAAGATGATTAACATCATGTATTTGGTGTTGACTGCTTTGCTGGCGCTTAACGTATCATCGGAAATTATAAATGCATTTAAGACAATCAACAATAGCTTAGTAACATCTAATGGTATTGTTGAAAATAAGAATCAACTTATCTTTAAGTCTCTTCAGGATAAGTTAGATAAAGCTGAAACGCATCAGATGGCTGCTATCTGGAAGCCAAAGGCTGATGCAGTAAAATCAGCTGCAGATCAAGCGTACAACTATATAGAAACACTTAAAAATGACCTAATATTTGAATCTAGCCAGAAAGGTACTATGAAGGATGAAAATGGTAATCCTACTTTCAAAGCTGATGATTTAGATGCTGCTACTAGATTATTAGTGGAAGGTCCTAAAAAGGCTGAAGAATTGAAAACTAAATTGGAATCTTTCAGAAGTTCTGCTTTGGGAGTTGATCCTGAGGTTAAATCTACTTTCGAAAATACTTTACCGCTCGATTTATCTATGCCTAAGGTAACTGGAAGTAAAGCAGGTACTGCTGATTGGGGATATGCATATTTTCATATGACTCCAACTATAGCTGCTCTAACTATACTTAGTAAATTTCAAAATGATATTAAGAATAGTGAATCACAAATCGTTGAATTTTGCCACAAAAAAGTTGGTGAAGTTCAGGTTCGTTACGATGCATTCCAAGCCATTGCAAGTCAGAATGCTGAGTATTTAATGCCTGGACAAGAATTAAGAATTACTGGTGGAGTGGGTGCTTTCAGTAGCGCAGCAAAACCAAATGTAACTATTGATGGAGCCTCTGTAGCTTTAAATACTGAAGGAGTTGCTGAATATAAAACAACTGTTGGTGGACCTGGTTCTTATTCTAAGAAAGTAACAATTTCTTTCAAAAAGCCAGATGGAACATTGGGTACACTTGATAAAGAAATTAAATACACTGTTGGTTCTCCTACTGGTGCTAGTGTAAGTGCCGATGCAGTTAAAGTACTGTATATTGGTCTTAAAAATCCATTGACTATCAATGGAGGAACTGCAGGAGCTGAAAAAACAAGTGCTACTATATCTCAAGGTAGACTTGATAATCAAGGAGGTGGTAAATTCATTGCTGAAGTAACTACACCTGGTGAAGCAACAATAGCTGTAACAGCTGATGGAAAAGCTTCTGATTTCAAATTTAAAGTGAAAAAAGTTCCGAACCCAACCGCTATGATTGGAACATCTGAAGGTGGTCGTGAACCTGCAAATAAAATTAAAGCTCAACAAGGTGTTCGTGCTGAATTGAAGGACTTCGTATTTGAAGGGGTTGAATTTAATGTCGTTAGCTTTGTATTGATTGCTAATGGTGGTTCTTTTACAACTTTGAAATATGCTGCTAATTCAGGTCCATTATTTAATGCAGATTGTAAAGAGATATTAAATAAATGTACCCCAGGTACATCTTTAATAATTGATGAAATTAAGGCTGTAGGGCCAGGTGGCGATACTCGTAAGTTACCACCAATTGTATTTAACTTGTATTAGAAATTACTAATTATGCGTAATAACTTTTTAAATTTTGCTTTAGTTGCTACAGTTTCATTTTTACTTTTAAGCAACAATTCATTTGGTCAAACTGGATATGGTCCAAGTAAACCTGCTCAGAAGTCAAAAGGTAAAGCTGGTGCTACTAAAAAAGGCGCTGCTTCAAAATCTCCATCTTCTGCTGGAGGGTATGGATCTACACCTGCCGCTACAAAGAATAGTGGATATGGCTCCACTCCGTCTACTGATAATTCAGCTGCTGGAAGTTATGGATCTACGCCTGCTGCAAGTAGTGGCGGTTATGGAAGTCCTGCTGGTTCTGGAGTAGCTAGTTCTGTAAGACCTGCTAATTTACCTATTGTTTTTAAACAAAATTCAGGTGGTGGAATAGGTGATTCAGTAAAGCAATCTTTAAGGGTTGATAATGCAATTGATAAGCAGTTAATCAAAGAAAGACGTCCTCTAGAATACGAAAGAATCAGAGAAGATGATGCGGTATACTCACAACGTATCTGGATGGAAATTGATACAAGGGAAAAAATGAATCAATCATTTGGTTATTCAGCTGATTTAGATAACGGTAATCAACGTTTCATATCTATTTTATACAATGCTGTACAAACTGATAGTGTTGTAGCTTTTAGCTCTGATGATGATAGATTTACTACTCCTCTTACTAAAAAGCAAGTAAAAGATATTATGTTTGGTGGTAATGACACTACTGAGGTTACTGATTTAAAAGGTAACGTAGTTTCTTTAGAAGTTAGACCTAAACAAATAAATCCTGATTCAATTTATCGCTTTAGAGTTAAAGAAGATATCGTTTTCGATAAAAAGAATTCTAGAATGTTCAAAAGAATTTTAGGCATTGCTCCTGTAATGAATAAAATTGGATCAACTGGGGTTAATTACGGTACTCAGATTTTGTTCTGGGTATACTATCCTGACTTTCGTTCTACCTTAAGTAAATATGAGGTTTATAATCCAAAAAATCATAACTCAAGAATGACTTGGGAAGATTTATTTGAATTCCACATGTTTAGTTATTATATCTTGAAATCTACTTTAAATAATGCTAAGGATAGAACATTCGAACAATATATCAATGATCCTTTGTTCCGCTTATTAGAAGGAGAAAAAGTTAAAGAAAAAATATTTAACTACGAATCTGACCTTTGGTCACTATAATTTATAGTAGTAGTTATAAAAAAAGAGGTTGTGAATAACAGCCTCTTTTTTGTTTTAATAGAACTTGAATATGAACAATTTAATTAACGCATTACCAGTAATGGAATCTTTTTATACCATTCAGGGAGAAGGGTATTATCAGGGTAATGCAGCTTACTTTATAAGATTGGCAGGATGTGATGTTGGTTGCTTCTGGTGTGATGTAAAAGACAGTTGGGATGCAACAAAACATCCAGTTAAAAATATTGCTGAAATAGTATCAGAAGTAAAATCTGCGATTTACGAAATAAGAGAAAAGGCCGTAGTAGTTATAACAGGGGGAGAACCATTATTGCATAATCTGAATATGCTAACTGCTGCTTTGAAAGTTGAAGGATTTAAAACTAATATTGAAACTTCTGGTTCAAGCTCATTAAGTGGTATTTGGGATTGGATTTGTGTTTCTCCTAAGAAATTTAAAGCGCCATTAAAAGAAGTATTAGCAAAAGCAAATGAATTGAAAGTAGTAATTTTTAATAAGTCTGATTTTGAATGGGCAGAACAAAATGCGCAACTTGTATCCGCTGATTGTAAACTTTATATACAACCTGAATGGGATAAATCAGGCGAAATAACACCCTTAATGATAGAGTATGTTAAGATGAATCCTAAATGGCAACTATGCATTCAGATTCATAAATACATTAATGTTCCATAACCTAATGTAGTAAAGGGTTTCATTGATTTTAAACTTTAACAAAGGCCTATCTATTTTTAGAGCAAGTTATCTCTACTTTTATAATATGAAGATTAGTAGAATTATCTTTTCTATTGTTACTTTAATTACCACTTTCACTTTGGAAGCACAAACTTATCATCCAGATAAGATAAATGCTAAAGCTATTGCTATTTATGATATTGCTATAGAGAAACTAAAGGATGGTGATATGCCGCAAGCTATTATTCTTTTAAATAAAGCATTGGCTAAAGACTCTAATTATGTAGATGTAATTTTATCTCTAGCCGGTGCTTATGCTGAACAAAAAAATTATAGAGAATCAATTCACCAATATGAACGTGCTAGAGAAAAAGATACCACCTACTTTTATTATTTTTATTTACCCTATTCTATAAGCCTTGCTGGTGAAGGTAGATTTGATGATGCATTAGTAGCTGCTAATAAGTATCTCTCTATGAAAAATATTAGTGAGCGAAGTTATCGTAGTGGAATATATTGGAAAAAGGCGTATGAATTTGCAGTACAATACCCCAAAATACACCCTGATTATAATGCGTATAATTTTCTTCCAATTAATCTTGGAGATAGTATTAATACGAATGAATTAGAATATTATCCTTCTGTTACTATTGATGATAGTATTTTGGTTTTCTCTCGTTTAGGCAAGGGTATGCGAGAGGATTTTATGCAAAGTACATTAACGCCAAACGGATATACAAAAGCTAAACCTATAGATGGTCAGATAAACGTAGAACCTAGAAAAGGTGGAGTTACTATTTCAGCTGATGGGAACTGGTTAATTTTCGCTGCAGATTATCCTGGGAAAGGCTTTGGTAATTACGATTTATATATCTGCTATCTTACTGCTGATGGCTGGAGTGAACCAGAAAATCTTGGGCCAAATATTAATACCGATTTCTGGGAAAGTTCTCCAAGCATTAGTCCTGATAATCGCACTTTATATTTTAGTAGTAACAGGCCTGGCGGTAAAGGAGGAAAGGATTTATATATGAGTACCAGATTGCCAAATGGAAAGTGGGGACCTGCCGTAAATATGGGTGATAGCGTAAATTCTTCTGGTGATGAATTAGCTCCTTTTATTCATGCTGATAATCAAACGATGTACTTCAATTCTGATGGATTGCAAGGCTATGGTAAGGAAGATATTTTTGTTACCCGTAAAGACGAAAACGGTAACTGGAAAAAAGCAGAGAACCTTGGCTATCCTATCAATACTATTGATAATGAAGGAAGCCTCGCTATTAGTTCCGATGGGGTTACTGCATACTATTCCAGTGATAGAAGCGATACAAGGGGTGGACTTGATTTGTACAAGTTTAAACTAAGAAGCGATCTTCAACCACACAAAACTTTATATGTAAAAGGTCGGGTATTTGATATTAAAAATGGGAGAGGTTTGCCATGTGCAGTGCAGTTAATAAGCCATAGCAATCATCAACCTTTAATGCGTTTGCAAACCGATGAAACAGGTAGTTATTTCATTCCACTTCCAGTAGGTAGCGACTATACTATTACAATCAATAGAAAAGGATATGTATACAATAGTCAGATTATTAAACTAAGCAATCAAAAAGCAGACAGTACCTACGAAAAGAATATTGGACTACAACCTTTTGAAGTGAATAAACATATTGTCCTCAATAATATTTTCTTTGAAACCAACTCCTTCAAATTACTACCTGTCAGCTTAATTGATCTCGATATTCTGGCAGATATTCTTTTGGAAAATAAAACCATGAAAGTAGAAATTGGAGGACATACCGATAATGTAGGTAAGGCAGAAGATAATCAGAAACTATCCGAGAAGAGAGCGATTGCTGTAGTAGAATATTTATTTACAAAAGGAGTGAAAGCTACTCAATTATCAGGCAAGGGTTATGGTGATACGAAACCTGTTGCAGCCAATGATAACGAGACTAATAGAGCCAAAAACAGAAGAACAGAATTTACAATTCTAAGTTTGTAGAATAAATCGTGAATCGTGAAAATACATCGTAAATCGTCATTATACATCGTGAGTCGTGAGCAAATACAACTTGAGTCGTGAATCTAATTGTATGTATTTTGTATTACTCACGACTCACGAATTCACGACTCACGTTTATATGTATTCAACCATAAAACACTTCAACAATTAAGCCATTAAACTTCTTTTTTACTTTTTACTTAATCCCCTCTACCTTCGCCATTCTAAAAATTATTGTATATGAAAGTCTGGAAAGAATATCAGGAAGCTAATAAAGATAGATTCTTAAATGAGTTGCTCGAATTATTACGCATTCCAAGTATCAGTGCTAAGAATGAGAACAAAGGCGATATGCTTACTTGCTCCGAATCAGTTAAACAGTTATTGTTAGCTGCAGGTGCAGATAGTGCTACTATTTATCCTACCGAAGGACACCCTGTAGTATATGCAGAAAAATTTGTGAATGCTACCTTACCTACTGTATTAGTGTATGGTCACTACGATGTACAACCTGCAGAACCATTGGAACTCTGGCATAGCGGTCCTTTTGAACCTGTTATTAAAGATGGTAAAATTTATGCTCGTGGATCGGCTGATGACAAAGGACAATTCTTCATGCATGTAAAGGCTTTAGAGACTTTAGTAAACACGCAATCTTTACCAGTTAATATTAAGTTCCTGATAGAAGGAGAAGAAGAAATAGGTAGCCCTAACCTTGGCAAGTTTGTAAAAGAAAATAAAGAACTTTTAAAGGCAGATGTTATACTGATTAGTGACTCTTCTATGTTGAGTATGGATACACCTTCTATCGATGTTGGTGTACGTGGTTTAAGCTATATTGAAGTAACTGTTACTGGTCCGGATAGAGATTTACATAGTGGTGTTTATGGTGGTGCTGTTGCAAACCCTATTACTATTTTAGCAAAGATGATTGCTACCTGTCACGATGGAAATAACCACATTACTATTCCTGGTTTTTACGATGATGTATTAATCGCTACGGATGATGAAAGAGCTAAGATGGCACAAGCTCCTTATAACGAAGAAGAATTCAAGAAAGAATTAGGTGTAAATGAATTGTGGGGTGAAAAAGGCTTCACTACCAATGAAAGAACTGGTATCCGTCCTACATTGGAATTGAATGGTATCTGGGGTGGTTATCAGGGTGAAGGCGCAAAGACTGTTTTACCTTCCAAAGCAAGTGCTAAAATATCTTGTCGGTTAGTGCCACATCAATCAAGTGCTAAGATTACCGAAAAGATTCTGAACTACTTTAAATCTATTGCTCCTGCAAGTGTTACGGTGGATGCATTCGAACATCATGGTGGCGAGCCTTATGTTACCCCAATCGATTCATTGGAATATGCTGCGGCTGCAAAAGCTATTAAAGAAACTTTTGGTAAAGAACCAATCCCTGTTCGTGGTGGTGGTAGTATTCCTATCAGTGCTTTGTTTGAACAGGAACTGGGCATTAAAGTTATCTTCTTTGGCTTTGGTCTGGATAGCGACAATTTGCATAGTCCTAATGAGAAATACGACTTGTTCAACTTCTATAAAGGAATAGAAACAATCCCTTATTTCCATAAGTTCTTTGCTGAGTTGAAAGCTTAGTAAGTTTTAAGTCGTAAGTTGTATTCCTAACGACTCACGTAACTCACGACTCACGATAATAATTATACATCAGCCAGATACCTATTTCAATATGGTGTTTGGCTGACTTTTTTAAAAGATTAATGTATGAAAAGATTAGTATCACTACTGCTCATTTTGCCTTTCATAGTAGCTGCTCAAACGGAGAATGATTCTGCTGCTATAAAACATTTTTCCAACGAAATATTATTGCATGGGAAAGGGTATGAGTGGTTAAATCAATTAACCAAAAATATAGGTGGCAGACTAGCAGGTAGTCCGCAAATGGTAAAGGCAGAACAATGGGGCTTTGGTGTAATGAAAGCTGTAGGTGCTGATACAGTTTTTATGCAGGAATGCAAAGTGCCTCATTGGGTAAGAGGAGGCAAGGATGAAGCCTTTATTCTTACTGAAATTAAAAGTATTCCATTAAATGTTTTAGCACTGGGAAACTCCAATGGTTCAGGAGAAAATGGGGTGACTGCCAATGTTATGGAAGTGAAGAATTTTGAGGATCTCGATAAGCGAAAAGAAGAAGCTAAGGGAAAGATTGTTTTTTA